>Ga0209189_1003253_pt1 | contig 10979 bp, 19 predicted proteins | sample C_130820_EF_Meta_FD_187308 | JGI IMG/M metagenome (GOLD analysis project Ga0209189, IMG submission 187308) | Freshwater microbial communities from Lake Croche, Canada to study carbon cycling - C_130820_EF_MetaG (SPAdes) (version 3) | ecosystem: Environmental > Aquatic > Freshwater > Lake...
ATGTTGCCCCTAGCTTTACACAGCAATTAAACCCTATGGCTAATATATTGGCAGGGCAAGCTGTTGGTGGTCGTGCTGACACAGAGCAAGCAAAACTAGCAGAAACATTGCGTACTGTAGGACAACAAGAAGTGCAGTCTATTTTACAAGCTGCACAAACTGACCCTAAAGCTGCATTAGCTTTGGCTTCTTCTGCAAAAACACCGCAAGGTCGTGCATTGGCACAATCTTTAATGCAAAGCGTATTACCTAAGAAAACAGACAAATTGGTTGAATATGACACCTATAAAGCTGAAGGCGGTAAAAAAGCATTTAGTGATTGGGCAAAAGAAATTACACCAGAACAACAAGCTAAACTTGACATTGACCGCCAGCGTTTAGGTTTAGAAGGCGCAAGATTTGGTTTAGAAGGTCAAAAATTTGGTTTAGAAAAAGAAAAATTTGCGCTTGAGCAAGGCGGTGGAAAACTTACAGAGTCCCAAGGTAATGCTACTGCTTTTGGTATGCGGATGAAAGAGTCAAACCAATTATTAAATAATTTAGAAAAACAAGGCGTTAAAGATACTGGCATTGTTAGGTCTACTGTAGGTGGAATTGTAGGAATGACTCCTTTTGTTGGCGAAAAAATGCAACAAGGCGTGCAATCAGCAATGAATGTATTGCCAAGCGGTTTAGGTGGCCCAAATGCACAACAACAAGAAACAGACGCTGCTCGCAAAAACTTTGTAACCGCAGTATTGCGGAAAGAGTCTGGCGCAGCAATTAGTCCTTCTGAGTTTTATACTGAATCACAGAAATACTTTCCACAACCTGGTGATGCTGACTCTGTTATTAAACAAAAACAACACGCTAGAGAAACCGCAATTAAAGCTATGGAAATTCAAGCAGGCCCTGGTAAGCGTCAAATTGAACAAATGGGTGCGCCTAAAAAAGTGGTTAATTTTAACGATTTGCCATAAGGACAGAACATGGATGTATTAATGCCAGATGGCACTCTTGTCAAAGATGTACCAGAAGGAACAACCAAAGCACAATTAGAAGCTAAATTAGCTGGTTCTGTTGCGCCTAAAACTACTCCTTTAACATCTGATGTGCCATTAGTGGCAAGTCAAATGCAAAGGCAAGTGCCTATGGCAGAGCCTAAAACTACAATGGCAGACAAGCTAAAGGCTTTGTATGAAGTGCCAGCTACTATTGGTAGTGGTATTGTTTCGCAACCTGCTTCAATGCTTTATGGGCTTGGTAGAAGTGCTATAGAAGGTGCTGTACAAGGACAAGCCCCTAGCCCTGAAGCTAGAGATATATATTACAAACAAGCAAGACAAGCCACACAATTTCAACCTACTTCCCCAGTTTCTGCAAACGCTTTAGAGTCTATGGGTGGTGCGTTAGAAGCTGCTAAGTTGCCCCCTTACATTGGCAATATTGGCGCTATACCTTCTGCTATTCAAGCTGGTAATGTTGCAAGACCAGTAACTCAACAAGCCATGCAAACCGCAAAACCAGCAATTAATACAATGGCACAAGCACTACGCAAAGAAGCGCCTATGGTTGGTGTTGGCGCAGCAGAAGTACCTGAAGCTGTTATAAGGTCACAAATGGCACAGCAATTAAGAGTGCCGGTGGAATTAAGTAAAGGTCAAGCTATGCGTGACTTAGGTCAGCAAAAGTTTGAAATTGAAACTCCTAAGAATTTCCCTGAATTAGGCAAGCCTTTAATTGAAGCCCAAGCCAAACGCAATGACGCTATTTTGCAAAATTTTGACGCATTTGTAGACGCTACTGGCAAAGAAACTTATGGTTTGCGTGAAACTGGTCGAGTAGTAGATAAAGCATTAGTAGGCGCTGCAAACAAAGCTAAAGCTGAAATTAATACTGCTTATACCGCAGCTAGAGAAGCTGGCGAAACCCAACAACCCATAGGTTATGCCCCATTAAAGGCTTATATTGATGAACAAACACCTACAGTTAAGCGTAAATTAGCCCCAATTATTAGTGCCGTTGGCGAAGAAATAGCCAAGAATGATGCTAAGAAAACAGGGCAAATTTCAATTAATAATTTAGAAGATATTTACCAGTTTATAAATAAAAACTACGAACCTGGCACGGTTGGCGAAGCTCATGCCAAATCCATGAAAAACATTATTAACCAAATGACCGAAGGTCAAGGTGGCGAGTTATATCAAGAAGCACGCAAGTTGCGTACAAAGTTTGGGCGTGAATTTGAGAATATTGGTTATGTAGATAAGTTGCTACGCACTAAACCTGGCACTACAGACAGGTCAGTAGCTTTTGAGGATGTATTTGACCATAGCGTATTAAATGGCTCATTAGACGATGTTAAGGCTATTGGAATGACTTTAAAGAAAGCTGGGCCTGAAGGACAGCAAGCATGGAAAGAACTGCAAGGTCAAACTGTTGAATATATTAAAAGAAAAGCAACAAATACTACAGACAAAGACATTTATGGTAATCCTGTAGTAATGCCTAGACAACTTAAAACTGTAGTGGACACGCTAGACCAAGATGGCAAATTAGACTATGTATTTGGTAAAACAGGCGCACAAGAAATTCGTGATTTGGTTGCTATTACTGAAACAGTAAATGCCCCATTAAAAGGCGCTGCAAACTACTCTAATTCTGCTAGTGCCATTATTACTGCTTTAGACAAGATAAATGAGTCCCCATTAGGTAAAATACCTGTATTGGGTTCTGCGTCTAAATTTGTCGCAGAAAAAGGCAAGGAAGCTGCTATGAAAAAGCAAATTCAAGAGTCAATTAATTACAACCCTATGGCTGACGCATTAAGGAATACAAAATGAGTAGAAACGGAAGCGGTACATACACCCTACCTGCTGGTAATCCAGTAGTAACAGGTACTACTATTACAAGTAGTTGGGCTAACACAACTATGCAAAACATAGCTGATGGACTTACTCAGTCAGTAGCTTCAGACGGTCAAACCCCTATGAGTGGGGCTTTAAACATGGCTACTAATAAGATTACTGCATTGGGTACTCCTACTGTTTCTACAGACGCTGCTACTAAAGCTTATGTAGACTTAACTCAAACTGCTTCAGGAATTACTGGCGGCACTATTACAGGCGCAACGCTAACTAACGACACTATTGATAGCACCCCTATTGGCTCTACCACAAGGTCTACTGTTAAAGCCACAACTTTAGACTTAGGTTTATCTACTCAAAGCGTAGCTATTGGGCAAGGTAACGCTTCTATTATGAAGAACCGCATTATCAATGGTGCGATGGTTATTTCACAAAGATATGGAACAACTGCAACTGCTAACACTATTAATGATTACACTCTTGATAGGTTTGCCGTTTATCAAACTACAACTGGAAAATTAATTACCCAACAATTATCTTCATCGCCGCCAGTAGGATTTACAAACTATTTAGGTATTACATCACAATCTGCATTTTCTATTGGTTCTGGTGATTATTATGTAATTTCTCAAATAGTAGAAGGTTACAATGCCGCAGACTTAGGATGGGGAACAGCTAACGCTAAAACTGTAACTTTGTCATTTTGGGTTCAATCATCTTTAACTGGAACTTTTGGCGGTTGCATTAGAAATAATTCAAGCCCTTACTATCCATCTTATCCATTTACATATTCTATTTCAGTAGCAAATACTTGGACACAAATTTCAGTTACAATTGCTGGCCCAACAACAGGCACTTGGAACACAACAAATGGTGGCGCATTTAATGTGTATTTTGGTCTTGGCGTAGGTTCAACTTTAAGTGGTACTGCTGGTTCTTGGCAAAATACAAATTTGCTAGGCGCAACAGGCGCAACATCCGTAGTAGGAACAAGCGGAGCAACCTTCTACATTACTGGTGTTCAACTAGAAGTAGGAAGTAGTGCTACTGGGTTTGAGTATCGTCAAGTTACACAAGAACTTAGCCTTTGCCAGCGTTATTTTTACAAAACATACAACCAATCTGTAGTTCCTGCATCAAATTCAGCGGCAGGTGGTCAAGCTGGTGCATTAATGCTTTATATTCCAGCAACAGGAAATACAGTTAGAAATACTATGTTTTTTAAAACAACTATGAGAACAACTCCAACCATTACTACTTATAACCCTGAAACTGGTACTGCTGGTTATGCGGCTTATGAAGGTAGTGGAGCATCAAATCAAGTTGCCTTAGGTACAACTTATGGTTCTGATAATGGAAGTTTGGTTTATGGCTTATCTGCTGGTTTTACTGGTTCTTTATATTGGCAAACAACTGCGAGTGCGGAATTATGATTAATTATCAATACATATATGGTTTAGATGGCGTAACCGTTAATCAAACAGTTATTAAGAGGTTGCCTGATAATGCAATGATTCCTGTTGACCCAGACAACACAGACTACCAAGCCTACCTTGCATGGGTAGCGCAAGGCAATGAACCTTTACCAGCAGAGGCAGTATGAACTTCACATTCACATGGATATTAGACAAATTTGGCTTTACACCCAAAATTGAAACCTTTGACTTTCCTGTTAAAAAACCAGTTGCCAAAAAAGCAACAAAAGTAGCCAAAAAAACAACTGTACCCAAAGCAACAACACGCAAAAAGAAAACATAATATGTTAGACAAAGACCCAACATCCTATCCTTTTATTACTTATGCGTGGGTCTTAGGCCTTTCAGCTTTAGGTGGTTTTGTTAGTTTTATGAACAAACTTAAAGAAGGCAAAACTAGAGCTTTTAATATTGCTGAATTTATGGGCGAAATTGCTACTTCTGCTTTTACTGGCATTATTACATTTTGGCTATGCGAAAACGCAGGGTTCTCACCATTGATTACTGCTGCTTTAGTAGGCGTGTCAGGACACATGGGTAGCCGTGCAATTAGCCTGTTTGAAGATTTACTTTCTAAAAAATTCTCACAATGATTGACTATGCAAAACTTGGTATTGCTGTTTTTATTTTACTTGGGGCTTTTGCTACTGGTTGGGGCTTACGCAACCGTGATTTTAACGACTACAAACGAGAAGTTAGTAATGCCGCCAAAGCACAAGAAGCCCATGTAGAGTCTATTAAAAAGCAACAAGACTTAGTAACTAAAGGAATTGAAAATGAATACAATGCGAAACTTGCTGCTTTGCGGAATTATTATAAGTCTACAAGCGTGTGGAACAACGGTGGCAGTAAAGTGTCAGGAATTTCCACAGCCCCCAGCGCAACTGATGTTATTACCGCCTACAACATTCTTGCTGGACAATGCGCTGAAACCACAGCCCAAACCATAGCTTTGCAAGACTGGGTTAAACAACAAATAGGTATTAAATGACCGGCAACTTTAAAGAGTGTTTAGACTTAGTATTAAAGGCAGAAGGTGGTTGGGTAAATAATGTAAACGACCCTGGCGGTGAAACCAATTTAGGCGTTACCAAGCATGTATGGGAAGAATATGTAGGACACCCAGTAGAAAGCCTTAAAAAGCTAACTAAAGAAGAAGTAGCACCTTTATATGAATTAAAATACTGGAGACCTTGCTATGGAGAAGTATTACCTCGGGGACTCGACTATCTCTGTTTCAGTTTCGGAATTAACGCAGGATGTGGAAGGTCAATTAAGGTTTTACAAAAATCTATTGGACTTATATCTGATGGAATCATTGGCCCAAGAGTCATGCAAAAACTTCGAGAATCTAATATTGCAGATGTTATCAAGAGCTTCTCTGAGTCACGGAGAGAATATTATAAGTCATTGAAAACATTTCCTATTTTTGGGCGTGGGTGGATTTTACGCACAGACAAAGAAGAACAAGAAGCATTAAATATGGTTAAAAATTCCTAGCAAATTTGCCGTGGTATTTTTCCCTAGCTTCTTGGGCTACTAAGTCAGCTAATTCAATGTCTTTGTAATAGCCAATATGAATGTCTTTATAATTTAATCTTAAATTTACGCACCATTTTGCTTTTGTTTTGTTCCATCTTACATTTTTGTAACCAGAAACATTATTAATTGGCAGTTTTTGATTTTGGCAATTTTGGCTTTTTGTTGCGCTACGCAAATTTTCAATTTTATTGTTTAATTTGTTGCCGTCTATATGGTCTACAATTTCTGGCATATAACCATGAAACATCATATAAATTAAACGATGCGCTAAGTAAACTTTTTTATTTAAACCTATTCGCCTGTAACCATCACCTTTTATTGACCCAGCAATAGTGCCTTTAGGTGACTTACAACTTAATGAAAAATTCCAATAAAGTTCGCCATTTTTGTAATCAAATAGAAAATTTAAAATTTCTTTGGTAATATCTTGGTCAGCCATACCAACTCCTATAAGTTGTGGTGGTTAGAAGCCCTTAGTAGCGCAAACTACTAGGGGTTTTCGCTATTATATCAAAAACGGCTGATTGTTAAGTAAAAACAGTACCCAAATACAGCTACGGCAGCTAAAGCCCCCACAAACCCCCAAAACCAGTTATATTCGCCTTCTGCTGGTGTTTCTATGGCGGTTGCATAGTCAGCGTCTTTAAACGCCTCAGAAGCCGATTTAAAGGTTTTACCTACCATTCCTACTGTGCGTGTACTCATTTATTTAACTCCATAGCTTTATTAAACTTTTCTTTCCAATACTCTATTTCTTCTGCTTGCTGGCGTAGCATTTTTGCACTTTCAAGCATAATTTTATTGGCACGACTATCCCAGTAATCATTTTCCAATTCATCAGCTAGTTCATTTGCATTCATTGTTTTTCCTTTAAGGCTTTAAGGTAGTTTTTAAGGGCTTTGTCGTCATCTTGAAATATGCGGTCAAATAATTCCTTGGTTGGCATTCTGGCGGTATGTGGTTTGAAATTGCCATGAAACACATAGTAAGTAAATGCCCTACAAGCCCATTCATAAGTCCTACAATCGTCTGCTTGGTCGCATTTGTCACAAGGGGCTTCCCCCTCAAATACTCGTCTTACATAAGTTTCCATATTCCCTTAATAAAAAGTAGCAGGTCAGGTCTTTTTAGTTTGCAATCCCCAAGGGCCATAAAGCTGAATAGTGTCAAGACCTGCTATGTAAGTAATTTATTATTAATTACAAGGGTTTTGTATTAGGACATACCCTATGTTGTTGTAAATACGCTACTAACAGTTTAAAAATGACTTATTAATGAGTCTTTATTGGCTTAATGGCTTATTTATAAGTCATAAACTTTACAATTAGCCGCCAAAACTTTACAAAAGTGTCTACAACTTTGTTGATATATATACTTTTTGTCTACAAATGTACATATAGGGCTGTATTTGGCAGTTGCTATCTATTAGGTGGAAAGCCGCAAAAACCCTAACTTACTGCATCCTACATTGGCGGCTTAACGCCCTTGTCAATGTCCTATTTTTGCATGACTTTTTCTTTAAATTTCATGCACTTACAAGCGTTTTTAAATAAGGTGAGGTGGCAGGACTCCGTGATGTATGGTTGCGAAAGGGGAAATCGCACCTACCACCTCTTGAATTTAGTTTAACCCAGTTTTAAGTTTGTATATTTTTAGTAAGGCCAAAAACATTTCGTAGCCGTCACGAATGTCTTGCTCTTTATGCTCATATATTGCAACTTCATTGGTAGTACCATTGATATATACATTTGCACACCTAGCTGTGGGCGCTAAGACTTCTCTGTAGGCTGCAAGCTGTAGTGTATGCTCTAGGTAGGGTGTTAGTTCACTAGGGCTTTTTTCTGTCGTCTTGAAGTCAATAACGACTCCCCCATGCCCTACGCTTGGCTTGCAATATAAGTCGCACTTACCGCCATAACCTTCTTGGTTTACTAAACTCTGCTCTGAAATCCATAATTGCGCCCCAAAATGAGCCGTTATAGCGTCATCTACTTTGCGGACATAGGTAGGCATGTCAGGTACAAATTCGTTGTTGTAGAAGGCTTCTATCCAGTCATGTATAAGAGTACCCCTAGTCATAGCTTCTTGGGACTTTTTCTTAGCCAAGTCCATACAACGAGCTATGTAGTCTTTTTCTTCTTCACCTTCTTGGCGTGGGTTTTCAATACAGGCTTTAATAGCCTCGCTTTGTAACCACGAATTAAGGCCATCTTTAGAAAGCTGCTGGTTTATTGTGCTGACTGACGGCACTAGCGTACCTGGCGCTGCTTTAGCGTCACGCAAGGTTACTGACCTTTCCTTGCCATTTTTGCCGGTCATTGTATAGCGTGGTGCGCCAGTTAAGGCGCAATACCAATGTTGTGACATATTTTCCCCTTTGTACTACTTAATTAAGTAATTCTAAAATTGCTTCTCTGTCTACAGTATTTAAACAACAGTCTGCACAAGCCTGTATTACTTCACGAAGTACCGCAGCTAAGTCATTGACTTCAAAAGCTATTAGCTGTCTTTCCTCATCTACCCCAAAAGGCTCATTAGAAATTATAGCTTTGTCGCCAATTACATCACGAATATTGCTCAACATTTTTTCCCCCAAAAGTATAAGTCATGGCTGTCTGAATTTACTGCAAACCCAAAATGCTTAAAAATTGTATGAAAGTCAAAATTGTCTACAAGGTCATGTATTGCAATGTTTTTGTAGTAGTCGTTGGTAAATGGTGCTGCGTCTGCGTTAGTTGCGGTAGTGCCATGCTCTGCTCTGCCGGTAGTAGCGCAAGTCATTATTACTAAGTCTTTGGACAACTCGCACATTTTTTGAAATGTTTGTACCCAATGTTTGTCATGCTCTAAACATTCGCAAGAAATAACTGTGTCAAAAGTCAAGTTTGGAAAAGGTAATTCATGGCCTTTGCATACCATGTCTACATCTTTACCTTCTCCAATATCCACGCCCAAATAGTCGCACCCTTGAAAAAACTCCCTAACAGACCCATTTATGTTTAATGAGCCTACTTCAAGCACTTTTTTATTGGCAAAATTGTTAGGAAAACAAACCTGTACAGTCTTTACAAAAGACATTTGGTTAGGATGGCTCATTAGAAAGGCAAGTCCGAGTCTATAATTTCGTCAGCGCCTTTAGGTGTAAACCCTTTAGCTTCTTTTTCTTTGCCAATAGATACGCTAAAGAATTTACCTTTAGTGCCTTCTTTTACCCACGCAGACAGGTAATGCTCACGGTTATTGACCATAATGCTGCCTGTATAGTCTGGGTGATTTTCGGTTGTTTTGCGGTCATTTTTGAATAGTGAACCACTACCCTCTTTTGGTATGTAAGCCATTAAATTTCCTTTGCTTTTACTACTGGTTTAGGTGACGAAGCGGCATTACCGTCATCGTCTGCTTGTACTACTCCTACTACTGCTGCTACTGCGTACCTACGCATATAAGTTAAAGCTGACCCTGCGCCTTGTGCGTCAGGTTTAGTAACCGGCACAGACATTTCTTGGCTAATATATTCGCCAGAAGAATGCGTAAGAATAGTAGTTAAAGACATAGACTTGTCTAATTCTGAATAAGTCCCAGGGAATTGAGCCACAGCCAAACCATTGCTAGCCAGCAAATCACGGCAAGCATCCCATACAGACTCCAAGTCCGCATACTTAGACTTAAAAAATGGGTTAGCAGAGTCTTTCTTGGCATGGGTAAGTTTCCCTTGTACGGTTGATAGCGCTTTGGCTAAGTTAGCAATGCTTTCAGACTGTTGCATTTTTGCCCCCAAAAATATCACCAAAGTCATTAAATACTGACTGAAGGACTGCATTCTTTTTAGGCTTGCCACAAGCTGCACGAATAACATCAATGTCATCTTGTGCTAACTCTGTGCCATATTCCATATTGTCAAGCGCCATTTCTAAGCGCTCTTCCATTTCCAGCATTAGTTGGTTTAATTCACCCATTTAAGTTCCCCTTAAATACATAGCGAAATTGCTATAACCACACTTTAACACAGGTGTATAAAAAAAGTAAACTATATGCAAATAAACAACAATTAAGGTAAACTGCGTTAATGGACAGACATTTAAAACTTACAGACACAGCAATTATTGACCTACTTGGTGGCACAGCAAAGGTAGCTAGAATGTGCAAAGTAGACCCAGCAGCCGTTTCTAATTGGCGTGTAAGAGGAATACCGGCAGACAAATTTATGTTTTTGGGCGCAAGAATAGAAACAGAAAGTCATGGGCTTGTAACTAGGCAAGACTTGTTTCCCAAAAATTACTTTTTAATATGGCCTGAGTTGTTGCCAAAAAACAATGCTTTTGGTAAACATGAAGCTGAGTAATGTAACTATCTGCGCTATTGACTCTGTGCAACCTGACAAAGCCAAAGCCGCCATAGAAAGAAGTAAACGCCATATTCAATTTGGTGATGAATTGTTTATTGACCACATGAGTATTAACAGTCGCCAAGCGTATAGCAAATTTGTTCTTCAAGAGCTACATAAATACATTCATACTGACTTTGTTTTAATAGTCCAATGGGATGGGTGGGTAATTGACGCAAGCGCTTGGCATCCTACATTTTTAGACTATGACTACATAGGTGCTGTATGGCCTTGGCATCCTGAAGGGTTGCGTGTAGGCAATGGGGGTTTTTCGCTAAGAAGCAAGAAACTGTTGCAATTATGCGACACTCCTAAATTTGTTTACGACAATAGAAACGAAGATGACCTAATATGTCATTTAAACCGTGACTACTTGGTTAGCAATGGAATTAGGTTTGCCCCTGAAGAATTAGCAAGGTATTTTAGCTACGAAAGGGAAGTAACTAATTTGCAAACCTTTGGTTTTCATGGAGATTTTCACATGAGTAAATACTTGTAGTAGAATTACCATCCTTTCTTGAGGCTCTAACGACATACCAGGGGAAAGGAATTACAGCGCTACTGGGGGTAATGGTTGAAACAGCGCAATATAGGTGGCGAAGTTAGTGCCTATACCATGCAAGACTGACGGGTTAAGCGATTCCTCATTGGAAAACTTATTAAGGCAACCTAGGTAGGCTAGGTACGCTCAAACCTCTTGGAAGTGGTTTTAAAGCAACTAAGTATAAATAC
>Ga0209189_1003255_pt1 | contig 10973 bp, 14 predicted proteins | sample C_130820_EF_Meta_FD_187308 | JGI IMG/M metagenome (GOLD analysis project Ga0209189, IMG submission 187308) | Freshwater microbial communities from Lake Croche, Canada to study carbon cycling - C_130820_EF_MetaG (SPAdes) (version 3) | ecosystem: Environmental > Aquatic > Freshwater > Lake...
TGTTTTACCTGCATCGTTTGTCACCGCCCTTGGACAGGGTGACAATAAACATGGGGCGAAGATGTTAGATGAAATGAGAAAAGCGCTGAGGGATCATAAACGATCTGCGCCTAACAGCAAGATACCCCCAAAAGCTAAATCACCTCTTGAATATCTCAAGGGAGCTAAAGGTTAAACATGGCCAATCTTTTACAATCATCTCAAACGCAATCTACGTGCGCTCCGTCGTTTTACACGAATTATCTAAGTAATCTTGCGAGTGCCGGACAGACCGCGCAAAAGAATGCACAGTTTGCAGGAGCGCAGCCTTTACAGACGCAAGCATTCCAAAATGCTGCTCAGTCATCGGGACAGTTTCAGCCATTAGTAAACCAAGGCGCAGGGCTCATCAATCAGGGTGCTAGTGCAAACATAACTGGTGCCACCCAGCCATACCTCAGCAACATCGCAAGCCCGTTGTGTGCTGCACAGCCTTTGATCAATCAAGGTGCGAACTTTAATCTGGGTCAGGCAGCGCAGTGCTACATGAACCCATACTTGCAGAATCAGATACAGCAGATGTCCAATATAGGACAGCGCAACATCATGCAGAATCTGGCTCCCCAGGCTACAGCCGCCGCAGTGGGTTCTGGGCAGTTTGGATCCCAGCGTGGGGCTCAGGTACTAGGTCAGGTGGAAGCAAACGCTGAACAGTGTTTAAACGCGAATATAGCTAATCTATTGTCGTCTGGATACGGACAAGCCTTACAAGCCGCAGGAACGAAGCAAGGGGCCTTAGCGAACCTTGCAGGCACATCGGCGACTGCACAGCAGGCTGCGAATGCTGCACAGATACAAGCGGCTCAGACTGCGGCGAACGCAGCACAAGCACAGGGTCAGTTGGGTATTCAAGGCGGTCAGGGTCTGGGTACGTTGGGTACACAAGGTCAGCAGATCAATCTGGGTTGTCTAAACGCATTGTCAACGCTTGGAGGCCAGCAGCAGACGATTGCACAGAACCAGCAGTGTTATCCCCTTACAACGCTTTCTAAGCTGTCTACGCTGCTTTCTGGAGCCAATATACCTACAAGCACAAAGACGCAGCTCTGCATGTCTCCTCTGTCTACGTTGGCAGGTGTGGGCACAGGTATTGGAGCTTTGTTGCAACCTTATGCTGGTGTGGGAACCTCTGGTTACAGTGGCGCACAAAACATGTTGCAAGGATTGACTGGATATACCAGTTTGGGCGGTTTGCTTAAAGGTATTAATACAGGAGCGCAATCTGCGCTTGGATCTCTTACTGGGCCACAACCTAATGCTGCGGGTGCGATACCTGACAGTTCTAGCCCAACAGGTTATGTGGATACGAACGGTATTCCTGTGACTGACGCGGGTGTGACATACGATGCATCTACTGAGGGCTAATCATGGCTGATCAATCAGTGCCATCTACAGGTGTAGATGTAACAAAAATCAATCCTTACGGTGCAAGCACTGATGATTTACAGGCTTTGCGGGATGCACAGCAACAAGCCGTTGAAGCTTTACAACAGCGCTATCAGCAGCCAAATTTATTTAAGGTTGCCGCGGGATTCTTAAAGCCTCAACTTGGTGGCTTTGGAGCGTCCTTAGGAAGCGCTTCAGAGGCCCTGGGTGAGAATGTTGAGTTGCAACGTCAGCAGCAGTTGCCGATTGCCCAAATGCGCGCACAGCTTGCACAAACGAATATGTTGCTTGGACAGAATCAGTCTGTGGCTGACTTGTTGGCGAAACGAAAAGCAGCCGGTTTACCGATTACGCCTGATTTCGTTTCCGAAGTAGTTGCTAGAGCACCAGATAGCGCTATAGCCAAAGCGTTGTCTGCACAATTAGGCACACAGCAAAAGCAACAAGAAATCAGCAGTAACATTCAGCAGAATGCAATTAAAGCCATAGAACTTGCTAGAAACAAAGGGATTAAAATTCCAGATGAGCTGTATACGCAAGCCGGTTTAGCTCCTCCAGGTAAGGTTGAGCAACCACAGGGTGGTTTTACGTCATCTGTGGGAGAACAAGTACAACCTGCGCCCACTGCAGCTCCTGTAAGCCCAGCGCCTGCTAAACCTACTTCTTTCGGTACACCAAGTGCATTACTTGATAATTTGAAATTAACTGAAAGCAGTAACAACGCACTTGCTGTTAATCCAGAGAAAAAGGCTATGGGTGCATATCAATTTACACCCGACACTGCAGCAATGTTGCATAAACAGGGTTTTAAATTTAACCCATTTGATGAACAAGAATCACGTTCTGCAGCAGACTTTTATTTACAAAAACTTTTAAAAGAAAATGGTGGTAATTGGAACAAAACGCTCGCAGCTTATGGTGGTTTTAAAACAAAAGATCCTACTGAATACATAAACAAAGTGACGAAAGGGGTTGATCTTGTACATGCAGAACAGCCACGAGCCGCCACTACACCATCTGGTCCTCAATACTTGCCGACTCATATAGTTAAAGCCCCTGATCAAATGGTTGAAAACCCTTTGTATACGATGGCAGATAAAGCAGATTTATTGAAAGGCACTGACGAAAAGCTCAATGATATTGCGAACAAACGATATCAATCATTGGAAAGTATAGGAAACCCAAGCACATACAAAGAAGTTCAATCTGACCTTAAAAGCTTTGTTGATCTGATCAAACAAGATCCAGCAAAAGCTGCAAAAGTAACAAATCCTTTGGCAAAGATTGGCGGTCTCGTTGGTGGTTTGTTAAATGGTGCTGAAGCTGGTTTGGGTTTTTCAATAAACGGTTTGTCTGGCACTGTTCAGTTACCAGTAACCAAAGCAATTATTGGTTCATATAACCCAGAGGAAAGAGCGTATTTTGATGCGCTCATGCAATCGGCAGCTAAAGTTGCTGTACACCAACAGAATATGGCAAACATTAATCCAGGCACTATTCGCAATGGTGAGATTTCGTTATATAAAAACGCGAGTCTTGATCCAACAACTCAGTTTCCAAATGTCATGATTTACAATGCTACGTCGGCAATGTTGAACAACGACATGCTTCATGACATGTATAACAAAGCTAATGATATTTTGACTGAACGAGATCCTAACTGGAGAACAGATCCCAATTCACGTACCAAGTTACACGATATTTTAACTGGTCCTGCTGTTAGCAAGATTGCCGCAGAATATGAGAAAAAACGTGATGCTTTAAACAAAGATTTTAAAGAAAACGCATTTGCTAAACCAAAAGGCGTAAAACCATGAGCTCAGATTTCATAAATTATGATGAGCTGAACGCTAAGAGCAATCAAGAACCGCAAACTGAGCCTGCTAATACAGAGCCAGCGCAATCAGCATTTTTGCCACCAGAGGCTTTTGCGCAACCGGAAACGCCTTCTAATGCCGCTGGTGCTGCATTGGGAGCCGGAGCTGCTGCTCTTGCAAAATACAAGGGTGTTAGCCTTAATCCTGCAAATGTTCTAAAACCCGCAGCGAAAACCTTTTCTCCTCATGCAGACGCTGTTAATCAGTTCAATATGGTTATGCGCGCAAAAACAGGTGATCCAACTTTTGACGTTACCTCCATGTCAGCCGATCAAGTTAGAAGAGTATTGCAAGGTGGTGAAGGCGATACTTTAGGAACGACTGGTCGTCAGAGAGAGGAATCGTACAATTTAGAAACAGCACGACGCGCACGTATGCAAAAGTCGATGGAAAGTTTTGTACAAAAGAATTTTCCTAAAACACCGGATCCTCTTGTAAGTATGAATGAGCCTTATGTGGCTCTGCCAAGCAATATTCAAGTTCCTGCAAGCGAAGCTACTAAGCAAGCGCAAGATTTACAACAAAAGAAATTACAAGCTCAAGCGGAAGCATATAAAAAATTAAAACAAAGCGGTGTTTCGTCTGGAATATCAAATATAGGCCGTGCAGGTATTGCAGGTGGTTTGGCTGAAACCGAAGCCCAGAAAATGGCTACGCAACAAGAACCTATTGATTACACTCAGTATTTAAGTCAATTAGGCAATGTAGGGCTATATAACGCTGAAGAGGCTGGACCATATATGCCGCTTGCCTTGGCCATTTCATTAGGTTTGAAAGCTCCATATTTGATCAAACATGGCAGCAAAGAAATTGAGAACTTAAAAAAGCTATATCCACAAACCAGTAATGCGATACAACAGGTTTTAACCCCTAAACAAACAGGCGCGCTACCCACTGAAGACCAATACGATTACAGTGGGTATGCGCCTTAAAATTACTTCCTGAGTTCTTCCAGGTTGCCGCGTATCACTACAAGTTTATCGGCTACAACGGTGTTGAGACTGCGTACGATGTCTTCACAGAACCGGAACTCTCTTTCTGCAATGATAGGCTCTGCGGTCTTCACAAACGCCTCTGCAAGCTTCATCAGGTCATCTTGAAGGAAGTTGTAAGTCTCCTCTAGTTTCGCGTTGATAAAAGCTTCATTCACTTCTTGCTTTGTCAGCATACTTATCTCCAAACTTGTTTTTGATTTTCCAGAACTCAAGTAAAAGGCTAAACATTTTCCAGCCGCGTTGAAGTTCTTCTTCAGACCATTCAATCATCTTAATTAGGCCTGGTTCATTGACTGACGCAAAAGCGTTAGCACATCGCGCTTTAGGAATTCCAAGACCTATCCGATAAGCTGCTAGTTGCATGACATGCTCGTCATAGCCTTTCACTTCTTCCGGATCTGTAAACTCTTTGGTTTTGTAGTCAACAACAATACCCCACGGAGAACCTTGGCCTATATGGGAATGTAAATCAACTTTTCCACCAAACCCCATAGGATCAGCAAAAGATTCTTCCGTTATCCAATTTAAAGGTCTGCCTTCATAAAAATGATTTACGATTGCCTTTTGGCATGCCTCCGCAATATCAGGATGTTCGACTTTATCTTCGCCGCAAAACCACCTTTCAATTGACTCATGGATGCGTGTACCCCTCTCAGCCGCCGCTTTACCTGTCTCCTTTGAGTCCGCAACAATTCGGGTGATGTAATCCTTCTCCGACTCGTCAGGACGCTTAGGAAGCGTCAAAGCGGCTAATAGAAGCTGTTCCTGCTTCCATACCTCTAAGCCAGGAGCCGCTGCAACTTTCATCACAGTGGTCACTGAAGGCACTAACCCATGCTTACGTGCATCGGCAAGAGTTGTTGGCCTCAAATTCCCATTCTTTGCTTTGACTGAATACTGAGGTGAACCATCTGAACCGTACCAATGCCCAGATTCTGCTGTTCTTACTATGATTGAACTCATCAAAATTCCTTCTTTTTCCATAAAACTTTTGGTGATCCATTCGATGAATTCGCTGCTCTGAACCCACATGTTTCAACCAAGTTGTTTTTTTGGGCAAGTTTGATTACATGACCCCACGCCCTACCATCAGGCGGGGGTTCTAAACCATACGTAATAGAATAATTACGCACGTCTTCCACTAAAAAAGGTTTGTTGATTGTTTTCAGAAAAGAAACAAGATAATTAATTGCATTCGAAGTCCATTCAATATTTATCCTGTCTGCCTTATTCGCCGCGAGTTCAGCCATTAAATGACCTCTATCTCGCGGCTCTTCTTCTAATAAGGTTTTCTGCATACTAATTACCGTAATATTTGAATTTAGGTACACATTGCACATCAATGATGATGTCCGACAGCATTCCTGAAATCATCCGCTTGGAAGTCACAAGTGCAGGCCGCATGCCATTTCCCTCACACTCTTGGGATGCCAGTATGACCTCATTACGCGTCATCTGCTGGGCTTGCTGATCCACAATGATGGGAACCACAGGCGGCCTGTCTACAACGGTTGTAGGGGCTATATGAGGCGTTTGCGTCTGTGCGCATCCTGCAAGTAAGGCGAAAACAATCATTAGTCTTTTCATGATTCACCTCAGAAAGGAATAGAGTCATCATCAGGAACGGTGTCAAACTCGCTTTCATCCTCGAATGAAGGCTTGTGTGTTCCTTTGATCTTTTGCCACTGAGGGGACTGCATGATCTTTTCTTTCAAGCTGTTGCTCAAGCCCTCAAAGACTTTCATGTCTGGTTTGTCAAGATTAAACATCTCCAGCAAATTGACAGGTTCAGGTAGACCGCCTTGCTTGATTACAGCAGGCACGGGGTTGATGCTATCCACGTTAGAAAATACGCCACCTTTTTTGCCCGGACGTTCAATCACATTTAACATGCACCACTTTCCCAAAATGGTTGAGAGGTCTATGCGCTGCAATTCCTTGTCTGTAAAAGCTTTCCCGCGCCATGACTGCAAGTCTTTACGAAGATTGGCGTTCTCTGACCAGCTATGCGTGTAATTCTTGAATACGGCATAAGGACGACCGTCTTTCATTAACAAAGGTGTTCCATCGTCACTGACAGCATGTACTTCCCATCCTATTGTTAATTGCCGCTGAATCTTTAACTCACCCATGTATTCCTTTTTCTGACTGCCCAAATCCACTATGCGATAACACCGTGCTAGATGGTTGCCTTCAGGGCATCGCTCAAAGGATGTACTCGAATTTTCAATAATGAAGCTCATGGTTTCACCTTTATCAATCGGTCACATGACCGCGAAAACAATGTAACACAAAATTTGCGCTCGTGTTAGACTGTTTCAAATTACGTTTATGGAGGACTCGATGACATTGCAAGAATGGTTCGCGGATAGACCCTATGGCAGCAAGAAACAGTTCAGTGCTGACCTGGGTATTACGCCGACTTGGTTGGGCTTGATATTGTCAGGTCGCAAGAAGTGTTCAGCCGCACTAGCGAAAGCTATTGAGGTGAAGACAAAGAAGATGGTGAAAGCAAAAACGCTACGCCCTGATTTATTTGGAAAGTAAGGAGACGTGAATGAAGCAAATTAAGTTGGCAGACATACGTATTGATGGTGGCACACAGATCAGACAGAACATGAATCCTAAGTGGATTTCTGAGATCGTTGAGAACATGAAGAATGACGTTGAGTATCCTGCCTTAGAAGCAACGTATGACGGTACAGACTATTGGCTGACAGATGGATTCCACAGGTATTACGCACTGAAGCAACTAGGTGTCAAAACATACAGCGTGGAATGGGTGCCTGGAACGCTCCAGGATGCGATTAGAAAGGCTTTGAGCGCGAATAGCACCCACGGTATGCCTAGAACGCGTGAAGACAAAATAAAGTGCGTACAGACCGCTAGGGGGCTAGATGAATACAAAGAGGCTTCATACAACGAGATCGCAAAAATATGTGCCGTTTCAGCATCCTTTGTTGCAGCGGTTCTTGACCCCAAAATTGCTGAAAAACAGAAAGAAAACAAGGACAAAGCTGATGCTAAGAGGCTCTCACAGCAGAGTCAAAACCAAAGTTCCACTACACCTGAAGCCCCTCCAGCGCCGTCTGAGGGTATGGCGCCGAGCGCGGAAGAGTTGGCTGCTACAGAGCTTGCTTTACAGGCAGACGTGGAGACTATGCACAAGCTCCTCGAAGCAGACGACAAGCTTGCTGAGGCATATAAAATTATAGAGCAGCAGAACTTGCAGCTTGCGCAACTTGAGTTGCGGTTCAAGGGCATCATGAACGAGAAGAATGAATTAGTTAAACTTTTGAAAGAAGCAAATAAGACGATAGATAAACTCAGAGGCAAATAAAATGGACCTAGCACCGCGTGAGTGTGATGATGGATTAAGCTTTCCTGCACCAAGGACGTTTCAATTGACTGCACACGAATCTCTACGACAAGGGATTCGTGAAGGTCATAAGAACCAAATCATTATGGCCCCTACAGGGGCTGGCAAGACATATTTGGGCTTACGGATATGCAATGAGGCGATGAACAAGGGAAGACGCGCTGTGTTCCTTTGTGATCGCACTACATTGATCAATCAGACTTCAGCCGTGGCAGATCGTTATGGTTTGCGCGAGCATGGAATCATCCAAGCCAATCATTACCGTAGAAACCCCGACGCACTTTTACAGATTGCTTCTGTACAGACGATAGCCAAGCGTGAGTTCTGGCCGAAACTTGATGTGCTAGTGGTAGATGAAGCGCACACGACTTACAAAGCCTGGACAAAGTTCGCGCAAGAGACAGGTGCAGTCGTAGTCGGATTGTCGGCGACTCCTTTTACCGCAGGGCTGGGCAAGATCTTCACACGTATTGTGAACGCCACCACGATGCATGATCTGACTCAGCAGCGGATCTTAGTCCCTATGAGGATATTTAGTTGTCGTAAGCCTGATATGACTGGGGCAGAAACGAAAGGCGGTGAGTGGACGCCTAATGCTGCAGAGGAACGTGAGCTCACAATCGTAGGAGATGTCGTCAAGGATTGGTTCAAGTATGGAGAGAACCGCAAGACGATTATCTTTGGAGCCACGATTAAGCATTGTGAGGAGCTTGCGCGGCAGTTTCTAGGCGCAGGTGTCATGGCTGCTGTGTTTACCTCTGAAACAAGCGCAGAGGAGCGTGAGGTGCTTCTTGAGGAGTATAGGAAGCCTGATAGCTATCTGAAGGTTTTAATCAGCGTAGAAGCCCTTGCGAAAGGTTTTGACGTGCCTGATGTGTCTTGTGTGTGTGATGCGCGGCCTTTACGTAAGAGTCTGTCTACTGCGATCCAGATGTGGGGCAGAGGTTTACGATCTTCACCAGAGACAGGCAAAGAGGATTGTTTGTTGTTGGACTTTAGTGGAAACATCATTCGGTTCTTTGAGGACTTCAATGATATTTTCTTCAACGGTCTGGCTGAGTTGGATAGCGGTGAGAAGCTCGATAAGACGATACGAAAGGCTGAGGAGTTTGAGAAGAAGGGATGTCCCAGATGTGGCTATAAACCGTTCTTAAAGCGTTGTATGGCGTGTGGCTATGAGCGTGTGACTAAAGAAGTGGCGCAAGTTGCGCATGGTCACATGAAAGAGATTTACATAGGCAACGGCAAGGATCGTAAGAAGCTTGCAGAGAATGCCGAGCATTTGTGGCATCAGCTTTGTACATACGCAAAACACCACTCAGATGTCAGGTCGCAACCTGGCCGTGCTTGGCATCTATTTAGGCAAATTACTGGTCAGGAGTCTAAATGGGCGTTCACGACGAAAGAAACAGCGATCACGAAAAACGTCGCGAACAAGATTAAATCACTCAACACTGCGTACAAGAAGAGCTTAGAAAAGAATGCCAGTAGATGAAGAAGGACGACGCCGGTGCGAAGCTAAGATGGTTTTGGCAATGCCAAAGCTGGAACAGCGGCGTGATTATTTAAGACGAATAGAGGCGGCCAGAGGAATTAAAGGTCGCGAGTATTTAGAAGCAGAGATTAGGAAAGTCTGGAAGGAGAAAAACAATGGATAAGCCAACAACGTATCTGAAACTGCTGCAAGAAGAACTGCGTTTGCTAGTAGACCACAATGAAAACACGCTTGATTATGTTCGATTGTTAAATGCACAAGTGGCTGGAAATACTCACAAAATTATGGAATTGCAGCACAAGATTGCCAAAGAGTTGGGGGTAGGGCCATACGACAAGGAGCAGAACACTTGACCTTTATTGAATTTGCACGATTACATGGAGTTGATATCAACCCAGCGAGGTTATATGCATCAGATAAGATTAAAAGGTGTCCGACAATCAATAAACCGCGCAGCGATAACGGTGCTTATTTTTGGGATGGTCGGCGTGGTTGGGTTATGGATTGGTCTGGAGAGGCTAGGGTCATATGGTTCCAAGGTGATGAGGCGCCGTGGACCCCAGAGGAGAAGGCCGAGTGGGCTCTTAAGAGGCGCTCTCAGCTTTCGGAGCAGGAGCAAGCCTATAGAAGGGCAGCAAGCACCGCAGAAACGATCCTACGAAGTTGTACAGTCGATGAGCACCCCTACTTCACCTACAAAGGGCTAAACGAGAAAGGATTAGTTAAAGGTGAGTTGTTGTTTGTGCCTATGCGGAATGTGATCACACAGAGACTACAGGGCTATCAAAGTATCTTTTGGGATTCACATGAAAGGAAATATCTGAAGAAGATGTTTCCAGGCATGCGAGCCAAGAATGCTGTAATGACGTTGGGGGATAAGCGCGCACCTGAGACTTGGTTAGTGGAAGGGTATTCCACTGGATTGAGTTTGAAGAATGCGTTCAACTCATGCGGCTTAGATGCGGCTGTGATGGTTACGTTTTCTGCAACGAATCTGGTGCAGGTTGCAAGCCAGATTAGGGGCAAAGCTTATGTGTTTGCGGACAACGATCATAGCCAAACAGGGCAGAAAGCGGCTGAAGAGACTGGATTACCGTGGACAATGGCAGACGAAGTTGGATGGGATGTAAACGATCTCCATGTAAATAAAGGACTTTTTTCAGTGATTAAAAAAGTCATGGAATTAAGGTTGACATCAATTAGCACAACATGAAATAATTTTCCCAATTGTTAGGTGTGAGAGCCTAACAGAAGAACAAAAGCTGTTAAGTCAGACTCCGACCCCGTTTGGGGTACATGATTATACTCAAAAAGTTTAATTATGCTCTCACCGGGGTCTGTCTTAACAGCTTTTTTCTTTTAAGTCTCCGCTATATTGGTCGCTCACCGGCGGCAGCGATATAGGGACAGTTCTACTGTGGGATAGATGCTGAGATAGAAACGAGGGCGGCGAAGACAGCACCCTAGCATCGAAAGGCTGTCGGGTCATGTGGCTCCGAAGGGGATGCATGTGAAGGCTTAGTCTAGGAGGGCTGAGTCTGTCCACCAAAGGGGATAGGAAATCCCTGTAATTATATTAATTATTAGTAAATTCCTGTAATTTCCTGTTAGACTGTTAATTCAGTCAAGGGGATTACTATGATCACGAAAAAGGTTTATCAGGATAACGCTAGAGCTGTCGAAGAAATTCGAGAGAAATATCATGAAGAAGTTATCCGCGCGGGAGCGCTTGAACGGCGCGTCAAGAGTTTAGAGGAACAATTGGATCAAGGATTGAATACCAAGGATTTGATTGAGAATCT
>Ga0209189_1003258_pt1 | contig 10965 bp, 20 predicted proteins | sample C_130820_EF_Meta_FD_187308 | JGI IMG/M metagenome (GOLD analysis project Ga0209189, IMG submission 187308) | Freshwater microbial communities from Lake Croche, Canada to study carbon cycling - C_130820_EF_MetaG (SPAdes) (version 3) | ecosystem: Environmental > Aquatic > Freshwater > Lake...
ATTCATTCTATCGGAAATGCTTGAAAACAAAAGTACTACAGACTCCGATTATTTGGATTCTGCTGCTCACCTTGACCAAGTAGAATAACCACACAGGCAACTGGAAGAAAAAAGTTTACAGTTGCCATTTTCACCAAAATCTGTATAATCCATTCCATCAAATCGAAAAGGAAACAAAATGTCAAATTACACCTTCCCCTGTGCTTCAGTTAACGGATTGACCACAAACCAAAAGCGTGCCGCAATTGCCGCTCTCCGTGCTTCATTGGTCGCTGACCGTGAAAATGCCGCTGCTGCCAAAATCGCTGCCGCTGAATTGAAGCGTGCTACCGCTATTGCAAAGGCAGAAGCACGCCTTGCTAAATTGCTTGCTAAAAGCGTGGGTCCTGTGGGTTCCAAAGCAGTGAAAGCAAACAAGCGTCCTTCCAAGGGCGTGACATTCGGTGCTGAAGCGAATGATCTTGCCGCCAAAATCAAGGCAGGCGTTTCCACAATATAACCAATCCCCCGAGGCGAGCGACCCCTCGGTTTTTAAAGGAATTGGTTCGGTTGTGAAACCATTCGGATGCTGTGAGGAACACAGCTCCAGCCGGTGAGGAACACCGGCGTCCGGATGTAAGGCTAAGGGATCGAATCCCGGAGGCCGCCAGTTGGAAAATTACTGGCAAATAGTTGACCAAAAGGATGGAAGAAAAAAGTTGTATATTGCCATTTTGACCAGGAATGTTATACTCCTTCCATCAAATCAAAAACCGAAAGCGAATTATGAATAAATTGTCCAAAACCTCAAAGCTCGATAATATTCTGAGCTGGTCTCTGCAAGCACTGGAAACCTGTCCCGGTTCTGTATCGGCTTCAGGTGCTCTGGTTGACGCTTGCTCCGGATGCTACGCCACCACCGGAATGTACCACTTTGGCGCTGTTAAGGCAGTCCGTGCTGACAATAAGCAAGCATGGCAGGATGCTGGATGGGTTGACACTATGGTCCACGCTCTCCGCAAGCAGTCCTATTTCCGCTGGTTTGACAGCGGCGATATGTACTCCCTTGCTCTCGCCGTTAAAATGTACGCTGTAATGGTGGCAACACCTCACGTCCAACACTGGTTACCTACACGTATGCATAAGTTTCCTAAATTTAATACTATTTTATCTCAAATGCAGGCTTTACCTAATGTAATGGTTCGCCCTTCAAGCGATGCTATTGATGGTACGTATACTAAAGGTGTACATGGTTCTACCATATTGCCTGATTCTACCAATGTGCCAGAAGGTGTGACCTTATGTACTGCTTATGAGCATGGTGGTAAGTGTAATGGTTGCCGTGCTTGCTATTCTAAGGACGTGGCGGTTATCGGGTATCCGGCACACGGCAAGAAAATGGCAAAAGTAATCAAATTGGTTGCGGTTGCTGCTTGATATAGAATGATTTAGTATTAGTTTTCGCTCGGGCACTTGGTGCTCTTTTGGACTGGTTGAGCATTGCTCCCAGTCTTTTTTTTGTATTACTTTTGGGGAGCAGAGTAGTACTTTGGTTTGCGGATGGTGGGGCTGGCTGTATACTAAAGTATTATGGATGGGGTATGATGATATAATAAAAAGCTCCACCTGGTCAAACTCTTTTTTCCTATTTTTTATTTTCTCGGCCGGTTCCCAAGGATTCAAAAATTTTTTCAGGTGGCTCCACAAGAGAAAAATTCACTTTTCATCAATCCAATCAGGTTTCTCTACCTCTACAGCCCAATGTACAACACACCAGTCATCAATGGCTGTTTCATCAGCCATCAAAAAGGCTTTGTCGGCCTGTACCATCATCAGTACCCAATTGCGATACCATGATGATCCAAGGATTTGTTTCTCTGACCACGTTTCTTCTACATGCTGGCCACATTCACCTTCAAAAGATATTCTGTAATATTTCATTTTTCATTCTCCCACTTCCATCCTAATAGTTTCTCTGTAAACCAAATCTGTATTCTATTAGGTTTCTTGTACATAGCAAATGATGTACGAAAAGCTCCTGGATATAATACCCAATGACCCACTGGTTTTGGCCAGTTGTTGGCTATTGAGAATGTTCCTTCAGACGAATACGGAACCTTTTGGCCTTCATATTTGTATTGTGTTTCTTCAGACATTGTAATGCCCCAGTAATGTACGGTCTTGGACTTCCCAGTAGTATTCTACGGCCTTACGAGCATAGTCTGAGTCCACGTATTGGCCTAGAATACCTTCAATCTCTGTATAAATCTTGGCACCCCATATGGAGTTTTGGTTACCAATTTTGTATACTGCACCTACGATTTTGCCATCTATGTCATCATAGTATACCACTTGGCCAAATTCTTTTTCCATCCACTTTTTCATTCAATAATCTCCATAATATTATGATTATATAACAACTGCCTTATTTTGTCAATAGATGGTCTGTGAACTCTAGTAGGAGTTTGTGATGTTCACCATTGTGATAATGAGGCTTCATCCAAGAATATGCAGAGTACCAGTGTGGTGTACTTTCTGGATGACAGCCGATAACTCCTACATTATCCTGTATAAGAGCCATCGGATCGCCATTGGGATATAAGGAAACTATCTCTGACCTAGCAAGACCAGGACCAGTAAATGCAGGTCCATCGTAGAAGAACATTCTCTGCTCTTCGCCGTTCCACAGGACCTGTTGGTTCTTGGCATGAGGTCTCCTGGTGTCTGTGTTAGGACGCTTGATGTATTGTTCAGCATGAATTCCATCAAGGAGATTAAAATAGTGGTCAGCAGCCCAATAGCCGCCCATGCAGATACCGAGATACTTACCACCTCGGTTGACAAATTGTTTTATGGTCTTTCCGTTTTCTTTGAATAGGAAGTTAAAGGATTCGGAATCGCCAATGCCGCCGGGGAACGCAGTGATTTGGATATCGTCAAAGAAGTCATCTTCCACTCTATGCTTAGTGAATATCTTAAAGTCATAGTACTTGGAAAGAGATTGCATTATACCATTACCAGATTGTATCGAACACTTTGGTTGGTGTAAAAATAATGCTATCTTTGGCTTCATACGGGTACCAGATTATCCTTAAATATCTTCCAACAATGTTCCCAACTCCACTTCATACTATACTCTTGTACTTTGTTCCTGTCAAGGCCTAAGCAGCGGTATACTGCTGTACTTAGGTCTTTGTCCATGAAGCCGGTTTTGCCTTCTTCTATAACGTCCATAGGACCTGCGGCAGGATATGCCGCCACAGGAGTACCACATGCCATTGCCTCAATCATAACAATACCAAAAGTCTCCCAACGGGATGGGAATACAAAGGCTTCGGCATTAGCATAGTATTCTGCCAGTTGAATACCAGTTTTGAAACCAGTGAAATGTACATCTGGATATTTCTTCTTATATGTCTCTAACATAGGTCCGTCACCGACCATGACTTTAAGGTAACCTGGAAAGTCCATTTCTAAGAAATCTTCCAGATTCTTTTCTTTACTGACACGACTTACACAGACCAAATATTTACTGATTGTTTCTACACGGCGTTCTGGATTAAATATTTCACGGTCAACACCTCTGGTCCATGGAATGACAGTACCATCAAAGCCATGGTCAACAAGGTCATTCACCATTGTTTCGGTCGTAGTGAGTACTTTACCAGAATGTTTATGAAACCAACGGACATAAGACCATGTGATAAATTCTGGAATACCAAGTAGTTTCTTTATGCCTTCGGGAAACTTAGTATGATAAGCGGTATTGTAAGTAAGATTCTTACGGTCACACCACACACGGCAAGCAAGCCCCACTGGACCTTCTGTTGCGATATGAATATGGTCTGGCTGTATCTGTTTAATCTTTTTACCGATTTGACGAACCCAAGAGAGTTTAACTTCCGGATAACGAGGAGCGTTAATATGGGGAAATCTAGAGGGGTCAAGATACACAATATTATAACCGTCAGCAACAGCCTGCGCTTCCAAATTCTTGTAAGTTGTAACGACACCATTTATTTGCTCCGGTAAATTATCAGTTACGATTAGAATTGTTTTTGACATAATCCCTCCACTTTAAAACTTTTAAACTTCAATTCATATTTCATTGTTGACAGAACCTGTTCGCAGGTCTTTTGGTCATTGAATAACAATTCAACTCTTCCTGGTTGATCCTTTGGATTGTTCATGTGTACTGCTATCAAAATCATCATCCACATCGTCACTCTCCTTGGTCCAAGTTACAATCTCCCAAGTACCATCATGGTGTTCAACCAATGCGGTACACGATTCTACCCAATCACCATCGTTCATGTATGTGACACCATCTATTTCTTTAATCTCGGCCTTATGAATATGACCACAGATAACTCCATCAAATCCACGTTTCTTACAGTAATCTGACAAATTCTTTTCAAACTGGAATATGAAGTCTACAGCTTTCTTAACACGCTGCTTAAGAAACAAGCTAAGGCTCCAGTACCCAAAACCCAGCTTATGACGAATCCAATTATATTTACTGTTGAGGCTAAGTATGAAATCATATGCTTTATCTCCTAACATTGATAACCATGGTGCTAGTCTTGTAATACCATCAAATAGGTCTCCGTGTGTGACCAGATAATGTTTACCATCTGCACCAACGTGTTCTGTTTGATTGACTACTTCTATCAGACCAAATCCAATGTTGTACTGAATGAATGGTCTGAGGAATTCATCGTGATTGCCGGCAACGTAGATGACTTTAGTTCCACGTTTGGCATGGCCTAGGACTCTGCGTACCACATTTGTATGTGATTGCTTCCAACGCCATTTGTTTTGTTTGATTCTCCACGCATCAATAATATCACCAACAAGATACAGTGTTTCGCAACTGTTATGTTTTAGGAAATTATTGAGTTTGTCAGCTTGACTGTCTTTAGTGCCAAGGTGTACATCACTAACGAATATAGTTCTATATGTTTTTTGCATTTTGGAATATTAATTGTGGTGTATCCATTATCTATAATTTTAAACACTTCGTAATATTCCTGTCACAATTTATTGTGAATTCATCCTATGAAAATGTTTATATAATGTATAATAATATCTGAATCTTATAGGTTCATGGTCAGGATTCGGTAATTTTTCTCCGTAAATTCGTTTCATGTCCTCATAGATTTCTAAAGTTTCTTCATTACTCATAGATACTGGACCAAATCTTCAGTTTTTCTTTCTTTGCAATTCTAGCAGCATTGATATTAGAATCAGAAACAATACACTTCTCTACCATAATATCAATCATCGCTAGAAGGTCACCAACTTCTTCTTCTAAACTTTGCATATTGCTTTTATCGGTAACAGGATGTACTGAGTCAAATCCAAATCTAAAAATTTTAGAAATAGCCTGTGTAACCTCAGCACATTCTTCCTGCGTAATACAAAAAATCTCTTTAGTCTTTTTATCCATATTAATCATCTATAAACATAATAACAGGTAATTCGTTAGCAATCATTAAGGCTGCTTCCAATTTACTCTCCGCCAAAACCCTACAGGTCACAATACCATTTCTAATAATAATATCAAAAGGCATTGAACCAGCAGGAACCCAAGCTTCGTCTAAGTAGCAAGAGATTTTATACTCTCGTACATTCTTGCATCGGTCAATAAGGTCATCAAGCACATCTTTTGCGGCTTGATAGTCTTTGTCACGCTTAGACATACTCACTCAATAGTGATGAAGCACCACCATTCTCATTCTGCACAAAATCTTCAGCAATGTGTTCGGCACTTTCTTCATTGTGTGTGGTGATTTTTTGAATCATCCGACCATCAATGAATAAAGTAACTTCCCACTTTTGAAACCTTGGGTCAAAACCTTCCAGTTTCATTTTTGTTACTGTAGCTTTTTTGTTTTCATTAACAAATTCTGAATATATGTTCATTTGCTCTCCTATGTAATCATGTTGATAAAACGGTTCAGAATAACACGATTGTTAATTCGGTTACCTGCATACTTAGTAAATGCGGAAACGATACCACGTTTAGTGGCATTTTCCTTAACCTCAAAGGCTACATCATCCTCAGTATCTAGGCCGTTTGACCGGAGCAAATAGTATTCATCAAATCCAGTGTTTTGAACCACAAAGAATTTATCTTTTACGAATTGTTCTTTGACTTTATATCTTTCAGAATAATCTGGAAAGAACATATTGCCAGCAGAACCAGTAAGGTCTTTAGTTTTCAGAACATAGAATCCAACAATATTGGAATTTGTACGTTTCTTCAACAAACGAATCAATGCGCTTGTTTGGTTGAAAGAGTTTGCATTGCTTCTCACTGTTTCTTGGTGCCTGGTAACTGGATCACGAAGGACAAGGTGTTTCCTGTCGTATCTTGAATTGTAGTTGGTCTGACCAGATTCATTTTCATAAATTTCATAAGATGGAGAACCTTCGCCATCAGTTAGAAACACAGTATTCACAATTTGTAATTTGTATTTCTTTTGAAAGTATGGAACAATTTCCATAGCAGCGATAACTGCCTCATTCAAAGGAGTTCCAGCCATGGACATCCAATATGGTTGTTTACTTCTTCTACCATTAGGTCCACAACCTGCCATAGAAACAAGAGCAGAACCAGCATAGGTGAATTCAGCGGCAGACATTCTACTTGAAAGAATATTACAGATACCAAATTTTTTGACAGCCAAATCACCTCTTTTAGGTCTAGGTTGATAAGTCTGTTCATAATCAATCTCATCAACAAAAGTATACACTTCAAAAGGAATGTTTACTTTCTTACAGAACAAAGTAAGATTAAGTAATTGCTTCATAGTGTTGCTCATATGGTCAACCATAGAACCAGACCAATCTAAGAACATTACAAGACCATGTGATTTACCACCAGGAACAACTGTAACTTTCTTAAAGATATCTTCACTGAAACCATATGAGAAAAGTTTCTTCATATCCAAGTCACCAGTTTTTGCAGTGGTGGCTCGTTTTAGTTGGTCAGCGTTCTTACGCATTTCAAATTCTTTGACAAGATAAGAAACAACTTTGTTTGATTCACGGCGGAGATTCAGGTAAACATCAGTTTTTACTGAACAAAATTCTTCTTCTTTGTAACGTTTCCACAAAGGCTTGTAATCGTAGACTACTTTTTCAACTTCCATTTTAGGAACGTTGGCATACAAATAATCTTCACCAAACTCAAATAGTCGGCTTTCATTCTCACGGAATGCTTCATCAGTGAAAGAACGGATTTCTGATTCAGTTTTGGAATCTTTGAAATCATCTTCATCAGCCAAATCACCAGATTCATCAAAATCTTCATCTGAGTCCGAATCTTCGGTTTCACCATCATCATCAGGTGCTGCACCCGATGCTTTTGGTGTATCAGAATCTAAATCTAAATCATCATCAAAAACTTCCGAAAAATCATCTTCATCATAATCTTCGTCACCATCATCTTCTTCTGGTTGAAGTTTTGCTTTGGCTTTTTGTTCTTCCATTTCCTGTTTCATGTATTGAACGATACGTTTGGAAACTTCAATTACATCTTCATAGCTTTCGGTTTTTTCAACATCATTCACCAGACTACGTTCAATCTCATTGAATTTAATACCTAAGGATACGCCGCCTTTTGTATAAAGGTTCAAGCGGTCTAGGAAGTTTAGCAGGTTTATGTTTTTGCCTTTAGTACCAAAGAAATCTTTTTCAATCAATTCTTGGTATGCTTTAAGGAAAGGTAATTTAAGACCTGGATATTTGTATTTGATTTTGCGTTCAATGCGGCAATCTTCAACCACATTGGTAACACTCATGTTAATTTTTTGTTTTTTTGCTTCAATCATTCCGTCCATAGGAGTGTAGAGAGCATGGCCGACTTCATGACCAGTAAAAAGGTCATACAAAGCTGCCGATAGGTTTTTATCTAGTGTGGGAATAACCAAAATACGGTTCTTAACATCAAAGGATGCTGTACGAACATTACGGTGTTCGACCGTTAGGTTTTCTGTGGCCATCAGTTTGGCCAAAAGTGATTTTGAGTCAATTAATTCCATGTTACTTCCTTAACAATATAATGTATTGTAACATAGTCAATGTTAGATTGTCAAATTTATGTTACGGTTGTGTCTTTTTTTGACAACACTATTGATCCGTTCTCCACGGATATATTTAAGATATCACCATCTTTCCATCCGGTTTCTTCCAACATATCTGGAGGAATAGTAAAAAGGAAATTATCGGGGTCTCCAGGAATATCTTGGAACAAATCTTCGTAATTGTATACTTTATTCATAATATTCCTTCATTTTTTTATACCATTCTCCGTCATTATCATGTCCGGTTTGTGCTGCCCATATTTTTATAACGTTTTCCAGTCGCTGCCAAGGTTCAAGACTATCACAAACCAAGTCGGCCGGTACTATTTGTTCATCTATTTGTGTCATTTGTAATTCTCCAGTGAATTTTTCAGTGGATGTTTACTTTTCCGACTGAATTTTGTGTCAATTTTGTGTTTTTGCACAGGTTTAATGGGTGTCCGGCAAACCGGACGCTTAAGTTCAACGATAAATTTTAAATCTTTCTTCATTTTAACGCCTCATACTTGAAATTTCTACAGCTTCTTCGCTGTTAAACACAGGAACAGCGTTTGATTTGTGCATTGTTGCAATTCCCATCACTTTTGTGCCTGTATAAACCTTTGGTGCTGCCTTTGTGGCATTGCCAAGGCCTGTATCTAATGATGGATAGTGCTTTGTCTCACGACCAGGAGGTGCAGACAAAGAATATCCTGACAATTTAGTGTTTGGAGTATGTAGTTTTTTGACTATGGGTTTTTGGTGCGAAGCCAACCACTGCTCATATTGCTCACGAGCGGCTTTTGTCACATTTTTTTGCTTTGACTTGCGTATATTCACATGAAACATCATAAAATTTCTCCAAACGAATAAGAATTATACTCGTTTTTCGATCAAATGTCAAGCGGTGTTGTGGAATTACAACATTAGTAACTTTTTCTTACTTTATTGCTTCTTTTTGTTGATTCATAACCCGAATCATAACCATAATCATCATAATTTTGCTTTATTTTTCTTTTTTCAATTTTTTCATCTCTGCGTCTACTACGCTTTGGTGAAAATTCATCATCATAATCATTTTTACGAAACTTAGCCACAAACTTTGACACTTAATACTCCTATAGTTACGGTAATAAATCAGGAAAAGCTTCCTTAACAAACTTATAATCAAGACCTTTAACACCTTGGTCTTTCTGAAAGATTCCTAAAATAATTTCTGCATCTCTTGCTTCGATAGATTCTAAAATTTGTAATAATATTTCTTTACTTCTTTTTTCTGATAATTTTTCCGCAGTAGGATCACCAACTTTAAACATATAAAGTCTACGCATTTGTGAACTTAGATTATCAAAAGTAATTCCAGGCAATACATCAGTTGCAAATTTAAAATTTTCAGGCAACTCTTTAACCTTCCATTGGAAATCTGGATGATACGTTAATTGTAAAACATCTACTAATGTTTGCGATAGATTTCTTTCTATCACAGACATTCTTTCTTTTTTGTTTTTAGCTTGTTCAAATTCATCAAAAACTTCAAAAATACTTTTCATTAAAATTCCTCAATAACGTCCATTAAGTTAGATAGTTTATTTGTAATAAAATAATCCAATAGTTTGCCTTTTACAGGTATTGTTTCTTCATATGTATTTATGATTTTCTCTTTGACGGCAGATGGTATTTGTGTCAAATCAATCAGAGTTTGGTTTCGTGTGAAACCAATTTTAGCATTTTCATCTTCCCATTCGGTATAGTTTTTTTCCATAAGTTTGTCAAGTTTACCTTTAGTAATTGGTGTTTGACGTAAATCACGAACAAAACAATCAGATGGAGATAATACATTTGGAATGCCATCACCTTTATCACCTTTGATAATTTTTTCTTTTAGCTCGTCCAGTGGATTATCCGAAACAATAAATTTCTTTTGTGCTGGATTGTACTGTTTGACTTTAAATTTGCTACGACCATTGTATTGTTGTAATTGTAGAAAGTCTCCATCACTTGAAATAATCAAAACATCTTCGTTCATAATGTGACGAGGAACAAGAGTACCAATGATATCATCGGCTTCTGCACCATCAACATCAACCACTTTGTATGGAAAATTATCTTTAAGTTCTTGTTTGAATTTTGTAAGCATATCAAAAATCAAATGCCAATTGAGGTCTGATTTTTCACGGGTTTTTTTACGACCTGCTTTATAATATGGAAACCATTCTTTGCGCCAATATTTACGGTTATCACAACATAACACAACTTCACCATAGTCTTTTCGGAAGTTCTTTAGGTGTGTCCTAATGATATTTAAAATCATATGACGAATGAGGGATTCCTCTAACTTAACACCTTTTGAGTTAGAGATTTGTGCCATTAAACCAGACAAAAGTACTTGGTTCAAGTCAATAAGAATCATAATAAACTTTCAGTAGTTTCAAATGTAAGTATTATATCAGATAAGTTTAATTTTGTCAAGAATATCATCCACAAATTCCTTGGATGTGGTAGTTTTTCTTGCCACAAACCCATACCAATTATCTTTAATCAAATTTGTAATATAAACTCTAGGATCAGCCAAAATAGCATCAAAAGTATCAATATCCGAAACACCATCTTCTTTGTTGAACCTAAACAAAGAAATATGATACTCGTTTCCTAATTCACTTCCACCAATAGAATCACCAGGTTTTTTATATTTACAACTCTCAATATTTAATATGCCTTCATCATTTGTAGGAATAAAAAATAATACATCATAATTTATGATATCTCTAAATGCCTCTAACATTGCAATCCTTTTATATGCGACTTTCTTACTCTAACCATAATCCAGTTGTTGTAAAACTTGTCACTCTCTAACACACCATTAACAAACTGTTCTTTTGCCTCAAGATAACCACATTCACCTTTGCTTTTGCATAAG
>Ga0209189_1003260_pt1 | contig 10960 bp, 7 predicted proteins | sample C_130820_EF_Meta_FD_187308 | JGI IMG/M metagenome (GOLD analysis project Ga0209189, IMG submission 187308) | Freshwater microbial communities from Lake Croche, Canada to study carbon cycling - C_130820_EF_MetaG (SPAdes) (version 3) | ecosystem: Environmental > Aquatic > Freshwater > Lake | place...
GATTATGCTCGATGATGTGCCAGTTTGGTACGAAATCTGGCGTCAGTTGAATGCCTTCCCACCAAGTTTGAAGGAAGTTCCAGAGGAAGGAGAAAAAACTGGCAAAGAAACCACTGTTAAAAAATAAAATATCTATCCAATATTAATAAAACTCTGTGCAATACTAAGTAAGTTGTAGAATAACAATTTCTCCTCCTTTTTCAAGGAGGAGTACCCAATAAAAATACATTTTTCTTGTATTTTTATTGGGGGAGGTGGTAAACTAAGACAAAAGACTAATTCTTCGTCAATCCACCACCCCGTCTGAGTTCTTCAGGACACCGAGCGACCAACGTCCTTCCTTGAAAATAAAGAGCGACCTTCGCATGGGGAGAATTTCAACACAATAAATAGGTACATCATGTAGAATTCAAACCCCTACAAATTCATTAACAAAAATGATAAAATCGAAAAAACGAAATATTTCACCGAAAAAACTCATTTTGATGGTTTTTGTCTTGAACTTGACCATAATTAAGTCTTTTTCACAAAAAACAGAGGTCTTTAGTTTTCTGGATTTTCAAGAAATAATTCTCAAAAACCATCCAGTAATTAAGCAGGCAAATTTGTATTTGGATGATGCCAAAGCAGAAATAATGCAAGCCCGTGGACAATTTGACCCAAAACTCGCCACGACATTCGATAGAAAAGCTCTCGACGGCAAAGATTATTATAACCGATTTGAAAGCACCTTGAAAGTGCCGATTTATAGCGGTATTGATATAAAAGAAGGCTATGAGCAAAATAGAGGCTCTCGCCTTTTTCCCGAAGAATCGGCAGGTTTGATTTTTAGTGGCGTAAGTGTGCCGCTCGGACAAGGTCTTTTGATTGATGCCCGCCGAAATACGCTACTCCAAGCGAGACTCCTCAATAATATTGCCCAAACTAAGCGACAAAAAATTATCAATAAGTTTATCTTTTCAGCTGCAAAAGATTATTGGGAGTGGTATCTGAGTTATCAGAAACTCAAACTTAACCAAGAGGCCTATCAAATGGCAGAAGACCGTTTTAAGCTAATAAGCGAACGTACCAAAATAGGCGAAATTGCCTCTATTGATAGCGTAGAAGCCGCTATTACGGTGCAAGACCGACAAGTTATTCTCGAACAATCGAAGCTTGAATTTCAAAATGGAGCATTAGCTATCTCTAATTATCTTTGGAACCAAAGCGAACAAGCACTCGAATTGGATGCGAATTTTTTTCCACAAACAATCAATCCAATGGCCATTGAACGCCAAAAAGTGGATGATATTTTGGGAAATTTGGAGCAAAATCATCCAGAAATTGCTAAAATTATTTTGAAGCAAAAGCAACTTCAAATCGAAGAGAAATTTAGAATTGAAATGCTCAAGCCTAAGTTTGATGTAAACTTTAATTTACTTCGTGTGCCAGCAGGCTATCAGAAAGAAGGCTCGGTTGCGAGTGGCTTCTTGCTAAATAATCATAAATTTGGTGTAAATTTTGAAATGCCAATTTTGCTCCGAAAAGAACGAGGAAAATTACAGTCGGTCAGAATCAAGCAATTACAGACTACTTTCGAGAAAAATATTATTGGAAGAGAACTAAAAATTGCCGTTGAAAGTGCTTATAATGAAGTAGTTAATCTGGCCAAACAAATTGAATTTCAAATCATAGCAAACGTCAATCAAAAGAAATTGCTCGCAGCCGAAAGACAAAAGTTTTTAATCGGAGAAAGCACCTTGTTCTTGATAAATGCAAGAGAAACGAAGTTAATTGATATGAAAACTAAACTTGAAAGTCTGAAATCAAAGTACCAAAAAGCGATAGCGACACTACAATATTCGGGTGCAGTACAATTTTAGGTAATGATGTATAAAACTAAATAAGGGCGATAAACTGATTTATCGCCCTTATTTTTTTGTGGTTTTTATTGCTTTAATAACTCACTCTGCGAGGTTTTAGCTGCCTAAGTATCTCCTACCTACCTTCTTAAGCCTATGAGAGAACAAAATATAACAAACAAAATATGTGACTTTTATATAGGTCAGAACGTCATATATATAAATATGCGTTTTATATTGATTTTTTTATAGGTGCGGTTTTGTTCATCTGTTTTATTGGACGTTAGAACCAAGAACCCAATTTACAAATCATTGGCGGTTATAAGATAATCGTAATGTTCTTTTTGAATTAGTAAAGACAAATACCATAATATAAATAATGTTTTTTGAATGATTAGTAGCAGCTAATTCTAAATTTGAAAATTATATACTTTAGGTGTGTGTATATGTTTGTAAAAATAGCAAAAATTTATTGTCGGCAGCCTTTCAGACATAGCAACAATCTCAAATAACAGCATAAATCATAATTTTCATGTAACAGAAGCGTTTTAGCATTAACTTTTACTAAAATTCATAATCAAATGAGGACAAAATATTTAATATTCTTACTGCCGTTTATATTTTTTGCTTGTAAAAAGACTATAAACTCTAAAAAAGAAGCATTTTATTGCAAAATAAATGGCAAAGATTTTATACCCGAAGTTGATAAATCTCCTATTGGTGGCATTGGTTCAAGTCCATTAGAGGTTGAGTGGGACAGACAAAATGGCTGGTTTTATATAAGTGCATTAAATCGACCACAATATATTTCTATCAAAATAAAACTTCCACCAAACATTTCAATCAGTACAGGTGAATATATATTTAGTGATATTCCAAATATTACAAAAGCGACATATTCATATAATTCAACAGCGGAATTAAAAGATAAAGAGTTTTTAAATTCTTCTTCTGGTAAAGTGATTATAACAAAAATAGTAGGGGGTACTATTTGGGGAACATTTGAATTTAAAACAAAAAGCATCAAAACGAATCAAGAATATACTATTACAGAAGGTCAATTTAATGAATTAAGGTATTTTTAAACCAAAAAAACTCTTCACTTATGAATCGTACTTTTACCATCGTCCTCGGATTGATGCTGTGCAACGCTTTGGCTTTTGCCCAAATTCCGAACTGCAACGCCCCTACTCCCTATCCTCAATTAGCGTATGATATGCTCAAAAATTTGGATAAAACACAAATCTCAACAGGCGTACTTTACGAATATGCTTTTCCATTAGCTGAACTTGATTTTTATGATGGTTCGGTAACAACCGACACCAGTAGTTACACACATTTCTTACAATCTTACTACGAACTTTACAATTCAACTTTCAATCGGGCAAATATTACTCATTTATCCGATTTTGAAAAAACAGTCCAAGATTTTCCTAAAAACGATTTTCACCATCCAGTAGGCATCATTGACTATAATTTTAATACACTCGACCCCGAATCAGTTAATAATAACCTTCTTTCTGTTTCAAATGAGCAATTATTTGATGTACCAAACCGCACACAATCGCCTTATAATATCAAAACTGCAATGCTTGCATCTCCATTATTAGCTTCTGCAGATGACAACTATTTTCCCGGTACACATTACCTGCATTTTTCATCGGCTTTCGTTTTGACAAATACAGGTTTTAACCTCAACCAAGTACAATCAGTTGAGTTGATTATCAATGGAGCGAGCATCTATCTTGGCATGGTTGCTGGTTTAGAAAATGCCGTTATTCCTTTTGTGGTTGAAAATATCGATGAAAAAATGAGTATCAAAATCATCTTGCAGTTATCAAATTCCACAAAAAACTACCTTTTTTCGGCAAATAAAGTGCATCGGGTTGAAGCAACTTCGTGTAGTGGTGGCGATGTTTTAGATGTTTATGGCTATCTATATGATGGAGGCTACACAAAGGAAAACGGCACGCCAGTAGGTTCGTATGGTGCGTTTGCTAATGCAACCATTTACTATGCACAAGGAAATTGTGAAACCAAACGTATCACCAAACCCATTATTTTCGTTGATGGTTTTGACCCTGGAAATAAACAACATGCCCCCGAAATTTGGGAGATTTATCTCAATAAAATATTTAGAGAAAATGACACGGATAAACAGTTAGGAGACGAACTCCGAAGCATTGGAAAAGATTTTGACATTATCATCTTTGACCCAATGCCAATAAAGGGTAATATTTTCAATGCGGGCGGTACAGGGCTTATTGAGAACAACGGACTTGCATTAGCTAAGTTCTTACAAACTTTTTATGCTCAACATAGTGCCACCATGACACAAGATTTTATCGTAGTCGGGGCAAGTATGGGCGGACTAATTTCAAGATTTGGACTAGCATGGATGGAAAAAGAAGGTTTGGCACATCATACGAGCCTTTTTATATCTTTTGATAGTCCACAAGCAGGTGCTCAAATTCCAATCGGTTTGCAACAAATGGTTGATACTTTCACCCAATCTGGAATTCTAACCAATAGCGAATCTGTGAGAAACGCTTTACACCAAAGTCCAGCAGCTAAACAAATGATAATCGGACATTCAAGTTCTGAATCTGAAAAAGCTATTGCACACCCGTACAGAAGTATTTTCCTCAATAATTTAGCTTCTGTCGGTAATTATCCAACACAATGTCGAAATATTGCAATCTCTGATGGCAACAGAAATGGAATTTTAAAAAATATCTTGCCAAACCCTAATATTTATGATGTAGAGGCAATTGATGAACGTGATAAAGAATTAGATATAGGTATTAAACGCAGACTTTTTCCAAATTGCACCCAAATTGTCTGCTATAAATTACACGCCCAAGTTTATGCTCAAACAGCGTCAGCTCGGTCGAAAACTTTTGAATTCAACTTAAACTCAAATAATATACTTCTCAACTTAGTGGGTGGTGCACCGATTGGGTATAGAAATTTCACCAAATACGCAATAGCAGACAATAACGCCAGTATTGATATTGCTCCAGGTTCTCGATTAAGAAAAGACCCTTTAGGAATGATAAATACGCTTCCTTTTAATGTTTTTAAGGTAGTAAACTTATTGGCAGGAAAACTAAAAATCGATAAAAATGTCCTCAAATTCTCGAATTTTGTACCAACTGCCAGTTCATTTGATTATACGTACCCTAATCTTGAACCACGAAATGCTTACAAAAACTTTCAAGGAGTGGTGCTATCAAAATGTGCTGGTACAACTCCTTTTGATACTGTATATGCTCAATCGCAGGATTTAGACCATGTTGATATTGATGTAAATGTAGCCAACTCTTTTCGTAGTGAAGTATATTTTCCAAAAGCAAAATCGGTTTGTACTGACCCCGATTGTCCGCCATATCTTACATTAAATACAAATGTGCCAAATGGAGAAAGATTACTAAAAAAAGCTCAAAAAGCAATATTTATTGAAGAAGGTTTCAAAGCAGACGGAGCTAATGAAACAGTAGTGTTTAAAGCTGCTATTGGTTGCGACCAATTACTTTTAGCCAATTCAAGCAAAAGCCCTAAAACTTTACTGACTACTTCTTTTACTTGCTCTCAACCTTTTGAGTTTGACCAAGCACGAAATTTCAAAACTTGTAATAATGGGTTTACTACTTTTCACGTTTTTGTTCATAATATTGACATTTCAACTTATGCAGAATTTTCGACTGATGGAGTAAACTGGTTCAAGGCTAATATTTTAGTCAATGGTTGGGAGATTACACTTCCCAACAACTCACAGTCTCAATATTTTCAAGCACGAACAGCTGATGATAGAACGCTGAATATTTCAGGGTATTTGGCATATTGCAATTAAATATTCTTAACAAATGGATATTTATAAGGTAAATAATAGGCTTTTTAATGCTTTTTATAATTTAAGGGTCATAGAACACCAAAAGCGAATGCCACAAACAACTAATTATTTGAAGCAGCTAAAAGCCAAGCCATGAAGCTTATGTTTTCAGTTTCATTAAGATCTTCAGCACGAGGCCCAGAGTACTTTGGTTGATACAAATAGGTATAATCTATTAATAAAAAAAGCCTATCAGAACGCCGCCCAAGTAAAACAAAACTAATGAGCAAAAAAACCTAAAAGGGGTAGATGGAATTTAGCGAGTGGTTATTTGTATGTAAACATTCAACCTCAAAATTTTAAGTTTTGAATGATTAGTAGCAGCTAATTCTAAATTTGAAAATTATATACTTTAGGTGTGTGTATATGTTTGTAAAAATAGTAAAAATTTATTGTCGGCAGCCTTTCAGACATAGCAACAATCTCAAATAACAGCATAAATCATAATTTTCATGTAACAGAAGCGTTTTAGCATTAACTTTTACTAAAATTCATAATCAAATGAGGACAAAATATTTAATATTCTTATTGCCTTTTATACTTTTTGCTTGTAAAAAGACTATAAACCCTAAAAAAGAAGCATTTTATTGTAAAATAAATGGCAAAGAATTTATACCAGAAGTTGATAAATCACCCATTGGAGGAGTTGGGTCGAGTCCACTAAAAATAAGTTGGGATAGAACTAATGGTTGGTTTTACATCAATGCGTTGAACCGTCCAAACTTTGTAGGAATAATTATTAAGTTATCTCCTAATCAAGATATAGTTGAGGGAGAATATTCATTATCTAACGATTTGAAAGGTTCAAAAGGGTATTATTCTCCCGATTCATCAGCACCATCAACGGAAGATTTAATTTCAACATCAGGCAAAGTAATCATAACCAAAATAGAAGGAACTACGATTTGGGGAACATTTGAATTTAAAACAAAAAGCATCAAAACGAATCAAGAATATACTATTACAGAAGGTCAATTTAATGAATTAAGGTATTTTTAAAACCAAAAAATCTCGTTAGGCTGAATTTTAAATCAGTCTTTGTGTTTTCCGTTTTTAGAACGGTGTTGGAAAAATAGTGTTTGAAAAACAATCGTTTGTCGGTTTTCAGTTCACTGCGTTTGGCGGACCCTTCCCTCGTTAGTCATAATTTTAAATTAGTCTTTGTGTTTTCCGTTTTTAGAACGGAGATTTTTATTTGTTGTTTTGCCAAATATCAATTCAGTTAATGTGCAATATGTAGTTAGAACTAAAAACCTATTCTCAGATGCCGTTCTAAGAATGGCTGACACCACGACTGATTGTAAATTCAGCCGAACCACTGCCTATCTTTTGCCAACATTAAGACGAACTGACAACGCCCATTTTTTGCATAGCAAGGTAAAAATCACTCCCCAGGACGATAAGTCCGCTTGGCATTTTTCAGTACATCTTCTTTGTAGAAAAGTACATCTTTAAATTTGCCTTTCGTGTACATTTCCAACTGGTCATTAAAATGTTTTGAGCTTGGGTCGCCACTTTCGCCACCTGCCAATAATGATTTTGCTTTGATTTTTGGCCCAAACTCAACGGCACAAATAAAGCTATTGCCACTCACACCGTAGCGTTTTTGGGTAGATGGATAATAGCGACTGTTGTATGAAGGCAACATTCCCCAAAGTGCCGAAGCAAAACCCACCGGCACACTCGGCTGGGCATCATCGTATTTTTGCTGAATATCTGACGAAATTCTTTGGTAACGATTGATTTCGCCCCAAGGCATTTGCCATTTACCAAATTTCTTTTTCAAATCATTTACTACAGCCAATAATGGTGGCAAAACTTGCTCGGGTGTTGCCGATGCGGCAAATCTTTTCACATTGGCTACTTGGTCGTCTTCACCTTCATCGATGTATAATTTTTGTAGAGTTGTACTCAATTTCCCTGCCCATTCAATCGCCAAAGTAGTAGCCACCGAAGTTTCTGACGAATGATAATTCCATTTTTTCAACTCAGCAATTGGCTCACTCAAAGCTGCATAAAGCGAATCGGTAGGTTTTACGTTTTTCTCAAAAACAGTAAGCAACGACGGAATCAGGACCTCAAAAGCTGCCAAATTTGTATCATAACCTGCCGCAATCACTTTATCAATCGTGTAACTTTTTTCTTTATCCAAAACCTTTACGGCATTTACGCCTCTAAAATTCTCGCCATCTGGTGCCATGTATGGAGGAAAATCTGCCTTTTTAGGACTTATCGTTCCTGCTGCCGAAAATGGCGTAGAATTACAGTTTTGTAGCCAACCATTTGTAGGGTTATAGACATGAACAGTTTCATCAACTGTATGCAAACCTTTCCATTCGGTAGCAGAAGTGCTTCCGTCGATTACTTTTGCCCAGTTGAGTTTGCGGTCACGTATCGGCACAAAGTTTCCATGCCAATAAGCAATATTTCCTTTATTATCGGCAAAAACAGTACTGTTTGAAGTATTTGCTCGCAAATCCATTGTTTTTTTGTAGTCTTCAAAACCTTTTGCTTTCGTACGGCTCCAACTCTGAATCAAACTCGTCATTGAGCGATTATACGATTTAAGGCTAATCCATTGGTCATTACGTTTTGCCATAATTGGGCCATGCTGTGTAGCATAAGTCGTAAAAATTTTGGTTTTCAGAGCATCTCCATCTTTATAACTTATTCTTATTTTTTTCTCAGTAACTGGTTTTAATTTCTTATCATATTCATAAAAATACTTATTCCCTTTTTTCGTAATTTTCTCTGCATATACATCGGCCACATCGACATTGCACGAAGTGTGCATCCAACCACAATAATCGTTAAAACCCTGATAAACAAACATTTGTCCCCAAGTTACAGCACCGTAAGCATTCAAACCTTCTTCGCTCGTTACTTGTACTTCGGGTCTGAAATAAAACGTTACGTGCGGGTTTATGTACAAAATGGCATTTCCTGAAGCCGTAATTTTTGGCGAAAAAGCAAAGCCATTCGAGCCAGTTTGGTTTTCTGGGTCTTTGGGTTCGGCGGTGTACGTAACTTTATCGCCCGAATAAAAATTCTTTAATTCGGCCGTCGTAATATCAGCAGTGCTGATCGCTCCAATACTTCCATCAGTCCACAAAAGCGGAAACCATGGCTTGAAGCGAGTCAACATCGCAGGTTTTGTGTTGGGGTGCTTGTGTAAATAAAAATTAATGCCGTCGGCATAGGCATTGAGCAGCTTTTTCATCCACGGCTCTGCTTTTTTATAGTCGGCAATGGCATCGGTCGTATCAATTAACATTTTTATTTGTAAATCATCGTAAAGACTTGCTTCGCCTTTAATCTCCGACATTCGGCCCAATTTTTCGATATAATTCATTTCTACTCGCTTGAAATCATCTTCGCACTGAGCATAAAGTAAACCAAAAACTGCATCAGCATCTGATTTCCCATAAATATGTGGAATTCCCCAATTATCTCTAATAATATTTACACGCTTGGCTTGTTGCTGAAAACGAGCAATTTCAGTAGCCGAAAATTTACTCAGAACAGTTTTTTGAGCGAAAATTGATAAGGAATTGGTGACAAGAAAAAACATAAAAAGTAAACTGAATGGTTTCATAAAAGGCTTAGTCGTTTGAGTGATGAAAAATGGTTTAACAAACATACACAAATTGTAAATAAGATTGAAAAGTAGGACAGGTTTTTAACCTGTTAGGTAGCCTAAGTTTAAAAAAAGTATAATCGTACTTTGTACCAGTGACAGGTTGAAAACCTGTCCTACAATACTACCAAAAAACATTAATAATAAATTATTTACACTAATACAAAACCTATTAACAATGAATTAACAAATCACCAGCAAACCTTATGATTACTTTCTGCATCTAAAGTAAAAATTAACAATAATATTTAAAACGATGAGAAATTTCATAATAGCTGCAATCATGGTTTTTACAACTATTTTTTTGGCAAATGCACAATATGGTAATCAAGGATATGATAACTATGGTAGCAATAGTTATGATGATGATAGATATTACTACGATGAAGAATTCGATTGGCATTGGGATATCCGAGTGCGTATCAGCAATGGTATTCAGAATGGACTTATCACTCGAAATGAATCGAATCGTTTGTATCGCCGCTTAGAAGATGTGGAACGTAAAGAATATGATTATTTGGCAGATGGTATCTTTAATCGTTGGGAACAACAAGAAATCTGGGATGACGTAGCGTACCTCAATCGCCAAGTGGGTATCGAACTTTATGACTATGACCGAAGATTCTATGGGTTTGATGTGGCTTGGAATGACCTCCGTGGCTATCCCCGCTGGTACTACCAAGGTGGATTTGATTTCTATCGCTTCGACCGCCGTGGCTTTGGTAATGTCCGTTTAGGTTATGTTCCTCGCCAGAACTATAACGGTTGGTACAGAAATGACCGCAACCGCGTTGGTCGTGAGTATTACAGTGAGCGTAGTCGTTACCGTACCAATGGCTCAAATGTTCGTTACGATAATAACCTTAACTCACGAAACGACAATGATAGAAACCCAAGAGGTGGTGGCTACGACAATAATCGTCGAAACGATACAGAAAGAGGTTCGAGAGGAAACAACAACCCTCGCAATGATAATGATAGAAGTTCGAAAGGAAGTAATGAACCTCGCAACAATAATGATAGAGGTTCGAGAGGAAACAACAACCCTCGCAACGATAATGATAGAGGTTCGAGAGGAAGTAATGAACCTCGTAATGATAACGACAGAAGTTCGAGGGGTAAAATCGACAATAGTCGCAATAATTTCCCAACGCCATCAACATCGGAGCGTCCTTCAAGAGGAAATGACTCACCAAGCCGTACAAGCACAGGCGAGAGTCGCTCGGATAATTATGGTAGAGGAAGTGGCATGGACAATAGTCGTAGCGAACGCAATATGCCAAACCCAAGTGGAGAAGCTTCTACTGGCAACGAACGCCGAAGCCGTGGTGGAGAAGCAAGCCAAGCTCCAAGCCGTAGTGAACGCTCAACGCTAATAAACGAAAGCCGCAAAAGTGGAGAAGCTCAAATAACTGAAAGTGGTAGAGGTAGACGAAATTAGTTAGCAGTAGGCAGTCTACGGTTGGCAATTCACGGTTCACAGTCCGCGGTTGGCTGTTCACGGTTGACTGTCAATAGAAAAATAAATAACTTACCAAAAAAAAACGGTCGAGATTTTAAGTCTTGACCGCTTTTTTGTGAAAACAAACT
>Ga0209189_1003263_pt1 | contig 10943 bp, 4 predicted proteins | sample C_130820_EF_Meta_FD_187308 | JGI IMG/M metagenome (GOLD analysis project Ga0209189, IMG submission 187308) | Freshwater microbial communities from Lake Croche, Canada to study carbon cycling - C_130820_EF_MetaG (SPAdes) (version 3) | ecosystem: Environmental > Aquatic > Freshwater > Lake | place...
CTCTACAACTACTACAGATACAACAACAACTAAAACATATGCAAGTCAATTGCAAAATTCTGTAACAACATCTTATAATCCAACTGCATCAACATTAAATAACGGAAATGGTTATTTGACAAATATTGCTATATTGCCTTACATTCGACCACAAAGAATTATTGTTCGTGCTAAAGGTCTATTAGTAAATTCAAATGTTTCAACATTCTTTGATGGTGTTGATGTGTCACAATATATGACACAACCAAATACAATTGAATTGACGAATGTTACCGGTACTTTTAATCAAGATGATATTGTTGGTTTTTATATTTCAAACACATTTTATCCAATAGCTCGTGTTGTATCTGTTTACAATTATCCAAATGGAACACAAGCTAGAATTTATTGTGCAGACATTACTCTAGGTTTTAACACAATAGGCACAACAACATTACAAAATGCCAAATATGATGTTAATGGTAACTATATTGCGGGTTCTGCGACAGCAACAGGTACAGTTAGTGCTTCTGCTATTGTAAACCTGAGTCAGAGTGGTTCAATTAGTGCAGCAGGTGGTGGTTGGTCAAACACACTTAATAGTGGTGCAACTACACCATTTTTTGGAACACCAGTAATAAATGGTTATTCTACGCTCTTAAACAACTATGGTATTTGGGGTGATGGGACAAACGGTACAAGTTACAGTGCAGTGATGCCTGTTTCATTTACATCAGGAACATACACAGTAACAGTTGGTTCATCTGGTTCTGCAACAGTATATGCAAATGGTACTTCTATTGGCACCTCACCAACAAACGCACCAGGTTCAACTTCCACATTTACATATACGGCACCATCTGCAACCGTGAACATTGGTTGGGTTGCAACAAGTTCAGGTACAACAACTTCTGCATTTGCTATGACTATTGCAAATTCTTCAGGTAATATTGTATTCTCTTCAATTACACCTAATGTTCCAAAAGTAAATGCAGGTACTGAAATTGTTATGCCTCAAGGTGGTGCATGGTTCCAAGGCGCAACACAAGTTAGATTGGATCCATCTATTGCATCCAATACTGCTAATTTTTATGTTGGTTCAAAAATTAATATTACATCAAGATATATCTATTCTCTAGATGTAGCTTCAGTGTATGTTCCACCTCCTCCACCACCATCAGGCGGCGGCGGCGGTTGTTGTGTAGTTGCTACAGCTTTGACAGAGGGTGGTGATTGGTCAATTAACAAAAAAATGGAACTTGTAAATTGGTCTATAAATACCCTTGATAAATTCTTTATTGGAGAAAGATTGCATAGAGGTTATCACATCATTGGTTCTAAGTTTATTATCCCTTTATTCTTTAGAAGTAATAACAAACTGATGCGTAAATATGCAAAATGGTCATTTAATAATGGCACAAACATGGTTCAGGGTAAATCATTTAATCCTCTATCAATACCAAACAGTTTAGCTTGGATTACTTTGATGTTAGTAACAGGTTTATTTGTTACGAAAGAACAAGCTGAAACAAGTTGGAACTCTCTATATAAAGATAAAAAATAACTTTGGGAAAATAAATGGCAACAATATACCTTTCAAGTCTTTATAATTATAGTGCAAATATCACTGCATATGATCCGGTAGCAAAATTAGTTACCCTAGATGCACCAGTGAATTTATCATTGGGTGTAAACTCGTTTGCGGGTGGTGATGTTAGTTCTCATTATTCTATTTCAGGAATTTATAGTAAAATAGATAGTGTGGTTCAAACAAATTCAAAACCAGCAAAACCAACATCAGATGAAACTGGAAATTATGTTGGCATTTTTAATGTGCCATCCTCAACTTTTCAAACAGGAACAAGAGTATTTCGTGTTGATAACAGAACGAATCCAGCTGATATTAAATCATCAACAACATACGCAGAAGCATCTTTTACAGCTTCTGGTCTTTCTGTTAAAAGTCAAACACAATTTACTCCAGGTATAGATTCTTCTACTTCAACTTTCACGCAAGTTAATCAAAGAACTGGCCAATTGGTTGGTACAACAACCACATCAACTTCATCAACAATTGATTTTTCAGGAATTGATCCTCTCGCACAAACATTCATTATAGACAAAGACAATTATCCAAATGGAGTATTTTTATATTCTATTAAATTATTCTTTCAAAATAAACCAACAAATTCAAATGTTCCTGTAACGTTGTCAATTGTTCCAACGTTAAATGGATATCCAACAGGCGAAACACTTCCACATTCCAAAGTAACATTATTTCCAAATCAAGTAGTTGTTTCTTCAACACCACATTATTTGGACTCAAACGCATACACAGAATTTGTTTTTGAGTGTCCAATATACATTAAGCCTGCGGAATTGTATGCATTTATTATAAAATCTTCTTCTGTTGATTATTACTTGTATTATGGTGAACAAAACTCAGTTGCGTTAAAATCAACATCTAAAGCAAATTATACAGATGCAACACCAAGTACAGCAACAAAAATTACCGCAGCGCCATATGTTGGTTCATTATTTGAGTCACAGAATGGTATTACGTGGACAGCAGACCAAACAAAAGATTTAATGTTTGTCATTACAAAATGTGTATTTTCAACTGGTACAATTTCTGTTCCATTTACCGTACCTAAAAACTTACCATACAGAAAATTAGGAACACAAGACATTGGAAACAAAATTGACGCAAATAGTGTTACACAATTATTTGGCAATTATTCATTTGATAGAAAGTACCACGCATTGAATGTTTCCACAACAGAATTTGCACCTTCTGGCACTGCTATTAACTATAGTTATTCAACTACACTTAGTAGCAATTATGGATCAACACCATATTCTTCAATCTCACCTGGAAGATTAGGCAGTCCAACCCCAGATGATGTTTATTTGAACGATGGCCAAGGTGAAAGAATCTTAACTCGATCATCAAGCAATTCGTTTTCACTATTGGCATCACTAACATCAAATGATACTAATTTAACTCCAATTATTTCTGATGATGGACTTAGTTTGTATACAATTTCATACAACATCAATAATATGGGATTGAGTAATAGTATTATTTCTATAACAAATTCAGGAAATGGTTATTCCAGTTTAACTTCTTCAAATATATCAGTATCTGCACCAGATATTGGTTCAAGTTCAGCGGTACTGGGTTTAACAGCAAACTCAACAGGTGCAATAACTTCTGTATATGTGATAAGTCCTGGTGCTGGTTATCTAAAAACACCAAAAATCACAATAACTGGTGCTAACACATCAGCGGCTTCAATCAGTGTTTCAGGTGAAACTTCAACAAGAGGCGGTAATTCTCTTGCCAAATATTTCACAAAGAAAGTTGTATTAGCACCAGGAAATGATTCAGGTGATTTGAGAGTTTTCTATACAGCATACAGACCAGCAGGAACAAACATTTTTGTATATTACAAAATTTTAAGTTCTTTGGATACAGCACCCTTTGATTCAATAGGTTGGCAATTAATGACTACAATCAACAATCAAAATGTTTATTCAACATCTAGAACTGATTTGTATGAATTCGAAGCTGCTCCAGGTATTTTCTCCAGTAACGCAGCAAATAACACTATAAGTTATACAAATTCATCAGGACAAACTTTCTCTTCTTTCATCCAATTTGCAATTAAAGTTGTTTTGGCTACATCAGATAATACTGTAGTTCCATATTTGACAGATATTCGTGCTTTGGCTTTACCACCAGGAACAGGATTTTAACTATGGAATTGGTCAAAGTTAATAATTCAAATTTTGTTAGAGATATAAACAGTATGGTTTTAATGCCTACCGACAACACTGAGAAAAATGAATATTATTCTAAGTTAAGGGTTTTAAAAAACCAAAAAAATGAAATGAATGCTTTAAAAGATGAGATAAATAATCTTAAAAGCGATATGGACGATATAAAAAACCTATTGCAACAACTAATAAGTAAAGGTTAACATGGCTAATACAGTAAACATTTTAGGATTTGCAAATACATTTGGTGATTGGGTTGTTGCAACAAATGCAGGTTCAAATGAAATTAATTCAATTGGTAAAGGCAACTGGACTAAAGATTCCGGTACACTATATTTGAATGGCGGCACTATTGGATTGCAAGTTGCCAATAATGCTTACATTCAAGGTCAGTTACAAGTTCAAGGTACAGGTTCATCTGCAATTGTTCAAAATAATCTAACTGTTGGACCAACTTTACCAGCTGCAACAGGTGGTGGTTCTTTATATTTAAATAACACAATTTTTAGTCTTTATTCAGCTGGCCAGGCTAATATGTTGGGAACAATATACGCTACTGGACCAAATACTGGTTTAGCTGTTTCTAATAATGTAACAATTGGTAGTAGACTTGATGTTGCTAATGTGGTTAATACATCCACATTATCAGTAACTGGTAATTCTTATACAAACATACTCCAAGCGAATACTAGTGTTAATACAGCTACAATATCTGCCACTGGAACAGCATATGTAAATGTGTTACAAGCGAACACAACAGTAAATACAGCAACAATATCTGCCACTGGAAGAGCATATGTAAATGTATTGCAATCTAACACCAGCGTTAATACAGGAACTTTATCTGTTACTGGAACATCATATACAAACGTGTTACAAGCTAATACCAGCGTTAACACATCTATATTGTCTGTTGTAAATACAACATATACTAATGTATTGCAATCTAACACCAGCGTTAATACAGCAACAATATCTGCTACTGGAACAGCATATGTAAATGTGTTACAAGCGAACACAACAGTAAATACAGCAACAATATCTGCCACTGGAACAGCATATGTAAATGTGTTACAAGCGAATACATCAGTAAACACATCAACAATATCAGTAACTGGAACATCTTATACCAATAACTTACAAGCAAATACTAGTGTCAATACTTCTATATTGTCTGTTGTTAATACTACATACACCAATATATTACAAGCGAATACATCAGTAAACACATCAACAATATCAGTAACTGGAACATCTTATACCAATAACTTACAAGCAAATACTAGTGTTAATACATCTACAATATCTGCCACTGGAACAGCATATGTAAATGTATTGCAAGCAAATAATAATGTCAATACTTCTACATTATCAGTAACTGGCACTTCTTATACCAATATATTACAGGCTAACAACACTGTCAATACAGCAACAATATCTGCTACTGGAACAGCATATGTAAATGTGTTACAAGCAAATACTAGTGTGAACACGGGAACATTGTCTATAGCTGGTTCAACATTAAGTGCTCCAAACGCAACTGGCACCTTTCAATCATTATCAACTACAGGCGGTGTTACTGTTGGTGGTAATTTTGTTATTACCGGAACTACTGTTTACGCCACAAATACATTTACACTTTCGGCTAATGTAAGTTCACCAATCACATCACACTTTTATGTTTATAGACCAAGTTCTGCAAACGCTGATTTTAGATGGAATGAAACTAACAAATATTGGGACATTTTAGATGTTAATAACTCACCAAATTATTATCAAGTACTCACATCAAATTTAATTTCTGGTAATTCTATAACAACAAGTACATCTACTGTTCCAACTTCTGCACTTTTAACTTTGGCTTATGCACAAGCAAATAGTGCTTCAGCAAATACTATAGCACTTCAAGGTGGCCTTAATACTGCTAATGCTAATATTGCTTTCATTCTTGGTGTTGATGCTACTCAGAATACATGGATTTCTAGTAACTCAGCATTTAGTCAAGCAGCATTCAATACTGCTAATAATGCTTCATCAAATACTATAACATTACAAGGTGGTCTTAATAGCGCAAATGCTAATATTGCTTTTATTCTTGGTGTTGATGCTACTCAAAATACTTGGATTTCATCTAATGCAACATTCAGTCAAGCAGCATTCAATACTGCTAATAATGCTTCAGCAAATACTATAGCACTTCAAGGTGGCCTTAATACTGCTAATGCTAATATTGCTTTTATTCTTGGTGTTGATAATACTCAGAATACCTGGATTTCTAGTAATGCAGCATTCAGTCAAGCGGCATTTAATCAGGCTAATACTGCAAACTCAACAGCACAAGCGGCATTTAATCAGGCTAATACTGCAAACTCAACAGCACAAGCAGCATTCATCAAAGCTAATAATAGTACAGCCAATGCCGCACAATTAACAGGTTCCACACTATCATCTAATGTTACCATATCAAGTTTAACATCTGTTGGGCAATTAATTAGTCTTTCAATTGCAGGCGGAACTACCGCTAACGGAATTACCGCTAACAGTATTACCGCTAACGGTAACGTTGGTATTGGTACTAGTAGCACAAACGGTTATCGTGTTGCTATTGTTGGCCCGGCCACATCATCTGTTCCGTTGTATTTGACTACTGATGCAACAAATTCATACATTTATTCACCAAATGCAATGTATGTTGGTTCTACTGGTGCGAATACATTAAGCTTTGTTGCTAACAATATAGTACGTGCAAGTATTGACACCAACGGCAACTTTGGTGTTGGTATTACACCTGCGGTACGTTTTCATGTTAGTGCTAATTCAACACAAAATCCAGCTGCACTCATTTCTTCAGCATTGACAGGAACTGCTGTTCGCACCAACACAGTACTCCGTATTCAATCAGAAGCTACTGGACGTGACGTAAACATCCAACTCTCTGACAACGTAACCAACTCTGCTGAGATTGGTATGGTTGGTGGGCCAATGTACTTTGCTACTGGTGGTTCAGAGCGTATGCGTATTGACACCAGCGGTAATGTGATGGTGGGCACTACAATCGCAAATGCAAAATTCTCTGTTAATAATGGTGCTGCTGGAAATCTTGCGTATTTTACGGATAATATAAACGCAGATTTTTACATAAAAACAACTTCATTAATTGCAACAATTGGCCCTAATGCAGGTTCAACAAGCTTGGCATTTCAAACTGCTGGTTCAGAGCGTATGCGTATTGACTCCAGCGGTAACGTAGGTATTGGCACAATTTCTCCAGGATACAAGTTGGAAGCCAATGGCTCGTTTTACCAAGGTGGAGCATATGCATACGTAGGTAATTTTAATTCAGGTACTACTGGAACATCTCCCAATATATCGTCAATTGTATTTTCCAACAACATAACCAATGGACAAGCTGAATCAGACATTTGGAATGCACAAGACCCAGCAGTGTACACCAACACAGGTATCCTATTTACTCAACGTCTTACAAGCAGTACCCGCAGAGATTTAATGTTCCTACACAACAACGGCAACGTGGGTATTGCTAACACGGCTCCTAATGCCAAGCTTCAAGTAAATGGTGGAATTTACAACAGCTCACAAGCAATCATTACAACAACAGCAACACTCACCGGTTCTTGTTTGGGTGCTTTGGTTGAAATTGCTGGCGGAAGTTCTAGTTACACGGTTACATTGCCAAATCCAACGTTGTATAACGGAGGTGGTTTTCAAATTTGGCTAAACAATACAGGAACCATTACTCTTTCAACACCAAGCGGAAACATTTATGGTCCTTCTGGTAGTGGTGCTGCAACACAAGCAATTACACAAGTAAATTCTTTTTGGTATTTTTTAGCATCAGACGGTTTTAACTGGGCTTTATCTGCGGTACCGCATCTCTCGGCGGCTGGCGGTCTTTCTATTGGTACAACAACAGATGCTGGTAGCACAAACATTCTTGCTGCTGGTAGCATTACTGCATTCTCTGATGCAAGAATCAAAACTAACATCACAAAAATTGATAATGCTTTGGAAAAAGTGAATCAGTTGAATGGTTACACATATGACCGTACCGATCAAGTAACATCGAGACAAACAGGTGTGATCGCTCAAGAAGTTTTAAAAGTATTACCAGAAGCTGTTACAGGATCAGAAGATACACAATATGCTGTTGCATATGGAAACATGGTTGGTTTGCTAATTGAAGCGATCAAAGAATTGAAGGCTGAAATAGAAGAACTGAAGAAAGGTAAATAAAATGGCAGCAGGATATGCAGATCAATACATGGAACAAGGCTCGACATTCAGCACTCAATTAAATTTGACTGATGATTATGGTAACCCATATAATCTTAACAATTTTACTGTATATTCTAGTGCAAAGAAATCATACACAACTTCAAATGTTGCAATGACTTTTACCACAACAATCACAGATGTTAATAATGGTACTGTAACACTTTCTTTAGATGCACCAACTACTGCAAATGTTCCTTATGGTAAATACGTATATGATGTTATTCTTAAAGATCAATATAATGTAACGTCAAGAATTCTTGAAGGACAAATATTTGTTTCTCCTGGTGTTACAGGTGTCGCAAGTTCTTATGGGACTGATATTTAATGGCAAATATTAACGTAACTGTAGTAAGACCTGGTTCAGGCACACCTGCAACTGTAAGTACAGTTTCAACATTCAATGGTTATTCAAATATAGCAGCATATGCTCTTGCACAATCCAACACTGCTCTAAATCAATCAAATGCCGCATATATTCTTGCAAATAGTGTATCGTCTATTTCAAATCAAGCATTTTTACTAGCTAATTCTGCATCAATCACAGCAAATCAATCTTATAGTATTGCAACTACATCATATAATGCTGCTAACACCGCAGCGGCAAACACTATTGTTATACAACGTGTAGATAACACCCAAAATACTTGGATTGCTTCTAACGCTATTTTTACACAAGCATCATTTGATAAAGCTAATAGTGCAAATATTTTAGCACAAGCAGCATATAATGTTGCTAACGCTGCTTTAGGTTCTTCGGCCGCGGCTGCTTTTGATAAAGCTAATACTGCATCAGCCAATACTATTGTGACTCAAGGTGTAGATGCTACACAGAATACTTGGATATCTAGTAATGCAGCATTTACACAGGCAGCATACAATGCTGCTAATTTGGCAAGTTCTAATACTGTCACTACACAACAAGTAGACGCATACCAAAATACACAAATTGCTATTGTACAAGGTGGTTTGAATACCGCTAATGCCAATATTAGTTTAATTTTTGGTATTGATAATACTCAGAATACTTGGATTGCTAGTAACGCAGTATTCAGTCAAGCAGCATACAACAAAGCAAATACAATTGGTACATTAGGTACACAGAACTCAAATACAATACTTGTTTCTGGTGGATCACTTGATAACGTTGCAATAGGTTCAACAACACCAAACACTGGTGCATTCACAACATTAACTGCAACTACACCAATTGCATTAAGTTCTGGTGGAACAGGAGCAAATACAGCACCGGCTGCACAAGCAAACTTGTTAGGTTATGCAAATAATTACAGTGCAGGTTTAGCAACAACAGGTGCATCAGGTACTGGAAGTACAGCTAACAGCACATCAAGTACAATTGCAGGTACTGTACTAACTATAGGTGGAACTGTCACAGGATCATTCACTGCTGGCATGGTAGTATATGGTACTAATGTTGTTCCTGGTACTACAATTATTAACCAAGCTACTGGAACCGCTGGCAATGTAGGCACATACAACATTAATATAAGTCAGACAATAACAACACCAATAGCAATTAATGGTGGAGGTGTTGCAACTCTTAATTTTGCAACACAAACATCGGCACCATTCGTAAATGGATCATATATTTCAGTACAAAGTGTAACGCCAACTTCATACAATGGTATGTATCAAGTTACTGCTAATAGCACTTCCTCTGTTTCTTATGCAAGTGGATCAACAGGCACTCAAACTATTGCAGGTAGCGTTGCTCAAGTAATAGCTCTCACCAATACGAGTAGTTTTTATCAATACGTACCGGGAACAAATCAAAGCGCATTTTCATTACCCGACACTTCTACGTTACAATTAGGATGGTCTTTTAGATTTAATGCTGGCCCAGCTGCATACATATATACATCAACAGGTATTTTAGTTGCAGTAGTAACACCAAATTCTACAACCTACGTTACTTGTATTGATACTACTACAAATGCTGCGTCAGCTTGGAGATCCGGTATAACTGAAGTTTCCAGTTATACGGGTGGTGGTTCAATGGTATTATCAACCAGCCCTACTTTTTCAGGTATTAATGCAACAGGCGGTATTAACCTCTCCGGTTCAACCACCAATGCAGTAAATTTGGGCACTGGTATTACCACTTCTGCAATTTCTATTGGCAGCACCACAGGTACAGGGTTAATTGGTGTAGGTCGTTCGACGGCAACACAAGCCATTCAAATTGGTTCAGGCGCAACAACAGCAGCAACTACTGCAACAACCGCAAACGGTACAATATCAACCACAACATTAACCGTTAGGGATGCAAATACTGGAACATTCTCGATTGGTATGGCATTATCAGGCACTGGTGTATTACCAGGAACATACATCACAGGCACAGGTACAGGCACAGGTGGTACAGGTACATACACGATCAACCAATCTCAGACAATAGCATCAAACACTGCTATTACCGGTACAACACAAAAATCAATTGATATTGGGACTAATGGTGTATCAGGTTCAATTACTAGAATCACACTTGGTTCAGCAACATCTGGTGCAATATCAAATACTAACATAAATGGTACATTAACCGTTGGTACAAACTTCAACAACTATCATCAGTTTGTTGGTGCAAATACTGCAAATACGCCAGTTTATTCAGTAGTTGGTTCTGATGCAAACATTTCTTTAGCATTACAATCACAAGGAACTGGTGCTATTGACCTTGTTGCTGGTTCTAAAGGTGTAAATATTAGTAACGGCAATACAATTACTGCTATAACTATTGTAGCTTCGGGCAGCACACACCAATCAATACCAAATATATCAATATCTGCACCAACAACTACTGGTGGTGTTACTGCCACAGCAAATGCTGTAATGAGATTGTCAGGAACAATTGTTATTGGTAACGTTGGTTC
>Ga0209189_1003267_pt1 | contig 10940 bp, 10 predicted proteins | sample C_130820_EF_Meta_FD_187308 | JGI IMG/M metagenome (GOLD analysis project Ga0209189, IMG submission 187308) | Freshwater microbial communities from Lake Croche, Canada to study carbon cycling - C_130820_EF_MetaG (SPAdes) (version 3) | ecosystem: Environmental > Aquatic > Freshwater > Lake...
TTTTGGATCTGCCGATTTTGTGGTTGATTCCATTGATGCCAAGGCTAAGAAAGTATCAGGAGTCAATACGAAAACGAAGAAAAAGCTTACGTATAGCGGCTCCACATGTACGGTGGGAAAGCCATCCGTAGCCCCTTCCGGTTCAATATTGGACGGCACAAAACCAACACCCCAACCAATTTCAAAAGGGGCGCATGTCGTATGTAAAACGACGTTTGGATCCGCTGATTTTACGGTTGATACAGTTGATGAAAAGGCTAAGAAAGTAACTGGGGTCAATTCGAGAACGAAGAAGAAGCTTACTTATAAGGGGACGGATTGCACAGTGGGTGCCCCTGGAGGTTCAGTAATGGATGGTTCTAAACCAACACCCAATCCAATTTCAAAAGGAACACATGTCGTATGTAAAACGGCTTTTGGATCTGCCGATTTTGTCGTTGATGCTGTTGATTCTGTAAGGAAGAAAGTAACTGGGGTCAATTCGAAAACCAAGAAAAAGCTTACTTATGATGCTTCTAGTTGTAAGGTGGGACAACCAGCAGTAGCCCCTCCTGGTTCAATATTGGACGGCACAAAACCAACACCCCAAGCAATTTCGAAAGGGGCACACGTCATATGTAAAACGACGTTTGGATCCGCTGATTTTACGGTTGATACAGTTGATGAAAAGGCTAAGAAAGTAACTGGGGTCAATTCGAGAACGAAGAAGAAGCTTACTTATAAGGGGACGGATTGCACGCTAGGTGCGCCTGCGGGTTCAGTAATGGACGGTACTAAACCAACACCCAATCCAATTTCAAAAGGAACACATGTCGTATGTAAAACGACTTTTGGATCTGCTGATTTTGTCGTTGATGCTGTTGATTCTGTAAGGAAGAAAGTAACTGGGGTCAATTCGAAAACCAAGAAAAAGCTTACTTATGATGCTTCTACCTGTAAGGCGGGTGCGCCTGCGGGTTCAGTAATGGACGGCACTAAACCAACCCCCCAACCAATTTCAAAAGGAACGCATGTCATATGTAAAACGACGTTTGGATCTGCTGATTTTGTGGTTGACACCGTTGATGGAGTAAGGAAGAAAGTAACTGGGGTCAATTCGAAAACAAAGAAGAAGCTTACTTATGATGCTTCTAGTTGTAAGGTGGGTGCGCCTGCGGGTTCAGTAATGGACGGCACTAAACCAACGGCTAAGCCAATTTCCAATGGAACGCATGTGATATGTAAAACAACGTTTGGATCTGCCGATTTTACGGTTGATACCGTTGATGCAGTAAGAAAGAAAGTAACTGGGGTCAATTCGAAAACCAAGAAAAAGCTTACTTATGATGCTTCTAGTTGTAAGGTAGCAGATAATACTGCTTCAGTTCCAGATGTTGCGGGGAATGGTATTACCAAAGGTGCTACAGTAACATGCAAATCTGGATTAATTAAAAAGACTACCAGCAAGGAATTTACTGTGGATCAAATTATTATTGGTAGTAGCCAAATAAAAGGCTCCGAATTTCCAAAGGGTATTTCTAGTAAATCATGTACTTTAGTATCGGCGCCTGAAGCCGCTGCTGGCACACCCGCAGGTAATAATGGTTCTGGCACACCCGTTGGTAATAATGGTTCTGGCACACCCGCTGGTAATAATGGTTCTGGCACACCCGCTGGTAATGCTAATAATATGAATGGTCCAACAAATCTAGGGCGTACAAATACAGATTTATTTACTGTTAATACGCTAATTGTTAATTCGCCTAAGCCTCTAAGTGCAAGTAATAAAGCAGTATTAGAAAAAAAGGCAGGTGATAAAATTACTTATATTAAGAATATAACACCAAAAGGTCAAAAAGGTCAAAAAGGTCAAAAAGGTCAAAAAGCTCCAAAAGCTCCAAAAGCTCCAAAAGTTCAAAAAGTTCAAAAGGGTCTGACTCCAAAAGCTCAAAAAGTTCAAAAGGGTCTGACTCCAAAAGTTCAAAAAGTTCAAAAGGGTCTGACTCCAAAAGTTCCAAAAAGGGGGGGGACTAGGAAAATGTATGGTGGTAATACGTATAGAGTAGGATTTAGTGGTAATGTAAATCCTCTAGAATTAAAAGCACTACAACAAGATCCAACACTAAAAGGTAGCCAAATTAAGATTCAAAAAGGGCCTCCACAAAAGAATATAGAAGCACAAGAACAAGCACAAGGAAAAGGAAAAGGAAAAGGACAAAGACAAAGAGAAGGAGAAGGACAAGGAGAAGGACAAGGAGAAGGAGAAGAATACGGAGAAGGACAAGGATACATACAGGGGCAAAAACAGGGGCAAAAAAGACAGGGCCAAGGCCAAGCATACAGCGAAGGACTAGGACTAGTAACCCGCCCAGTTGGCGAATTCAGTTTTGATTTTAATAGATTGGGAATGCCAGCTCAGGCAGGCGCCCCACCCCCTGTAGTTGATTTAACAGAAGATGAAATTCAGGCATTTGTGGATGATAGCATTGAAATTGGAGACGTGTCCTGCGATAACACCCATGTAGGCCCTCCAACGGTGAGCTATTGTGATTACAAAGTATCTCTTTCTAGCGTGAAACGCTTTAGGGATCCAGAAAACGATTTTAGTATTTTAGAACAAAATAAGGAAGCGGGTATTCCAGTAACCAAAGGCTCTCTATCGCAAATTATACAAAAAATTAAGAATATAAATACAAGAGAGACAATGTTAAAAGGAGAAATGGGTCTAGTTGAAGTTGCAAAAAATATGACAGGGCTTCAATATAAAGTAGATGATGCCAAAAAAGAGGCAGATAAAGTCTACAGTGAGTTTGCAGATGCAAAAATGGATCCAGAAGTGTCCAGTGAATCTAAAAAAGTCATTAACGGTATGCTACCAGTGCTAAGTAATACAACCAAATCATTAAGTAATATACAAAATAATATAGCCAGGCAAAAAATGGGCGCGAATGCGGCAAAAGGTGCTGCCGAAGCTGCTTTTGCGTAAAATTTATTAAACTCTATTAAATAGATGGCGACAATACAATTAACATCACAATCAAAATATGAGGTTCTATCTCAGACAGATGATACAGCCCGCGATTCCGGCTCTGGCGTTCTAGTCGATAGAAATGCCGCGGAAAAAGGCGAGAATCCATATTTTATTGAGTTTGAAAATGGATGTCGTATCTATGGAAAAACTTCGGAGGAAGTTGTAAATAATATAAAACATGTAGATTTGGCTAAGTGTACTGGAACAAATCTTAAAAAGAAAGCTAAGGGCGACGATGAGGGCATTGGTGTTCTAGTGGATAGAACCCGTGCTGTTAAAGGGAATAACCCATATTTTATTGAGTTTACAAATGGTTGTCGTGTATATGGAAATTCGTTGCGCGACGCTGTATCTTCTATAAAAGAAGTGGATGTCGATAAATGTGGAAAAAAGGGCAACAACGCAAGCAGAAAAGGGCAAGAATCTAAACCAAAACAAAAAACCCTTACAGTTGGTGATCAAATTAGAGCTATGGAAGCTGCCAAAAAATTAAAAGACGTTAAAAAACCACGTGTTGCATTTATGAGAGGTGTGCCACAAAAGCCAAAAGCAAAAGGCGGAGGCAAAACGTTCAAGTCCTTTCAAAGAGCTAAAACGTATCGTAACATTTCTAAATCATCTTCTCGTAAGAAGTTCAAACGATAATAAAAGGAACACCCCAGTTCCCACAAACATGAGAATCTCTGTTTGTGAGTCCTGTGCCCTTTTCTTCTCCAATGTCTCTAAGCGCCCCATAAGTTCATTCACACGGTTCATCAACATATCCTTCGTCGCATCTCTCTTCACTTCGGCAGGAGTCTCTTGAGGTATGGATCGCACAACACGTTCGTCCGTATTCATAGACCATGTCGGTTCGGCATTCTCCTCCGTGCGTGTATATGCTGTATAGCTCGCGCCAGAACTCATCGGCTTCCAAGTATCTTTCAAATTCGGCTCCGGGAGCCTTCCACTCGCTTTATCGACCCCCTTCAAATCAAGGCTCGTTGTAATATCCGCCTGTAGCATATAATTCGGATTATCCCCCTCTACGGCGCTGAAACTTGAAAAGCCTTCATCCGTGTCATCCAAATCCTTTCCAAAATAGGCAGGTGTGCCAGCATCCGAAAACAGACAACTCGCCTTTGGCAATACAGGTATCGCGAACGACTCTTTTTGCTCGTGTATGGCGGCAACTGGCTCCATTCGCTTCACAGCCGGTCTGTCGGGATCCGGCTCAGACCCTGTCGGGGGTAAGTCTCCCCCTATAGAATCGGAATAGGCCAGCGCCGGTCCCTTCACCTTCTTCGCCCTTTTTCTAGCTGCCCGACGTTCCTCTTTACTGGCCCTTGCATCCGTTCCGCCCACAAACGGGAACCCGGAACTATTCGTCATAGCTTTATGAACGGACCCTGTATCAATATTTGGAAATGCATCTTCTAATGAACAGAGGTCCATCGCCTCACTCTGTTTTCAATCAAAGAAATGTTACGGAAGGATGTTAGCCCTGAGAAGAATGAATAGCCCGCCCATACTAAAAGGGGGTGCCCGAGAACACATGCTGGATATCCTTAAAAAGTATGCCCAACCATTGAATGTCTATATTGGTATCATACTCGTGTTGCTGATAACCTACATTGGACAAATTCCCAAATGGATAACATTCCGGGCCAACACATTCGTAGGTCGCCTCGTTCTCTTCACGCTCACGATCCTTATTGCCGATACATATTCGTGGATATATGCGCTTCTTATGGCTATTTTTGCCGTTCTATGCATCGCGTTATCTCCCCGGACCCTGGAAGGATTCCAAGACAAGTCAGGCATAGATATAAAGCTCGTAAATCAAAAGAAGAAATGGTGGTCCGAAGAAGTCCTTAAAGAAGATCCTCTCGGCCTTGAAGAAGATCGTGTAGTAACAAGCGCCATACAAGACAATTCAAATGCGAGCAATTCCAATACCAGCTCAAAATAAGCTTGTATCACGGTAGGATGAAGATCAAGGGTCTTTTAAAGGTATCCGATACACTGGAAAATTATATGAAAATAATTGTCACAGCATTCTTTTTAGGCTGGAATGTGATAGAAGGCGCTGTCTTTGAGAACGAGTATCCTCGTTTGTTTGTGCAACTATATCCAATCGCTGCATGGCGTCTGTTACTCCTTATAGCGCTCATTGTCGGTGCCATGTGGGACTCCTTTGTCGGTATAATGCTCGCATTTACCGCCTTTTTCTACGTGATGGATATGGAAGTAACCATGGATAAATGGCGCTGAATTTTGACATAACACCGTAGAGATGAGCCTTCCGCCACCACCTATAATGGCCGCCACGGGCCCTTTAAATCCTATAGAGGCTGTATTAACTAGCTTAAATACAAACACGTATCTCATTGGTCTCAGTATGATTCTCCTGAATTTGGGCGGTCGTCATCTGGCACCGGGACTCACTCCCGAGCAAGATAAATTCTTCCAGAATCCTTGGATTCGTCGTGTCATGTTGTTTGTGGTCATATTCGTCGCAACTCGCAATGTCTTTACGGCACTATGGCTCAGTATAGGGCTCGTGTTAGTGATTGGATATCTTCTAAATGAACACAGCTCCCTGTATCTCTTTGGCGAACCAGTACCACTCCCACCTGCCGCAGCCCAACCTCCTACGACGGGTCTCACCCCAGAAGAACAAGAAATCTACAAACGCCTCCATGACAAGGTAGGTCGTGTGAAATCCACCGAAGAACTCGATAAAAAAGAGGTCAAAGAGCCGATTGATAAGAAATTATTGAGCTGGTATAAGGAAAATATGAGCGCTATCCAGCAATTCATAAATTAGACTCTTTATATGCTTTATAAAAGCTATAAAAGAGATTAAATCGCTAAACTAATTGTATTTCCAACGGGCTGTCTGCGACGCCGACCACGCCCTGCACGAGACTCGGTTGTGCTACCAATATCGTCGCCGCTAACCATGGATTGAATGTCTATAGCAGCGGAAATAGCAGGCTGAGGATTCATAGGAATATCGGGAAACGCGGCACTTTGTTCCATAGACTCATTCCGCCTGGCTTCGGCAAACGACTGGATAATATCATCCACGCCCGTTGGACCGCTCATATCCCTACGTGCAGTCTGCCTAGGAGGTTCCATAGCCGCCACGGGCTGTGGCGAGGCTCCTACAGGAGTGGCGCCGAGATTCTGCTGAAAGTTCACCTGGGCTCTTGCGCGCGCCTGGGCCTCCTGTGCTGCCTGGGCCGCAGCTTGGGCCGAAGAACCAAAGAAGTTATTCCCACCCACGGGAGCACCTTGGGGAGCCTGTGCGCCATTCATGGCCATACTCATAAAGTTCCCAAACCCGGGGCCCGCCTGATTTGCCGCCGCTGCCGCAAATTGCTTGGCGAGATCGGGATTGTTCTTCAAAATGTCATCGGCACTCACATTGGACATCCGAGACTTGAGGAATGTATTGCTCACGTGGCACATGAACCCAGAGCCGGCCAGTGCCATAACGAGGCGTGCCTCGGGAGGCATCTTACCCCGCTCCTTATACTTGTCGTATAGCTCCTCAAAGATCTCGTCAAAATCCTCCACATTCTCGTGGACTGCCTCGGACCATCCGTCCAGCTTCACATCAAACGGATCAAACCGACTGTTCGCCCACTCCAGACCCGTCACCACGGACATCAGTGCCTGGCGCTGGAAACGAAGAGACGCCTCTAGGTTCCGAGCATCCACCAGGCGATTAAACTCTTGATTCATCTCCTCCAGACTATTATCCATCGTGTAGCGCTTGCTCACGGGAAAGCCCTTCTGCTCAAGTCGCTGTAGCTTATTCAAGACTTCATTCTTCTCCTTTCGCTCCTTCTCAGGATCCATGCGTGGAGTGGGTGCGGCAGATAAACTGAATCCAGGCGCCGTAGATGTCTGCATATTCGAAAAGAGTCCACCTCCCGTCTTCTCCTCTTCGGCTTTTGAGAACTGGATTTCAATGGGCTGTGCGGCGGATATTCCTCCACCCCCAATATTTAATGTAATAGGCTCCAGCGTATCAAGACTTCCAATTTCAACCTCCGCGAGCCCACTCGATGCCGTGTTAGTAGGCTCTGGCACAGTAAACGTATTGTTTCCCCTTTGTTTACCAGGATTCGCCAACATACCAAACCCCAGCGAATCATTTGCGTCGGGTATATCAATGACATTCCCTAGCTCTTTTGTGAAATCCGGGCCATCCAGGCCAATTGCCATAGACTCCATCTCATGAACAGTCACAGGGCGGTCCATCTTCTTCGTTTTCATTCGTTCTTTTTAGATGGTTTTAAAGCGCAGCAGACTTCCATGCATCCTTCAGACGATCTTCATGAATCACGCCGGGTAGAGGAATCCATCGCGTATTTGAATCTAACCGGTCTAAAGCCAGAAAAACGGCGTGTAGGCGTTCCAGCATGAAGGGTAGATGCTTCGTAGTAAATTGTAGCATTTCAAACATGTAAGGTATAGCTCGCTCCGCAAAAGCCATCATGCGATGAAAGGTCGTTGTATGAATAACAAATGAATGATATAAAGGAACCTCCGTGTCAATAATTTCTTGTAGTGTATGATTCTTTTGAAAGAAAAGATTATACATATGTACAAATCGTTCCCAACCCTGGATGCCAATGATTTGCCTAAGATGTGGGCGTGCTGTCAGAGTCGCCTGTGTAAAAAGAAGAGGCTCCGTGGCGGTGGCTATTTCCTTTTCCAAAAAATCCAGTGCCTCTTTCTTCAGGATCATATCATAGTGTAAGAAGCCGATATACGGGGTCGTCATGAGATGCGGATTCTTCCAGACATGAAAAAAGGCGCTGGATTCGCAAAATTTGTTATATTGTAGGAATGGATTATACCAAGATTGCTCCCGTTCTTGGATTATATATGGCACTAGAGTTTCAGGAACTTCTTTTTGAATCGCGGCATTTACGGCCATAAAACGAAGGTGCTTGGCAATTTGCTCTGCAGATAATGTTTCATAACATTCTGGAACCAGAAACTTATGAAATACTACATATATTCTGAAACTCATCTTATAGAGTCTTTTTGCCATATCCTTAGGCTTTAATCGACTGGTTTCACCAGAACGATTCGGGCGAAGCGATATCCATCGTCTAAATAGGGTTTTAGTTTACTCATCGTGTATCGCGAGCTGTGCTTTCGCGGTATATCTATCGTAATTTTATTCATTTTCCTTTGAGCACTTTTTAACGTGGCCTTTCTCCTTTTTTCTCCAGAACTATTGCTATAGGAACTGTTCCTTGATTTTCTACTATAGCTCTTACCAATCGTTAAATTATTCAGCGCTTTCGTTAGCTCGTCCATTCTATTAGATTCTTCGGGATTTTATTAATGCATTTCGTGTGTTACGATGGCGTTGCTTGGCCTTCTCTAGCAGACTCATTCCATATCGTGATTTCCGTGATTTTCTCGTATGTGTTCGGTTAGCAACTGTGGCACGTGATTTTGATCCTGTAGGCTTTTCTAAGAAAACATGTTTCGCATCTTCTTCAAAGGGTTTATACCCATCGGATACGAGCCTGTGAAAGGTCGATTCGCCAGCCGCCATCTTTTTTACTTTGACAACATCCTTTCTTTCTAACACAATACTGGCACGTGTTGCTTTTGTTTCCTTATACCCTTTCGCAAGATAGGAGGAGGGATCCTCATTCGCTTTAAGGGTTACAATATCGGGTTCAGACTTTACAGCCTTCGCCTTTGTTTTCTTTTCCACATTCATTCCCATATTCTCTAGTTTTTGCCCTTTGACTGTTCTTTTTTTACTTGTAACACCCCGCCCCCTTTTAGCCTTTGTCCCCTTTTTTGTGTTGTTCTTGGACCTGGACTTGGACTTGGATCTGGGAGCTACCAACTTTTTCGCATAGCTTCTATTCTCTGGACTAAAAGTGCCAGGGGATTCTCCCATAGAGAACTTTTTCCCAAACATATTTGCCAAGTTATTTACACTGGCTGACATTCCTATTCATCCATAAGACTATTTATTCGCTTCTATCCGGTCCCAACACATACAAAACGCATCCGCCAAATCCGATTTTTTCGCATGTGCCTTGAATACACCCAACCATTTTGACGATTCACAGACCTTTTCGGCCACCAGGAGTTGTTGTACTTTCGCCTCCGACGCATCTTTCCGCGATTTATAGCCGGAATCTCCCGCCTCCAATCCCTGTACCTTTTTTCCCGCATGTACAAGCTTCAATACAGGTGGCTCTGGCTGCAATATATCACGCAATGTTGCGAACAAAAGGATCTGTACCGACTTCATTGTAGGATTTTTAAGAACGGGCTGATTTTCTAAAAGAATATGGGTGGCTTTTCGAAAAGATTCCGCATGAGATAATACAAACGTGCGAATAGCGTCATGTAAAATCGTCAATTCCGTATCGACCGCTTTTGTAACTTTCACCTTTTGTATCGGGAGTGAATGTTTGGCAGAAAGCGCCGCCAGTAGTTTCGCCTTGGTGGCCGATCGGACAGTGGGTTCCAGGGCACGCAAAGTCTTCAAATCCGGGATGCGTTTATATACGGCCCCGCCACTCAAATCCTTCAGAGGCGGATGCGTGGAGGGACAATGGCGGAGACAGGTGGGACCCGCCACCGGGTTTGTAAAAGCTGCCCCCACCGAACATTTGCAGCAGGTGACTTTTGCGTTTGGAGGCCGAATGGCTTCCCCGGAGCCTGTAAGAAGATCATAGTTCTGCCAGCCCAGAATGGCCGGCTTGTCCCCCGATTCCATCAAACACCACGCAAGATTCCGGATTCCAATATCAAATGCCAAGACCTTCAAAGGTGCTGTCATTTACTATTCTGTATAGAATCCCCTGCTTAAGTTACCTTCTCGGAGTATTCCTCCCCCCCTCATACACGGTTGTCAAACTCACCCGTGGCTCAGGAGCAGTTGCCCCCCAGTCCTTCATATCCCAAGTTCCAAAGAGCTCTGGGGCATTTGCATTTGCCCTTTCTACACCAATTCCCCCTTCCAAATGGGTAACACTTCGTGTGCAATCATCCGTTTCACACTTTACAACGACGGCAGGAGGCGGAACAACGCCCGGATCCATCCCGTAGATAGCTCCAGCCTGCTGAGAACTTCTTTCACGTCCAATGCGAATGATTTCCAAAGCATTCTTCGTCATCCATTCCTTCGTCGCAAATTGTTTTCCTGTCGGGATATTTTTCGCACAGTGCACCGAATAATCTGTTACCAGACGACCGTCTGCCATGGGCGCTGCCCACCCAGGGAAGCGGCTGTCGGAAGTGGGAAGTTGGCTTCGTTTTTGCTGTTCCTTGAGTTCAAAAGGGTTTGTGCTGGCAATTCCGGAATAGAAGTTGGGGCTTGTTGGGAGACGAAATAGCTTTGCGTCCATGATATCTGTTGTAGCCCGATATACTTACTGCAAAGATGTAGCATCCTGTCCCAAATCCACAACACTGCCATCCAAAGCTGCTGCAGATCCTGAACCATTCTCCACTCCTGCTGTCATCTCGCTATTAGGAAGAGGGGAGGAACGACGCAGAAGAGTAAGTAGGTCATTGCGACTACTGCTCTTTTTTGCCCTGAGCCCTCTTTTTTCGGCCAGTGCCAGAAGGTCTGTCTTATTAAGAGCATCAAGCTCGGGATCGGACACCCCTTCATTTGTAGCGCCCGGTTCGATTAACTTATCTAGTGTCACCCCACTCTCTTCGACCGTAGCATCTTCATGGGCAAGGTCCAGAACGGAAGAATAAAACTTGTCTTCGGGGATGCTCTCAGATTCTGTAGATTCAAGAGGAACCGTCTCCGCATTTAGATCCATCTGAGGAGGTGGAGGACTAATTGGCGTGGGAACACTGTGAACAGAATGCATAAGAGAGTCAATCGCCATTCGGAGATCCACAATAACGGTCTCCATCATACTCCCCTTTCGCT
>Ga0209189_1003270_pt1 | contig 10929 bp, 10 predicted proteins | sample C_130820_EF_Meta_FD_187308 | JGI IMG/M metagenome (GOLD analysis project Ga0209189, IMG submission 187308) | Freshwater microbial communities from Lake Croche, Canada to study carbon cycling - C_130820_EF_MetaG (SPAdes) (version 3) | ecosystem: Environmental > Aquatic > Freshwater > Lake...
AAATGGCTTATTCCTTATATTAACTATTTTAATTCAAACCAAAATCTTTTTTTTACAATATATTTTATAACAATTTTATTTTTTTCAAAGTTATTCTTAAATTATTTCTTTCTATTCTTACTTTTTGATTCAATTATACTCGCTATCATTATATTACATAAAAACTCTATATACCATAATTCTCGTAAATTATCTAAAAATATAATTTTATTATCTATAATCTATTTAAATATATTTGGCCCAATTATATCATTATTTATATTATTATTTTTATATTTTGAATTTAGTAAATTTTTAAATAAAATTGTATATAAAATATTAGAAACAGTTATATGTTTTATTCATACAAATGTTTCAATTATAACATTGATATATCCAAATATAAATTATATTAAATATAATAAACAATTTGAATCTACTGATACTGAATCTGATGATTCTTCATCGTTTTCAAAATAAAAAATATTATTATCCTCATTGTAAATAAATATATATATATAGTTTAATATAAAAATGACAGATTCAATTAATACTATTGGATTTATATTTAACAAAACAAAAACTATTATTAAATGTGATAAAAAAAAAAAATATAATAAATTTTGTTGTCCAAATAATTTTTGCGTTAATAATTTATATAAAGTTTGCGTTTTTAAATTTGAAAAAAAAAATTTTATTTCGTCAACACTTAATATTGTAACCGATAATCAAAATTCATGGGAAATTTTTAAACAGAATATTGATACATTATTAAATGCTTTTTTTATTATTTCTGTTACCAAGTCTAATAAATTACATTCATTTAATGCAAAATTTTTTAAATATAAAATGTGCGATTGTTGTGATGCTATTATCGCTTATTTTATTTTTAATATTGTTCCTTTTAATTTAAATGTTAATACACCTTGTTATAAATGTATACCTATAACTTCATCGCCACCAACTACTAGTAGTATTATACCTAATTATTGGCCAACTAATGAAAATGATAACAATAAAATTATTTATAATACTATGGCAAACTTCGCTTATAAAAATTTAAAATCTACTACATATGATAATGTTAAATTTTTTTATTGTGATACTTATTCTTCTTATTTATGTTTTACAAACGAATGTGTTGATAAATGTTAGTTTATTTTTATTTATTCATCCTATCATAAAATAATAATCTTTTATTTCTTAATTCTTCTTTTGATAATGTCTTGTTTTCTTCATTATCAATTTCTTCATTATTAATTTCTTCATTTTTAATTTCATGATTATTAATTTCATGATTATTAATTTCTTCATTATTTAATTTATGATATGTAATATTACACAATGATAACCATTGATCTTTAGTAATATTTTGAAATGTTTTAAGACAAATTGATAAATCTTTATTTGTTTTTTCACCAACATGTCTAACATAATCACAATTAGTCATTACTATATGTTTTACCCATTCTCTTTTATTATTTTGATCTTGTAATCCTGAACACATACATAAAGCATAAAATGTTGACAATGCTTTCCAAGATAATACATTTTTAGTTTTATTACTATTTATTTTTTTATATTTACATTGTATTGCACTATATAATCCACCTTTTTCTGCAATAATATCAATACCCATATCTTTTCTTTTTAATCCAAGTATTTTTAATTTTTCAGATGGAACATCTTGTAATCTCCATACATTAGTATAATGTTTTATATTCTTTAAATATAAAACACAAAATTCTTCAAATATATCACCCTTCATCTTCGTATTAGTACGAGATTTTAATTCTATTAAATTATGTACTGGTCTTTCATAAAAATCTTGACACCTTTCTATAAACTCATCAAATAAATTTTTGGGCGATTTTAAAAATATATTATGTAATAAATCTTCTAATATGACTTGCTCCATTACTTATTATTAACATTATATAGTTAATATTTTATATAATTTATATAAAATATTAATTAAATCAACTTTTAATATTAATTATACATACTTTCTAGTATACTATTAAAATTACGTTTATTTCTATTTTTAATAGATGGATTTTCTAAATATATTTTAAATCCATATTCAATGTCATCATCAGTTATTAGTTTTTTCTTTTTATTTTCTAATAATAATAATTGTCTACAGTGAGCAATTTTACATTTAGTAAATAATATTTCCATATCACCTCCATTAAAATTAAAATATATTCTGTTCTTTTTTATAAATTCTTCTAGTTTATTTGCATTAATATCCCATTCATTTTCTTTAACCTTTTTAATAAATATTTTAGCTAATTCTTCATCATTGTATTTATCTATACTAAATCTTATTGGAAATCTTCTTTCTAAACCTGAATTATAACTGAAAAATGACTTGTTTAAATCATCCTTGTATCCAGCTATTATACATACAAAATTATTCTTATTTTCCGTTAATGATTGATTTAATATATCTATACATTCTTTACTAAAACAATCTTTACCATCTTTACCATCTGCATTACCTAATGAATATGCTTCATCTATAAATAATACTCCCCCGTTACATTCTTCTATTATTTTGGCTGTTTTAATAGCTGTTTGACCCAAATATCCTGCTATCAAATCAGATCTTTTAACTTTTTTAAAAATATTTTTAGTTAAAATACCTAACTTTAAATAAACTTTCGCTATTTTTTCTGCTAATTCTGTTTTACCTGTTCCTGGCTCACCTTCAATTACTGTATGTAATAAATCATGATTTATATTATCCAATTTTAATGAATAATATAATATTATATCTACTAGCTGTTTTTTAATATTATTTAAACCTATCAGTTTATTTAACTCTTCTAATTCAATTGTCATAGTTGATAATAGATTTAAATCTATATTGTATTCATAATCTTTCGAATATTTTGTTCCATATTCTTTACTTAATTCTATTAACTCTTCTAAACTATTTATTTCAAATTTAATCCATTTGAATTCTTTCTTCTTTGTTTCTTCTTCTTTTTTTTTCTTATATTCATCTAATATTCTTTTTATATCTTCTTCAAAATCAACATTATATTCTATATTATTTGGAATAAAGTCATATATCAATTTAGGTGGATTATTTAATGGTATAAATGTTGTTGGAAAATGTTCGTAATACGGTACTAACCTATTTTCATTATTGGTGTTATTATTTTGATTAGTATTACTAAATGGTTTATTAGTATAAATTGAACTACTTTGATTAGTTTGATTAGTTTGAGTAAATTGATTAATTCTATTTTCTTGATTAGTTGAATTATAATTAATAATATTATCATTGGGAGGAGATGAAAATACTTTATATGGTTCATACGTATTATAATGTGGATAATATGGATAATTATATAAAGTTGGCACATTATTTACATTATAATAAGGTAGATTATTATATTTGTACATATTAAAACTATTATTACTATTATAATTTTTATTATAATTTTCATTATTATTTAATTTGTTTATATTTTGTTTATTTTCATTATTTTGTATATTTTTATTATACTTTCTATAATTTTTATTAAAGTTTTTTTTATTAGTAAATTTATTATTTTGATTATTTTGATTATTTTGATTATTTTGATTATTTTGATGTGGATTATTATACATCTCTAAATTAGAAAAATATATAAATTTTTATATTTATTAAATTATTTAAACCCATAAAGATTTAAAATTTAAAAAAAATAATGATTAGCAATGGTAACCTCCAAGAGCATCCCAGTTTTCGTATCTCTCATCTTCTGACGAGTACTTCATCTCCATGGCTTCTACTTCTTTCGAATGAAGATCATGCTCACACTGTGCATATATGAAAGACCACATTTGATCCTTCTTCGTAGGAAGAATCACTTGATCCTCGAAATCGATAATCGCATAGTCAACCAGTGGCTGAACTTGAGTTATATGGAATTGTCCATACTTGGATTGGCGAGAATTTTGCCTATAAGAACCCTTTAGGCGCTTATCATCATCCCATAGCCTTTTCTGGATAGGATTTGGTTTCCTAGTAGGCAAATACTTTCCTTTTCTCGAGTGCGTAGTGTCCATATAGTTCATCTTTCGCGTTGCTGAAGTACTGACTATTTAATATTAATGTTAATTTATATAAAGGAATCCAAATACTTTTAATTTCAATTTTTAATTAAAAATTATGGTGAAAATTCCATTCTCTATCATCTTCTTTTAATTTAATAAATACTGCTATTGAATTGAAAGATTCTAATTTTTTATAAAATTTATAATTTGTAACAATATAATCAATACATTTTTTAACACCAGAATGTAAAGCATCATCTATTATAATTATACCATCAACTCTTAATAATAAATTAGCATAAAAAAAATCCAATAATGTATAATCAAATGTATGAAATCCATCAATAAATATAAAATCAAAAAAATTATTACCAAATTTATTTAATATTTTTGGCAAAGCAATATAACTTTTTAATTTATATAATTTATGTCTTTTAGTAAAATCAAATTCTTTTAATAAATTTACACCATAATTAGACCACTGTGTCTCTTGAAATGGATCAATAGATATTAACTTAGTATTAATATTCGATAAAATATAAAAAGCAGATATACCATATGCCATTCCAATTTCTAAACATTTTTTAAAATTATATTTATTAATAATATTTATAATAGATGTTCCTTCATTAAAATTAATTCCTGAAGATGTTTTTATAAGTTGATTATTAATATATATTTTTTTAAAATTTTGTATAATTGAAAAATTATATGCAACTAATAATTTATTTAATTTTTCAGGACTATAATAATTTATAGAATTTATAATTTCAGATTTAACTTTATCTAAAAATTCATCTTCTTTATTTTCCAATAACAAACTAAATTTATTTATTTGATATTTCAAATTATTATTTAAATATTTTATTAAATTTTCTAAATTTTCTTTTGGTTCAATTAAAAATGATTTATTTATTATATCTTCAAAATCAGATTTTTTTAAAGCACTATTGAAATTTTTACATACTACGTATATTGAATTATATATAACACAATAATCAAACATGGAAGATAATATGTATAAAATTTCTATTATTTTATTATCACAATATCCTTGAAATGCTATATAAAAATTTCCACCATCTTCTAAAAAATCAAATAAATATGAAATTACTCTTAATTTAGTATTATATAATAAACTTTCCCTTTTACAGTAATCATATTTTTCTACTTTTTCATGTAATTTTTTTGATTGCACGTTGTATATTATATTTTTGTACTTATTTTTAACTTCCTTTACAGTTCCAATTTCTTTTAAACTTTCACCATTATTTATCATTTTTTGTATATAGTAATCAGAATCAAAGTCATATGCAGTTATACTATAACTATTATTAATATCAAATCCTAATAAAAACCATAGATAATATTGATTATCAACAAGTATTCTTGTAAATCGTTCATATACATATTTTATATCTTTATTAGTTTTTATTTTTTCTTTTAATAATGTGATTGTATCATTATATTTTTCTGTAATTTTTTCATCTAAATATAATTCTGAATTTTTATTTTTAATAATTTTAAAATTATTATTTTTTGTTTCAAGCTTATAAAAAAACTCCATTTATTATAAAATTATTATATATAATTAATTAAATTTTTTACTTTTAATATTTATGTAAATTTTATGTAATATATTTTATATATGAAAAAAAATATTTATACTATATCACATTATGGAAGTATACAACATTATTATCATTTTTTATTTGCAGTATTAATACCTTTATTATATTATGATTTAACTTGTGGAAATAAAACAACTACATATATTATGAAAATTAATTTAGGTAATATGTTTAATATATTAAAATTAATTTATGGTAATAGAATTAAAACTAATTATATTAAACCTACTAATAATGAACTTACTGATAAATTTAATTATTTTGGTACATATATTGATATATCGCAACATAATAATGATTCTGATATACTATTAAATGCTTTTGATATTTTTAATGACAAAAGATATAAACAAATAAATACAAAATCTTTTAATTATAATGAATACAAAAAATTACACCAAATATATATTTTTTATTATTATTCCATATATCATAATATGCCAAACGAATGCGATAACAAATTTAAAAAAAATTGTTATAAAAAAATAACTACTAACAGATATAGAGAATTAAATTTCACAAATGATTATATTAAATTAAATAACTGTCGCCTAATTATTAATAATTTTTTCAATTCAAAAATAACTAATAAAACAATATTTCCTATTATATTAATTGAACGAAAAATACCAACTAATTTTACTAATGAGTTGAAAAATAATGCAGGTGGACAAAGAAGAATTATTTATAATCATGATCAATTAAAAAATAAATTATCTAAAATATACAAGTCAGAATTTAAAAATATTATATTAGAAGAATTAACAATATATGAACAATTTAATATATTTAATAATGCAAAAATTATTATTGGTCAACATGGTGCTGGATTAAGTAATATATTTTTTTGTAAAGATAATACAACAATTATTGAAATTTCACCAGAATGGGATGATGAACATGAATTTAAAAACTTATCAAGTTTTGCAAGATTAACCTATCATAATGTAAAACAAGATAGAATGACAAAAAAAGAATTTAAATTATTTAATAAAAATTATAAAAAATTATATAATAATGATAATGAAACAGATTTTATTGATAAAATATTTAAAGAATTGGATAAACCTTATAATAAATATGCAGATGATCCTATTTTATCATTTATAAGAAATTCAGGTAGTGTTGATATTGATGAAATTATATCAAAAATTAAAATTTAATTTACAAAAATAAATAATAAAAAATAAATTTTTAATTGTAATCTAAATTTTATATAATCTATTTTATATATGGAAAAGAATATTTATGGTATATCAAATTATGGTGATGCTACAAATTACTATCATTTTTTATTTGGAACATTAATACCATTATTATATTATGATATTAAATCTAATAGTAAATATTCATATATTATAAAAATAAATGTTGGTAATTTTTTTAATATATTAAAATTAATTTTTGGCAATAGAGTTAAAGCAGATTATATTAAACCTAAAATAATCTCAATTACTGGTGATAAATATAATAATTATACTACATATATAGAGTTATTAAAAAATAAAAATAATATAGATGTTTTATTATGCGCGTGTGATATTTTTTACAAAGATATATTTAAATTAATAACTAAAAATTACAATCATCTTGAATTCAAAAAATTAGAAGAATTATATATAAATTATCATTATTATAAAAATATTAAAAAAGATATGAATTTATCTGACTTTTTAAAAACAGAAAAAGAATTATTAAAAAATAAAAATAAATATAAACAGCTATATTATACAAATAAATATATTACATTATTAAAATATCGTCCAGTTATTATTGATTTTTTTAAATCAAAAATAATTAATAAATCAGAATATAAAATAATATTAATTGAACGTAAAATACCAGAAAAAATAACTAATAATTTACAAAATAATTCTGCAGGTCAAAGAAGAATTATTTATAATCATGAAAAATTAAAAAATAAATTAACTGAACTGTATAAATATAATTTTTTAAATGTAATATTAGATAATTTAAATATATATGAACAATTTAATATATTTCATAATGCTAAAATTATTATTGGTCAACATGGTGCTGGATTGACTAATATTTTCTTTTGTAAAAATGTAAAATTAATTGAAATTACACCTGAATGGAATGATGGTTCGCTTAAAAATTTATCAAAATTTTTAAATTTCAAATATAATGAAATTAAACAAGATAAAATGACTAAACAAGAATTTGAATTATTTAATACAAAACATTCAATTATAGATAATATGAAACCAAACTTTATTGATAACATATTTAAAGAATTAAATAAACCTTATGATAAATATGAAGATAATCCTATTTTATCATTTATAAGAAATTCAGGTAGTGTTAATATTGATGAAGTAATATCAAAAATTAAAAATTGAATTTTTTATATATTTGAACAAGTTATGTTTAATTTTATCAAATAAAACTTTTATTCATAATGGCTAAAAGAAATATAGAAAGTGAAATAGAAAATGATAAAAATTTAATTTCTAATCATTCTAATCATTCTAAATATTCTAAAATAATTTTTCCAAATGGAGTTAAATTTGAAGGGCAATTTAAAAATGGTGAATTAGATGGTTTTGCTATCCAAGATTTCCCAGATTATTATCGATTTGAAGGTGATTTTGTTAATGGTAAACGTAATGGTTATGGTGTTGAAATTTATAAAAATGGTTTTAGATTTGAAGGTCATTATAAAAATGACAAACGAAACGGTTTTGGTGTTATTATTAATCCACTAGTAGAACAAACTTTTGAAGGAATTTTTAAAGATAATAAACGTGTTTATGGTCTTATTACTTTTGATGATGGTCATCATTGGGAGATTAAATATAGATCTAACAAAAAATATAGAAAGAGATCAATAAATGAATGTGAATATGAAACAATTTTAGGATCACTTAAATCTTAAATAAGATTATAATTTTTATAAAATATTAATAATTAAAAATTGAAATTATAATATTAAATGACAATTTTTAAATTAATTAGACTAAAACAAAATTTTAATAAAATATAAAATGAAATTTATTATTTTTATTTTATTTTTTAGTTATGCTTATTCATTTGTTAATATAAATAATAAAAAATTAAATTTTAATTTTAAATCTACAAAATTAAATTCGTTATATGAATACAATAAATTTGATTTAGATAAATCAACATATACAATTATTGGTTCTAATAATAATAATGTTAGAGAACTAATAAAAATTGTAAGGTATTATAAAATTAATTATTTTTACATAAATATTAAATATTTTACAAGAGATCATATTATTAAAATTTGTAAAAAATATTCTATTAATTATAATTTAGATTTTTATGATAAACCACATATTTTTCTTAAAGACAAATATATTGGAAATAGTTTTGAATTTTATGAAATTATTATAGGACAATGAAATTTATTTATTAATCAATTATAAAAATTGAATTTAAAATTATAATTATTATAATATTATTAGAAAGAGTCATATGGATCTTAATTTAATATCAAATAATGTAGATAAATTATTTATTGAAGAATTTAATATTGATGAAGATAATGAACATGAAACTAAAGAAAATAATAAAAAAATTAAAAAGAATAAATCAAAAATAAGTAATATTCAAAAAAATAAAAATATATTATTAGAATTTGATGCTAATGATATTGAAGATTATGATAAATATATTAAATTAATGAATTCAATTTATGATGATGATCATAAAAATAATGACACTAATATAAATAAAAATAATAAAAAAAATTTATCATGTGATAGTTGTAATAGTGATAATATTGTTGAAGATACTTCCCATGGAATAGTCTTTTGTAAAGATTGCGGACAAGTATTATCAAATATCTTAGATCTAAATGCAGAATGGACACAATATAATGATGATAATAAAAAAGATATGAATAGATGTTCTCATCCTATCAATCAATTATTACCACAATCATCCATTGCAACAACTATTACAGGTACTTGTTCTAGTAGAATTAAAACTTTACACGGTTGGAGTGCAATGCCCTATAAAGAAAGAAGCTTAAATGAAGTATTTAAAATTATTACTGCTAAATGTCATGAAGGAAAAATTCTAAAATGTATAGAAGATGATGCTAAAATTATGTATAAAAATATAAGTGATTGTAAACATGCTTTTGGAAAAAATAAAGATAAATCAATTATTATTCGTGGTAAAAATAGAACAAGTGTAATTGCTGGATGTATATTATTTGCATGTAGAAAAAAAGATAAAACTCGTTCTCCTAAAGAAATAGCTGAATTATTTAATTTAAAATACACAGAAATAACCAAAGGATGTAAAATTTTTCAAAGATTAGCAAAATTAAAAAATATGGATTTACATTTAAAATTTACAAAACCTGAAAATTTTATTACTAGATTTTGTGAAGAATTAAAAATTAAAAATCAATATGCATTACAGGCTATTCAAATATCTAATAATGTACAAAAATTACAAATTGCCTCTGTTCATACACCATTAAGTTTAGCGACTGGATCTATATATTTAATGATTCATTTAAATAAATTAGATATTCAGAAGAAGACTATTGCTGAAAAATTTAATGTTTCTCAAGTAACAATAGCTAAAGCATTTAAAAAACTAGAGCCATTTATTAACATATTAATTAATAATGATATATGTGATAGATTGAGTGTTGAAATTAAAAAATATCAAGATGATATTGTTATTTTAGATGCACTTAAACATAAATTTATTAGATTTAATATTGATATTAATAAAATGTTAAAAAAAGATAATGATTTAGTTTATAATATTATTAATAAAAAAAATGATACTTATGTAATTAATGAAAAATTAATTATTGAACATAATATTGAATTAAATAATAAAAATTATCAGATTGAAAATGAATTCATGAGATTAAAATTAGAAAATACTGATAATATTTATTCTTCATTACAATTAGAGTTATAATTCTAATTTTCTTTCTATAAAAAATTGATTTTTTATTTATTTGTGTTTAATTAAAATACAAATTCTAGTTATTGAAAATGAGCGACGTTGAATTTATTTGCAGATTATCTGGTAATAAAAGAACTTATCCAAATGGTTCAATATTTGAAGGTGAATTCAAAAATAGTAAACGAAATGGTCATGGTATTGTAACTTATCCAGATGGTTCAAGATTTGAAGGTGAATTTATAGATGACAAACGAAATGGTCATGGTATTTCTACTCATTCAAATGGTAGAAGATTTGAAGGTGAATTCAAAGATGACAAACCAAATGGTCATTGTATTGC
>Ga0209189_1003274_pt1 | contig 10917 bp, 18 predicted proteins | sample C_130820_EF_Meta_FD_187308 | JGI IMG/M metagenome (GOLD analysis project Ga0209189, IMG submission 187308) | Freshwater microbial communities from Lake Croche, Canada to study carbon cycling - C_130820_EF_MetaG (SPAdes) (version 3) | ecosystem: Environmental > Aquatic > Freshwater > Lake...
TCAATTCTTTTCCATAAAGCATTGAATTCTTCTTCACCTACAGATCCTCTCTCTAATACAGCACTATTATTGCTTCTACCTCTTTGTTCATTTAATTCCCACCAATTACCATATTTAGAAGTAATCATTTCTTCATCATCATGGCTAAACAAAGAGATCATAGCACTTCTTCTAATTCCTCCACTTAATACAGAGTTAGCAATATGACATTGTATATCATGACATTCTAAAGAAGATAGTTTTTGTCCAACTTCTTTTCTCTCTAATATAGCTTCAATATGTGCTAAACATAGTTTTAATGGCTCAGGTCCAGGAGCTTTACCTCCTGCTGTAACAAGTCTAGCTCCTTTATGTCTAATAGCTCTAAAATCAAATGTTGGTTTAAAGCTACCTTCTAAATAAGCTTTTAATAACACTTTAACAGCATCACCCCATCCCATAATACTATCTTCAACAAGATAGTTTCTTTTTTTACCTGGTTTTTGAATTGCTGGTAATTGTTCAATGTGATGTTTTTGCACAGAATATCCTACACCACTTCCTCCTAATAGTAGAAACATAGTCTCACTGAAGCTATATAAGCTATCAATAGGAAGATAGGCACAGTTGTACCCTCTAGCATTATTTACTTCCATTGCTGGTCCTGCAAACTGTAAAGCTCTCATAGAAGGCAAAACCTTTTTATCTCTGATAAACTTTGTACTTTCTCTAATAGCTACTTCTAACATTGGATATTTCTTCACCATCATTTCTTCATATCTATCCACAATCTCATCCCAAGTCTCTCTTCTCTTCTTTTCAGGAATATATTTTGCATATTTACTAAAAATTGTAAGAGAGCTCAAGGCTTCTAATCCTAAATTCATAATTTGTTTTGTTTTGTTAATTAAAAAAGGGATGCAAATTTAGATTAAACACCCCTAATTATAAAATAATTTTAATTCTTAGCTAATCAATTTCCTTATTGCTTCTCCAAACTCTTTATCATTTGGAAATCTTTTAGATATGTTTAAAATACTATTTGGTTCTTTTATCTTCTCTAGTTCTATTTTTTCCACTAAAGCTAATAAATTCCATAAAGCATGATGTACATGAGGTAGGTTACTCTCTTCATCATTTCCTGGAGATAGTAAATGTCTTATAGAAGCATTTAAATATCTATTATGCCAATCATCCACTCTTTGATAGTTTAACCAATCTAAATCATGTTTATATTTATCATGTCCATATTGAGAACATTTAGCCACAGCTTTTAATGCATTAGGAAATTGTTTTTGTATTACAATTCCTAAAGGCAATTTCCCTTCATCAGTTTTTTCTCCTTTAATGTGTATTGGAGGATTACTTATATAGTCAAATATCATAGTTTTTCATTTAATATTTTAAAGGCTTCTTTAATTGCTTCTTTTTCAGCTTCTTTTCTTGTAGAATAAGTAGGTGTTGGAGTATAATCTGCTGATTCAAATATATTTATACCATATAAATATTCTACTTTTTTGTTTTCTGTATTCATTCCAATACAAATAGGAGCCATGTTTATATAAACTTTTTGTTCATCAAAACAATCAAATAATCCTCTAGGATTAACATCTATTAAAGCTGCTATCCTTTCATCATCTATACCCATCTGTCTTACATTCTCTTTAAAGTCTTCAGGAAGGGTCTCATCTTTAAGACTTTCTAATAATTGATTAAGCATCCATTGTTTAACAACTGTAGCTGCTTTAGGATATTCTTGTAATAATTCTATACTATTCATTATAACATTTTTTTAATTGATTGTTTAAGAGTGTGATGTTTTGTAGCCCACCATTCTTTTTCATACAAAGCTTCTTGATATAAATCAGCCTCATTTTCACTGAAATAGTGTTCAGCTAATTGTTCATATTTAAAAGCTTCTATTTTAGAAAATTGTAATAAACCTGCTATTCCAAACTCTTGTTCTATTTTGTCTGCTAATTGATTGTTATACATACTTTTTAAAGTTTTTTTCATTTAATATCTCTTCTTTTTCATCATACATTTCCCATAATTCTTGTCCAGACTCTAATTCTACATCTAATTTTTTTTCCCAAAATTTAATTAAATCTTCTGTTTGATTAAACACTTTGTATTGTGTAGAATAACTTTGAGAGCCACTAATAGTTATTTTTTCAGGAAATAATGCTTGAAACTCTTTAGAAGTTTTAGAATAAGCTCCTATTCTAATCTTAGCAAAATCTTTTTTAAATACATCATTTAGTTGATACACCAATACAATATAATCATCTTTATAATTGTAATCTGTAATTAAAGATTTTGTTCTTTCATATTCTTCATCAAGGAATTCTTTAAATTTGTCTAAATGTTTTAAATGAAATACTAAAAATATACAATCTTCATATTGTATTTCACTATCTTCGTCTTTACAAAAAGCATTTAGAAAATTATTTCCTAACAATCTATCTCTTCCTATCTGTAATGTAGGAACCATAAAAATATTTGTTATTGTCTTTTGTTTCTGCATCTATTTTCTTAGTTTTACTTGTCCATTGTTCATATAATTTTCTCTACTAATATTCCAAATTCCTGTCTCCTTTGCCCATTTTAAATCTTCTATTATATGCTTTACACCTCTATACCATTTCTCTTTATATAAGAAGCCAAAATAAGCTTCATTCATATCTTTAACAGATAATGTATACACCAATGGATTCATATAGTTAATGCTATCACACACTATGTATTTAGGCAATAGTATTTCATATTCACCATTATCAAATCCAAGTAAATTTACATCAGAATTAAATAATGCTTTATGATAAATATATGCTTGTATATAGGCTTTTCTTTTAATGTAATATTCATCAAAGAAATTCTCTACAGAAAATGTGCATTTTAAATCATATATCTGGATGGTTTTTAAATCATGGTCAACAATAACTTTCAGTTGTGTTATCTTATAGGCTCTTTATCCTATAATTCTATATGTTACCATATAGCTCAGACTATATCATCACCTTTAATAGTCAACTCCTTTTATGGGTATCCATTCAACCTTAATACCATTTTCTAGTATAGTAGTTACAAAACCATTAGGATCTATTTTAAAGGGCAAGGCACTCGTGTCAGTATTACCATCCTCAGCATTACCTGTTTGGATTTGACTGTTAGTCGTTGAACCTTCAAAGGTATTACTACCTAAGCTTGGCTGCTGATTATCCTGATTCACTTCAGGGTTTTCCAGCAATTCACCTTGTTTTACATGGACATTTTTATATATTAAATATTTATCATGTTTTCTTTTCATAAAAATAGAGGCGTCTTTATACATCCAATTAAAAATTATATACGCATGTTTCCCCCCAAATTTTAAATGCCACGCATTACTTTTTCCACTTTCTTTTAATAAAGAACCTTTTGTATTAGTTAATTGAGACAAAATTTCTCTTAACTGTTCTAAAAATTTAGTAGATGCAGATGTAAAATCTATTCTTGATTGACTAAATTTCTCACTAATAGAAATACTACCATCCCCATCAAAAAATCCTCTAATAAAATGAGAATATAATAGTGTGTTAATAGTTGGAAAAGTTAATGTGTATGTTTTATTAATAAAACATCCTTGATTTATTAAATCTTGAGCCATTTTTTGAGAAGATACTGTAAAAACATAAGCTGAATATTTATTATCATTATAATAATATTTTTTAATATATTGCTCAGCTTCTAGATTTTTTTTTAATTTTAAAAGAATTTCTTCATCTTTCATTTTTATATAAAATCCATTTTTACAAACACTTCCATCAGCATATAGTAATCCTAAAAAATAGGCTTTTTCTTCTGTATCAATTTTTTCAAAATAATTCAAGTTTACTTTATATCTATTAGTTCTTTCAGAATTTTTATTCTGTTTAACATTGCATTTTATATTAAGTTTTTTTAATCTTCTGGATGTATTTGAAATACTACAATTTAATTTTTCTGCAATTTCTCCTGGTGATAATCCTTTGTTGTGTAAACTAAGAATTTCTTCTATTTTTATGCCTTTTTTCTTATTCATGATAAAATGTTTTTTAAATTTAATATATGTGCAAATATATTGGTAGTTAACCAATAATAATCACATTATTAAAAATATTTATTAACATTTTTAATTATAATTTTTGTTTATCCATCATTGCTTTCACCTTTAGTCCATCAATCTCAACTCCTTCTACTTTAAGCTGATTAAACACTTCCCATCTATCATTTGTTTCTTGGTTTACTATTTCTGCTGTAGCAAAATTAGATTTTAACTCTGCCACAATATTCTCAGCATTTGTTACATCTTGTAATGTAACCACTGTCAATCCTTTACTCTCCACTTCCACTAACTCTCTATAATAAATCTCAGCATCTGTACCAACAAACTTATTTAAAACAGCTTCTAGCTTAATCTTAAATCCACTCTCTGTATATGCATCTTTACACATCTCAGAAAAATCTTTCACTAATTCTCCCTCACTATTTGTATATTCTAATGTTTGTTTAAACAAACTGTTTACAAAAGCTCCCATTAGTCCTTCTGGTACTTTTACCACTGTAGACATGTGAAACTTATTCTCAAACTCTTCTGGCTCTAGTAATAGACAATCAACAAGATTTCCTACAATAACAGATTGATTTCTTTCTTCTGTTACAGGAGTTAAATCTACATATCTTTTAAAATATTTTTTTCTATCCTCTGCAAACATCTTTAATGAGGAGGAAGAATCAGCGAGCAGAGCTCTGTAGTCTTTTTCTGTTGTTTTTAATTTCATATTGTTTATTTTATTTTGTAGCCCACCAATTGTCTCCTATATGAGCTTGGCATGACATCACTATTTCTTCATCATAATTTACATAATAGTTAGCTGCATTTTTCATACAATCTTCCAATATAACTCTATATTGGTCTGACAGTTCATCTTTGCATTCCACTATTATCTCATCATAAATAAAATTAGACATTCTTACCTGCCATTGATGATTGTTTTTTAAAATTGTGTTAAATAAATCTATACAAGCTTTCTTAGATTGGAAACTTGCACAGCTCTGAACTGGGAAATTAAGGCACAAGTTTGTCCAAGAAGATTTGATTTGAAAAAATCTACTTACATTTTTGTAATGTTTTTTATAATACTCATAGCTTTTTACATCAATAACACTATAAGATTCTTTTGTTTTATCTGCTTCTTGTTTTGCTTTAAACTCTATCTTACCTTTTCTATAACTAGTCCAATCTATGTCTTTGTTCAAGATTTCTAGTTCTTTAAATCTTCTATAATTAGGAAGCTTAATTTTAAATCCTTCTTCACTTTCAATCCATCCTTTTTTCACTCCTTGCTCTAGAATTTTCTTACCCCATTCAAAAATATCTGCATATAATTCTTTATATACATTGTATAATCTATCACCTTCTTCTAAAGGAAGTCCTAATTGTGTTGCTATTGTATATCCTGTAGCACCAAAAGAAGCTGCAAAGTTTATTACCTTACCTATTTGTCTTTTGTCTCCATGATTCTTTTTAATCTCACTGTCTGACAATTCTTTTAATTCTGGAAAAGCTTCTCTTGCTAACAAACTATGAGCATCCCTATCTTGTAATACATTTAATTTACTATTTATATCCTGGGTTTTATAAGCTAACACTCTACTCTCTTGGCTGTCATAATCACATCCTAACATTTTATATCCTTTATGAGCCTCAAAACAAATCCTTGTTTCTTTATCTCTAGGGAAGTTAAGAAAGTTAATATTACCAGCTCTACTAATCATTCTACCAGTGTCAGCAATAGTTCTAAAATTAGAATATAAATATCCTTCTATAATAATATTATTACTAATGGATTGTCCAAATGTTGTCACTCTATGCTCAGCTTCTTTGTATTTAAGCCACATATCCACAAACTCATGTTTTGTCTTTGATATAATGGCTTCTGATATACTATCTTTCTCTTCTTTTTCATCCCAAGTGTTGATTTTAAGTTTTTTAAACACTTTAATCATTTGACTAGGACTACTTAACATACAAGATAATTTCTTAGAAGTATCAAACAAATCTATTTGAATATCTCTAAACTCAGGAAGCTTATCATAAATATAATCTTGTATCTGTCTTTGAGCTTTAGCACTGTTTATTTCATCTTGTTTAGATTTTTCATCCCATTTTTCTTTAGAAATAGGAAGTCCACACATTTCTATGTATGTCTGGGCTTTAAGAAAATTACAATTAAATAAATAGGCTTTTTCTGCACTATAGTCTACAAGCTTATTATATAATAATTCTTCTAATTCCAATAGTCTATCGACATCATTAAAGGAATATTGAATAGCTTCTTTTGTACTAAGCTTTAGTTTATGAATATTCTTTTGCTCTGTCTTATCATATTCGATTCCTAGTTCTCTCTTCATCATGTCTTTAAAGCCATGAGTGAATATTTTTTCATCTCCATTATATAAAATCTGAGAAGCTATCATAGCATCTCTTATTTTATCAGGAAAGAATCCATTTTTATAAAAGAACTTTAAATCAAACACAGCATTAACAAACACTAATGTTTTGTCTTTCAAATAAGGAATCACTAATTTAAAATCAATAGTTTCTAAATCAATAATATAATTATTAATTCCTGTACCTAATTGTAAACAAAACATATCACTTTCATAAAACAACAAGCCTGTAGTCTCACTATCCACTGCTATCTTTTCTGGCAATATCATTTCTTCAAGACTACAATAGCTATAATCTCCTATTGCTTGAAAATATTCTTTTCTTTCTGTAACAATATAATTACTCATACATTTTTGTAATTTTAGTTATATATTTTTCTTGAATAGATGTATTTTTAGATGTATGATAAGATTCTTTCCACTTAAAACATTCTATATCTTCTAATTTTCCTTTAAAGTCAGTAGAAACTATATATTGATTATTTTTATCATATCTTGCATTAAATAATAAACAATCTTCATTATTACTCTCTATTCCTCTTTGCATAGAATATTCTCTATTCACCCATTCATAAAGATTATTTCTTTCTTCTTGTGTAAGAACATTATAATATTTTCCACATACATTTTCCCAAAACATTGCTCTAGCAATTGGTGTAGGAGGTATACAAGCTGTTACAAGAAAGCTAAATTCTATAAAATCAATGTTAAATCTATTAATTGGTTTTTTCATTTTCTTTCTTTATACATATTAATAATTTCTCCATTCATTCTTCTCACTTCCATAGGAACCTGTTTAAACCACCATCTTATTTCTTCTTCATATTCTCTTCCTTCTTCGTCTTTTCCCCTAGGATCTATTAGCCAGAATTTATATTCTTTACCCTCATGTGTTAAACTTCCTTCAAACCAATGTTCTACAAAAATAGGAGTTTTCTTTAATTGTATTTCTATGTTATTCATTTTCTTTAAATTGTTTCCATAAATAAAATATTTCCACATCACCTATTATTTTATCAGGCTTACTCCATCCTTTATTAGGGCATTCATTCCATTTTAAATGACTTATTTCCATATCAGAACGATAATTGATCATAGTGTAATAATCAGGAAATCTTACAGGCTTGTCATTTATTATTCTAACATATGATTTTAAACTAAAAGCATAATCATCTATCCATTTATGCCCCTTAACAATAGATTCTTCAATTACACTCATATCCAAAAGTTTTTAATGTCCATTTAAAAGGATTTCCTTCTATATTCTTAATACATTCTAACATTTGATTTGCTATGCCTTGAATTTCTAATTGAGCTGCACTATCAGCTCTTAAACTGTAAAAATTATTAAAACAACTCATATTCATCATAACACTTAATGTAATTTGACTATTCATTGTTTTAAAAAATCTAGCAGATTCTTTAGCTCTTTTTCTACCTAATACTGGTGTTAAATCTTTAAGACACTCATGATACAACTCATTACCTCTAGCAGTGTAAATACTTAATTTACTAAACCAATCTTGAGTTTTAACTTCATCTCTATAAATACCTTTCCAGTCTTCAGGTAAATAAAACTTATCTTCTTTTAATTCTTTATATCTAGCACTTTCACCATTTATATTAGCTAATCTGTGCTTGAGCAAATGTATGTGAGATGCTTGATCACAAGTAATTTCAAATTCTACAATACCTCTTTCAAAAGGAGTTTTATGTGGTTTTCCACTACCATTATTCCATAATTTATTTACTATTAAATCTCCTATTTCACTATCTGTTTTACTGTCTATATCTATCTGTGTTGATTGCCAAGCTGCTCTTGCAATTCCTTTATCACCTCCATACCACCCTAAAAGTTCTACTTTATTTTCCATTATGATATTATTGCTTTATTATTATAAATATGTACATTATTAGCAAATCCTCTCATTACTAATTGAGGTTGTGTTTTGTTCCATTTACTTTCACATTTCACTTTACACTCTACATCATCTACAATGCTACAAACTCCCATAAAATGTACAGACATTTTGTGTTTTGATTTATTGTAGTGATACCAAAATCTTCTTGGTTTTAATATTACTTTATTCATAATTTACTATTTTAGCTTCTTGTTTTGTGAGATAGTAGTCATTTACTTTTACACCTCCCACTCATACTGTAAACTTTTTCATTTTTGTTTAATTTTAAAATAATACATAAAGCATCCTTTGTAAATTAATAATCTACAAAGCCATTTACTTAACCAACCTGCTTTGTAAGGAGCTGTTTTATATAAGACATAGAAAGAATCAATATTATTTTTATCCCAATCTTCTTCTGTAGAACAAAATTCTATTGTTGCTTGATCCCATCTAGATCTAAAATAAAAATAAGTTCCTAAAAACCATCCTTCTGCTTGTACAGGAAACCAGCCATTTGGTTTATATTTCCATTTAATTAATCTCATTAGTATATATTTAATATTTGTTGGTTATTAACAGCATTTTCTAATATTCTGCTTCAAATGAACAAGAACCTTCTTCTTTAATACAATCTCTAATTTTAATTCCTAAACCTAGATCAGCATACTCTTCTAATTCTTGTGGAGTAATTCCTAAACTTTCAATCATTTCATCAGTGTATCCATTATTAGTATTAAAAAATTCATCTAATATTCTTTTTTTATCTCCTAATAACTCTTCTATAACTTTAATTTCATCTTCAACATCCTGTAAATTACCTTCTTCAAAATAATAATTGAGTGTTGATGGTTGTTGACCAGTTACACCAAATCTATCTGCTGCATCACTTGATTGTACAGCAAACCAAAATTTACCTTCTATACTTCCTGAATAATATCTTCCCATAGTTTTTATTTTTTTTAATTTAACCAAGTTTTTAATTCGTGTTGAGGACATTTAGAGAAACTTTCATATAAGCAATCTCTAATAACATCTTTATAATTATATGTTTCATCCATAATCATTTCCACCACTTTTTCTACCATTTGTTTTTGATTTTCTTTACCTTTTTTAGCTCTGTCTATGTAATATTGTTTATCTTTTTTCATAATTTAGTTATTTTTATTGTGAATACCATCATGACATGTAGTACAAATACAAACTAATTTATCACTGTCACAAAATAATCTTTTAACAAAACCAGAAATATCCTCAAAAGAATTTAAAGCCCCACATTCATCCAAATGATGTATATTAATATTTTTAGCATCAAATTCTCCTTTACATAGTTCACATATATAAGAAAACTTTCTTCTTTTATTTGGACCTTTATAAGGAATCTTTGCTCTTTCTTTACATACTTTTATACTATGCCACCATCTAGATTTCTGTCTTAAACAACTTCTTATCATACCAAAGAATTGACTACTGCTCATTGTACCATCAGCAAAAGGTTTATTAATTACTTTTTTGGGTTTCTTAGGAGAAGTGTTTTTCCTAACTGATTTTATTTTAGCCATTAGTTTATTTTTTTGTCTAATATAGGAACTATTCTGTTTCTAACTTCTTTAGCTCCAAAATCTTTAATACTATCTGATACATCTTTACTCATAGGAAGAAGAGCTATTTCTACAAAAGGATGCTTTTCCTTATAAGTTTTCATAGCTTTTATACCTGGTTCATCATTGTCAAACATAATAATTATTTTATCATAGCTTTCAATAAAGTCATCCATGATGTCATCTTTAATCATAGTGTTCTCACTGTCTGGAGCTATAACATCTATTTTAAGTTTGAGAGACTTTATAGACATTACATCTTTAAGACTGGATGTAATAAGTAAATTTTTATGATGATGTATCTGTTCAAATCCTTGAATATAGTCTGTCACTTTAATAAATTTCTTATCTAAAGTTTTAGGCTGATATATTTTATATAGTGTGCCGTCTTTCTTAAAATAACCATAGAGATAAAGTCCTGTTATACAAAGATTTTTATCATCTTTAGTCATACAATAATAATCTAAAGGTCTTACACAATATTCTTCTAGTAGTTTAGATCCAATATTAAACTGAGTCCAGAAATATTGATCCTGTGTAGTCCATGTTCTAAAAGCATAACTAGTCACTTTATATCTAGAAGCCTTTTGAAATTCCTTTAAATCATATCCTCCATTATTATGTAGAACATAATCATTATATACTTGTACTATTAACTGAGCAGCTTCATAAAAAGATAGATGCTTTAGTTCTTTTACAAAATCTATTGCACTACCACTTTTACCAGATGAAAAATCTTTATATCTATAGCTGTTAGCTCTATCCGTGTATATACACATACTAGGAACTTTATCAGCTTTATTAAAAACACTTTTAATCTTTACATCTTGCCCAATTAATTTTTCTTTAAGGGATGCAAAGTGTTCAAATATCCAAGGGACAGGAACATTCTTTACATCATGTACTAAATTCTTGGTGTTAAACATATTCTAATAAATAAAAAAGGAGTGTAAAAATATACA
>Ga0209189_1003275_pt1 | contig 10917 bp, 10 predicted proteins | sample C_130820_EF_Meta_FD_187308 | JGI IMG/M metagenome (GOLD analysis project Ga0209189, IMG submission 187308) | Freshwater microbial communities from Lake Croche, Canada to study carbon cycling - C_130820_EF_MetaG (SPAdes) (version 3) | ecosystem: Environmental > Aquatic > Freshwater > Lake...
GTATGTCATTAATTGCTATTCGAATGAGCAAAATACCAACAAGAGCTTCAATTAGCACCTGCAAAGATTAGTAAGGAAATAACTATAGAAATTCTGGTTGTGGATTACTTTTTTATCGCTGCGTGGCCAACCTTTAATAGTTCCTGGCGCATCTGATCAAAATCAAAATCCTTCTGAGCAAAATAATTTATTTGGAACAGAGCTTGCTCAACTAAAAGTGATAAACCACCAATAACATTTCGACCCAAATTTTGGTAGCGCTTTGCTAACTCGGTTGGCCACGGGTGATAAATAACTTCAAAAAAATCGGCTTTTGTAGAGATTATTGAAAGACCATCAGTTGCGCCGGCTGGGGTTGTGGAGATAATTAAATCGCGATCCTGAATCTCTTCAAATCTGTGCCAATCTAGAAAGCTAAGATCAAGATCAACTGCAGCTGCATGCAACTGATCATGTCTATTGATTGATCGCGTAAGCACGGTTACTTCAGTGCCAGTTCCCTTAAGTGCCCCAATTGCCGCCCTCGCAGTTCCACCAGCGCCAAGTATCGAAATCTTTTTGCCAAAATATGGCCTTAGTAGATTTTTAAATGCGAGTAAGTCAGTTGATAAACCAATACTCCCGGTTGACTCGAAAATAATTGTATTCACTGAGGCTATCTGTTTTGCAATTGGATCAACCCTGTCTACAAACCCAATTGAGATTTCCTTAAGTGGCATGGTTAATGCAAGTCCGCGAAATCCGGAATTCTTTGCATTGAAGTAGTAATCACCAAACTTGTCTTCAGTAATTTCTTCAGACAAAAATTCAGCATCAATACCGAGTAATTTATACGCGGTTGAATGAAGAAGCGGTGAAAGAGAATGACCGATCGGACTCCCTGCTACCGCCATCTTTATCATTTAAACAAACCTTCCTTTTCATTATTTCTAAATTCATTTGCCCAAATATTAAATTGATTATATGAATTAGTGAACCTAGTATCTTGCGGCTTGACCGTTATAAAATATAGCCAATCACCAGACTCTGGATTAACTGAAGCATTAAGTGCATCCTGACCTGGATTGCCAATTGGTCCGGGTGGAAGTCCTTGATACTTGTAAGTGTTATACCTGGAGTTTACCTCCAACTCCTTATATGGCAGGCGTATTTTCCCGCGAAGGTTAGCTGCGTATTCGATAGTTGTATTCATTTGTAGTGGCATTCTAATTTTTAGGCGGTTATATATAACTCGTGCAATTTTTGTAAAATCTTGTGGGTCACCTTCTGCTTGAATTATTGAAGCTATTGTTACCAACTCTAAGGGCGAGAATCCATTAAAACCCTGATCAATTTTGCTGGTTTTTGCTGCCAGATTAAATCTTGCGATCATTTGATTTACAGCTGTATCAGTTGAAGTGCCAGGGGTAAAGGAATACTGAGCTGGAAATAAAAAACCTTCTAGATTAGAAGTATTATATATTTTATCTGGCTTCACTCCTGCTGATAGATTCCCAGAAACCAAATTTGATTTTTTAAGCATGTCAAAAATCTCATTTTTTCTAAGCCCTTCAATGAAACCAAAGACACCACGATTTCGCTTTGGGTCAAGTAGTTGGTCTAATGCAGCTTTTGCGGAAATTTTAAGATCAATTTCATGGATTCCAGGTGATATCGAATTAGATCGTTTTTGGTTAATTGCTATCTTATAGAAAACTTTGCTTGCCTTAATAACTCCAGAATTATAAAGTTTCTCTGCAATTTTAGTACCTGTGTCGCCAGACTCAATTAATATCTCCACTTTTTGACTCGAACTTGTCTCCAAATAATCGTTCAACAAAAAGGTATTGTGAATAGAATTAGCAGAGAAGGTAAATGCTAATAAACTTAGGACTAGGGCAATATACTTTTTCAAAATATTTCACCGACAGATGTTCCGGCTTTCTCATTCAAAATTGCACTTTCCAAAATATTTACAGCTGCAATTTGGTCAATCACTGCCTTGCTATCTTTTGAATTTTTGCCAACTTCTCTCATTTGCGCATACGCATTTGAAGTAGAAAGACGCTCATCCACAAGATAAATTGGCCCGGAAAAAATGCTTTGGATTAATTTTGCGAATTCGATTGCTTGTACAGATTTCGAGCTATTTTCTCCAGATAGATGTCTTGGATTTCCAACTACTGCGTAGATAGGCTTGATATGACTAAATATTTCTTTCAGTTTTTCAGTCAACTTTTCATCATTCAAAATAGTCGCATGTGGTGATACTAGAATCGATTCTGGATCTGAAGTTGCAACACCAATTCGCTTCTCGCCAAAGTCAAAACCAATCCTTGTTCCAATATCAATTGGTTTAGTCATTTTTCACTCTATTTCTAATTGATCTTCCCATTTATCAAAATTGTAATTTCAGATAATGCTTTATCAATAGATTTAGCGTCTACCCCTCCACCTTGCGCAAAATCATCCTTCCCGCCGCCGCCGCCGCCAAGAACTGCGGAACCAGTTTTTATTAATTCACCGGCCTTAATACCCAATTTGTTTGCCTCTGGTGAAACAGCTGCAACAAGTAATGGCTTTGAACTATTAACTGTGGCAAGCACGATTACACCAGATTTAACCTTTGCTTTTAAATCCATAGCTATCGATCGCATATCATCTACTGAAATGTCATCCGCTAAATGCTCACTAATTAAATTAATACTTCCAATCGATTTAGCTTTTTTAGCTAAGTCTCCAGCAGAGGCCATTGCCTTTGCGCTACGAACAGCTGAAAGCTCTTTCTCCATGCCTTTCATTTTTTCTACTAATTCTGATACTCGTTGAGGCAACTCATCTGCCCGGACGCCTTTAATAATTTCAGTAAGTGAATTGAGCAATACATGCTCACGTGCTAAGAATTTATAAGCGTCATAGCCAACAAGGGCTTCAACACGTCTAACGCCAGCTCCAATTGAAGATTCAGATAGCAATTTAACTAATCCAAGTTGACCAGATCTTGATACATGGGTTCCGCCACACAGTTCTTTTGCCCATTCACCAACACTTACCACCCGAACTTGATCGCCATATTTTTCGCCAAATAGTGCCATTGCACCCATTGCGCGAGCAGCATCTTGTGACATTACCTCTGCATGAACTTGTAAATCTGCTATTAACAGTTCATTAACTCTGCTCTCTACATCATTAAGAACTGACACAGGCACTGCAGATGTAGATGGAAAATCAAATCTAAATCGGCCTGGAGCGTTCTCAGAGCCCGCCTGAGTTGCTGTTTCTCCCAAAGCTTCTCGAAATGCTTTATGCACCATATGAGTGGCCGTGTGAGCTCTTGAAATAGCCAATCTACGTTCTAAATCTATATCGGCAATTGCGCCTGATCCATTTTTTACTACTCCACTTAATACTGTTCCACGATGAACAATTAACCCAGGTAATGGTGTCTGAACATCATCAATTTGAATTACGGCACCGCTGGCTAGTTTTATTGTTCCGCCATCTGCTAATTGACCGCCACCTTCAGCATAAAAAGGTGTGCGATCGAGAGTTATCTCAATCTCAGCACCAGGATTAGCCTCTGAAACACTTTTACCATCGACTAGTAATCCAGTTAATTTTGCTTCAGCAGAAATGTTTTCATAGCCAACAAATTTTGATGTTCCAGATTTATCAACAATTCCACGATACTCAGTTAAGTCTGTATGTCCACTCTTTTTAGCTTTAGCATCTGCTTTGGCGCGATCTCTTTGTTCATTCATTAATTTTCTAAAGCCAGCTTCATCAACACCAAGTCCCTGCTCGCGCGCCATTTCAAGGGTTAAATCAAATGGAAAACCATAAGTATCATGCAACTTAAATGCAGTATCAGCCGATATGGATTTGCTGTTAGAGCTCTTTAAGTCACCAGCTGCTAAATCGAAAATAGTTGTTCCGCTCTTTAATGTTTGAATAAAACTATCTTCTTCTGCCTCTGCAATAGCCAGAATTCGATCAGCTCCACTTACCAACTCTGGATACTGTGGTCCCATAGCCTTAATTGAACTCTTCATTAACTCACCCATTACAACCTCTTGTGAACCAAGTAATCGCATATTGCGAATCGTGCGTCGCATCATTCTTCTTAGAACATATCCCCGGCCTTCATTTCCTGGGGTAACACCATCACCAATTAGCATCATTGCGGTTCGGGCATGATCTGCAACAACTCGAAGTGAGACATCAGATTTTTCATCTTTTCCGTACTTAACTTTTGTTAGGACAGATGCTTTATCGAGAATTATTTTTGTAGTGTCAATTTCGTAAATATTCTCAACGCCCTGCAGTAGCGCCGCAGTTCGTTCTAGCCCCAGTCCCGTGTCAATATTTTTAGCTGGCAGTTCTCCAACAATTGGAAAGGCATTTTTGTCTCCACCCTCGCCGCGGATGTTTTGCATGAAAACTAGATTCCAGATTTCTAGATAACGGTCTTCGTCGGCAATCGGCCCACCCTCTTTGCCATAAGCACTTCCTCTATCAAAATAAATTTCCGAACATGGACCGCACGGACCAGGAACCCCCATTGACCAAAAGTTATCTGCCATCCCACGTCTCTGAATACGACTCTTTGGAACACCAACTTGTTTCTCCCAAATTTGCGCTGCCTCATCATCATCTTCGTAAACAGTTACCCAAAGTTTGTCCTCACTAAAACCATATCCACCGTCGGATGTTGACTTAGTTAGCAGTTCCCATGCAAGAGAAATTGCGCCCTCTTTAAAATAATCTCCGAAAGAAAAATTACCGCACATTTGAAAGAAAGAAGCGTGCCGCGTGGTCTTACCAACTTCATCGATATCTAATGTTCGAACACATTTTTGAACTGAGGTAGCACGTTTATATGGCGGCTTAACTTCACCAAGAAAAAATGGTTTAAATGGAACCATGCCAGCGTTAACTAATAAAAGATTTGGGTCATCGGCAATCAGCGACGCAGAAGGGACAACAGTGTGCTCTAGCTTTAAAGAATTACCTTTTTCAAAGAAATTTAACCAGCGGGAACGAATATCAGCGGAGTTCATCACTACGCCTTCGCTTTGCTTTTTTTCTTACCCTTTTTCTTTAGCTTTGCCGCAGTAACAAGGGCGGCGGCTGCCTTCATGGCTAATGGGTTTTCATCAAGAAATGATTCAGTCGCACTTGTAACTTTTTTAGTAAGACCTTCAATAGATTTACCAGCATTACTAATACTTTGCAGTGGGCCGTTAATCATCCTAATAGTTTTTGTAACTTCATCAATTAACCGAGAGGTTCGGACTACCGTGTAGGAGATCGCGATTGCGATCACCGCGAGGGATGACGCAGCAATTATTGTTGCAATTCCACCTGGGCCCATGTTGGGAAGAATACCTGAAAAGGTGGGAACTACTTGGCAGCCGCTGGAGTATCGACCCCAGTCTCTTTGCGTTGTGCTGGTGTAATAGGTGTTGGTGCGCCAGTAAGTGGATCACCGCCACTTGCAGTCTTTGGAAATGCAATGACTTCTCGAATTGATTGTGCCCCAGCTAGTAATGCGCATAATCGATCTAAGCCGAGAGCAATTCCGCCATGTGGCGGTGGTCCATAATTAAATGCTTCAAGTAAAAATCCGAATTTACTCTCTGCCTCTGCTTGAGAAAGTCCAATTGTTTTGAAAACTCTTTGTTGAACCTCTCGTTGGTGAATTCGAATAGATCCACCACCAATCTCATTTCCATTTAAAACAATGTCATATGCATAAGCAAGTGCTTCTGCCGGACTCTTATCAAAGTTGTCAGCAAACTCCGGTTTTGGTCCAGTGAAGGGATGATGAACTGCTGTCCATCCAGCAGCAGCATTATCAGCATCTACTGGTTCAAACATTGGCGCATCTACAATCCATACAAATTTCCATACCTTTTCGTCAATCAAATTACATCGCACACCAATCTCAAGTCGAACTGCGCCAAGTAGATTCTGTGATGCAGCTGTTGAGCCCGCAGCAAAGAAAATAGCATCGCCATTTTTTGCTCCAACCATTGCTGCAATGGAAGAGCTTTCTTTTTCTGAAAGATTTTTAGCAACCGGTCCGGATAACGTTCCATCTGCACCAACTAAAATATATGCAAGGCCTTTTGCTCCTCTAGCCTTAGCCCAATCTTGCCAAGCATCTAATTCACGACGTGGTGAATCTGCGCCAGATGGCATTACTACAGCCCCTACATATTCAGCTTGAAATACTCTAAATGATGTTTCCTTAAAGAATTCAGTTACATCTACTAACTTATTATCAAATCTCAAATCTGGCTTATCAGAACCATAATTTTTCATTGCGTCCCGATATGTCATATGTGGAATTGGGGTTGGAATTTTATAGTTAACAACCTTTTCAAAAACTGAAGCTAAAACCTTTTCAGCAATTGCAATTACATCGGCCTGATCAGCAAATGAGATCTCAATATCTAACTGGGTAAACTCTGGCTGACGATCTGCTCTGAAATCTTCATCTCTAAAGCAGCGAGCGATCTGGTAGTAACGCTCCATTCCAGCAACCATTAATAATTGCTTAAACAATTGCGGAGATTGTGGCAACGCATACCAAGATCCAGGTTGTAGTCGGACTGGAACTAGAAAATCTCTGGCACCTTCTGGTGTTGAACGAGTTAGATATGGGGTTTCGATTTCAAGAAAATCAGCACTAGCCATCACATCTCTAATCGCAGTTGTTACTTTAGAGCGTAATCGTAGATTTTTTGCTGGCCCTTCTCTACGTAAATCTAAGTAGCGATACTTAAGGCGCACTTCTTCTGAAATATTTCCAATATCACCACTATCAACTGGAAAAGGAAGTGCTGCTGCTTCACTTAATACCTCAAGTGATTCACATACCACTTCAATTTCACCTGTTGCGATATCTTTATTCTCGTTACCAGCTGGTCGAAGCTTTATCGTTCCGGTAATTAAGACGCACCATTCTGCTCGTAATTCACCAGCAATTTTCTCGTCATTAATTACAACTTGAACCGCACCGGTTGAATCGCGCAAATCTATAAAAGCTACGCCACCATGGTCTCGCCTGCGGGCTACCCAGCCCGCGAGCACAACTTTATTTCCAACGCTTTTAGCATTTAAAGAGCCAGCGTCATGAGAACGGAGCATTAATTTGAACTTCCTATTCGTTTAATCAAATCTGAAGCGGTAAGAGTACTAGAGAAGACTTCTCCACTGCTCATTAATTTCAACTCACATTTACCAGATGAAATCTCATCGTCACCAATAACCAGGCCGTACAGTGCGCCACTCTTATCAGCTGCTTTCATCCCACCTTTAAGGCCACGATCACCATATGCCATATCACAAGTAATTCCATTATTTCTCAACTCAGATAAAAGATTAAAAGCAGCTGTTTTACCTTTTTCAGTAATTGGTGCAATAAACAATTTAAGTTGATTTATATCGTTCGGCAAGCAATCTTCAGCAAGGGCAGCCATAAGTATCCGATCAACCCCAAGGCCAAATCCAATTCCACTAACATCAGATCCGCCAAGTGAATTCATCAAACCGTCATATCGGCCGCCGCCGCCGATGCCAGATTGAGCTCCAAGTAAAGCGTGATCAAATTCAAAGGTTGTGCCGGTGTAATAATCAAGTCCTCTAACCATCCTTGGGTTGATTGTGTATTCAATTCCAAGTTCGGTAAGTATTTTTTTAACTTCCTCTAAATGGGACTTACTCTCATTATTTAAATAATCAAGCAAAAGCGGTGCTTTAGACATCGCTTGTTTAATATCTTCTCTTTTATCATCAAATAATCTCAGCGGATTCAATTTCGCCCGGGCAGTAGTTTCTTCATCAAGTTTTAAACCTGATATGAATTTAACTAGCTCGGTACGGTGTGAATCTCGACTTTTGGAGTCACCTAGTGAAGTTATATTTAATTTGTATTGTTTAAGCCCTAAAGCTTTAAAAGCACTATCTGCTACAGCAATTACTTCGACATCAATCTCTGGGTCGTTATAGCCAATTGCTTCAATTCCAACTTGATAAAACTGGCGATAGCGACCAGCTTGTGGCCGTTCAGCGCGAAAAAAAGCTCCAGAGTAAAAAAGTTTTACTGGTAATTGGCCACGATCAAGGTTGTGTTCAATCACCGCTCGCATTACACCTGCGGTTCCCTCTGGCCGAAGTGTTAATGATCTTCCGCCTCTGTCCTCAAAGGTGTACATCTCTTTACTTACAACATCTGTTGACTCACCAACACCACGAGTAAAAACTTCAGTATCTTCAAAAACTGGTAATTCAATTAACGAGTACCCAGCCAACTTTGCAGAATTAATTAGCTGATCTCTAACAAATTCAAATTGTTCAGAGTTTGGTGGGAAGTACTCACTTACCCCCTTAGGCGCTTGAAACTTACTCAAGATTCACCGCCCATTCTGATTAAGAAAATCATCTTGCAGGTAAGGGTTTCTTACGCGCTCTATGGCGATTGTAGTTTGCCCACCATGCCCAGGCAGGACATTTAGGTCATCAGGAAGTGTCAAAATTCGCTCACGCAAGGTTTTGCGCATCTGACTTGCCGATCCAGTCGGAAGATCGGTTCTGCCGATGCTGCCGGCGAACAACACATCCCCCGAAATAAGTTGTTTATTATCAACGGTATAGATCACTGATCCTTTGGTATGGCCTGGCGCAAAAATTGCACCGATTTCCAAACCAGCAATCTCAAAATGCGAAAAATCCTCCACCTCAACAACATCATCTGGTTCCTTAAAGTTATCGCCACCAAATGCAGAGATTAATTGTTCACTAACACCACCCTTATCGATGGCACCAGTTGGGTCAGTAAGTAAAAATCTATCGTCGCCAGTTATAAATGTTCGCATCGGAGTTTGCTTGGTCAGAGGTAAAACTGAAAAAATATGGTCTAGGTGCCCATGTGTAATTAAAATTCCTACCGGCTTTAAATTATGTTCTGAAACTTTTTCAATTATATCTTTTACTAAATTTGGCTTTGCTATTCCGGGATCAACAATTACGCACTCTTGGCCAACTCCAGTTGACAAAATCCAACAGTTTGTTTCAAAGTAGGGAGCAATTACCCGATCAACAAGCATTTTCACCCCCATAGTTCATCCTTTTTGTCGTTCAGATTTCCCTAAATTCAGGTGATTAGGCTATCTTTTAGCCAGCACCAAACCCAGTAATCAAAGACGCAAAAGCGAAAATGATTACTACGCCCCCATATAACGAGATCTGTATTGCAGAGATCGCGCAACGAAAGGTAACAATCATGGAGAATACAAATACACCCAACCTTTCGAATACTGGGGCTGCAGCAGCACTTATTGGTGATCCAGCAAAATTTGGCCGAGTCGGCGAAGATGGAACAGTTTACGTAATTACACCAACCGGAGATCGCGCCGTTGGGTCATATCCTGGAAAGAGTCCAGAAGAAGCACTTGCTTATTTTGTTAAAAAATTTGAAATGGCAGCTTCTGAAGTTGCACTCCTTGCCGCTCGTATCAGATCAGGTGCAATGGTGCCAAGTGATGCACATGAAGCAGTTAATAAACTTAGAACTCAGATAACTGAGTTAAATGGTGTTGGTGATTTAGCAAATTTAGCTACGTCCCTAGAAAAAATTCCAGCATTAATTTCTGAGCATGAAGGCGCATACCAAGCACGCAAGGCCGCACAAAATGCAGAACGCGAAGCTCGTAAGGTTGAAGCAGAGGCGATCAAAGAAAAAATTGTTGCCGAAGCAGAAAGCTTGATCGACTCTGTTGCCTGGAAGGTAACAACTGCCAGATTGAAAGAGTTACTAGATGATTGGAAGAAAGCACCAAGACTAGACAAGAAAATTGATGCAGCACTTTGGAAGAGATTCTCCTCATCTCGCAATAAATTTGATAAACGCCGCCGGGTTCACTTCTCAAATCTTGATTCAGAGCAGAAAAAGGTTGCTTCTACTAAAGAAGTAATCGTTAAAGAGGCTGAAAGTCTTGCTAACTCTAGAGAGTGGCTAAACACTGCTAAGAGATATAAAGAATTAATGGACCAATGGAAAGCCTCAGGCCGAGGTAAAAAATCTGCCGACACTGCACTTTGGAATCGATTTAAAGCTGCTCAAGATACTTTTTTCAAAGCAAAAAATGCCGATATGGATAAGCGCAAAAACTCTATGATAGAAAACTTAGCTAAACGAGAATCGATGATTGTTGAGTTTGAAGCATTGCTGCCAATTTCTGATTTTAAATCTGCCAAAAATAAGTTCTATGACTTAATGGGTAAATGGCAGAAGATTGGTATGACTGATCGTAAAAAGCGTTCCACATTTGATGCTCGCATCAAGAAGGTTGAAGATGAAATAAATGAGTTAGAGCGTAATTTTCAGCGTAAGAGCGATCCAAGCGCTAAAGCCCAAGCTAATAAAGTTGTGCAAGGCTTGGCTGAAGCAATTGAAAATTATGAGAAGCAAGCGGCAAAAGCAGAAGCTGCCGGTCAAACTGCAAAAGCTATGGTGGCAAGAGAAGCAGCAGCAGCTCGCAGAGGTTGGCTAGAACAGGCTCAAAAGGGTTTAACTGAATTTACTAATTAATTATTAAATATTCGATCAACATCATAAACACCTTCAATTGTCCTAACTGCTGCTAACACCGCATCTAGGTGTGAAGCATCTGCCATCTCAAATGAGAACTTACAGATTGCAGTCTGATCTTTATTGGTGACAACTGAAGCGCTCAAAATATTTACATGTTGATCGGATAATGATTTTGTTACATCTGACAAAAGACGGGCACGATCAAGGGCTTGAACCTGAATATTTACTAAAAACGTACTCTTAGCTGACAAATTCCACTTAACCCCGACCATCCGGTCGCCTTGATGAATTTTAAGGTCCCCAATATTTATGCAATCTGACCGGTGAACCGAGACACC
>Ga0209189_1003278_pt1 | contig 10911 bp, 11 predicted proteins | sample C_130820_EF_Meta_FD_187308 | JGI IMG/M metagenome (GOLD analysis project Ga0209189, IMG submission 187308) | Freshwater microbial communities from Lake Croche, Canada to study carbon cycling - C_130820_EF_MetaG (SPAdes) (version 3) | ecosystem: Environmental > Aquatic > Freshwater > Lake...
GTGTTTTAACTGAATCTGTTCTTGGTGTGTCCCAAGTTAAAGCACCCCATGTCATAGCTGACCAACCATTACCAAATTGAGTCATTGCAACCCCTGCAGTTATTTGAAAAGCAGCTCCTGCTGCAGATCCTGAAGTTGTTACTGTTCCAGGGTTACCTAGTCCATCTAAATTAATTTGAAAATTATTAGCATTAACAGTTGCATAAACTTGAAATTGAGATGCCATTGAAGTGTTATTAATTGCAGTATTTGAAACACTTACTCCAGATACCGTTGAGAAAGTAACAAAGTCTCCAGCAGCACAACCATTAGAAGTTGCTAAAACATTTACAATTGTTGTTCCAGATGTCATTGTAAACACCGCTGGGATAGTTGTTGATAATGGAGTTACATCATAAAAATAGTTATTATAAAGAACATAAAGTTTATTATTAGTCCCTATTGCACATAATGAAGTACCATCATTAGCAGTATAGGTATGAATATCTGTTGAGTTACCAATAAGATTATAAGGAGATGCAGATTGCCAGCCACCTATTTTTTCAGGTACTCCATATCTAAAACGTACATTATCTGAGTCAATCCAACCTCCTTCAGCACCATAAGCTGTATCTTGCTTATTAATACCTGGACGTGGAAATTTTAATTTTGTTATTGGCATAAAATACCATTATACTTAAAAATAGTGTAAAGACTAGAGTAACTTAATGTTTTATATACTATATATAACTGTATTTTGCCTTAATTGCATTAACTTTGTCTAACCACTCCTGCATAGGTATTTCTTGTCTTTGTGCTTTAAAGAATAGTGGATCAGATTGATTTCTATATGCGTCTGCTCTTAATAATCTCTGATTTTGATTATAAGAACTAACATATCCATTATAATTTTCTTGATTAGCTATTTCAATTTTGCCAGAAACATAAGAATAAGTATTAGGAACATAATGTTCTATTGGCTCAATTCCTTCAATTAAAGTATGAGTATCAGTTGATAACCCTAAATAGACATCTCCATCTTTAAAAAGATTATTAGATTCTATTGGTAATGAACTACCATACCAAACTATTAAATTATTATTATCAATTATTATGTTCATGGCATTAATGTTCCTGTAACAAAATAGTTTGGTGATGAAGCATTATAAGGATTTGCTTGATTATAAGCAGTAAAAGAAGTAGAAGCACTTGTTGATCTAAGTGTGTAGTAAGATACATAACTACTATAAATTGAAGTAGCAGTATTTGTGGTACCTTGTGTTCTAAAACCAACACCACTATTTATGTAAAGATAAGTAGTACCAGCGATATAACAAGTTGTTGAATTTATAGGCAATATTACACTGTTTGCTATATTAACTTGGTTTTTTGCTGTTATTGAAGGAGTCGTTCCTGAAATACTAATAAGAAGAAGTCCCGTACCTCCTCCTCCAAATCCTATAACTGATGTGGTGCTTAATGCAACTCCAAATATATTATTTAAACCTGTTGATACAGGACTAGTAAGTACATTACTACCAACATCTGTTATATCTGCAGATTCAACATTTACTGAAGTTCCCCAAGTCGGTGTTCTTGTAGAAACAGAAATAATATTAACTTTATTTCTTCCAGTACCATTTGTAGCTGAAGTAGCTTGATAATAAACAACACAAAGTTTATCTGTATCATGGCAAACTAATGTAGCTGGATTTGTAAATGTAGAAGTTGCTAAATCTACCTTAGTTCCAACAGTTAACGTAGTTCCACTTGTTGTAATAATTTGAGCAGTTAAACTTCCACTAAATGATGTTTGTACAGAAGTTGCAGTATTTGTAGTTGCTGTATTATAAACAACAGCAAACTTATTATCATCCATTCTGCAACATAGACCATTATATTCGTTTGCAGTTTGATAGTAACCATCGCTAGCAGTTCCAGCACTTTCCGATGGAAAACTTAAAGAATTTTGTGTTCCAAAAGTTACTACTGTACCAGAAACTGTATTTACACAAAGTGATTTACTTGATCTATAAAATGGACTTGAATCAACTCCTTTTCTTCCAACCATAAGAATAAATGATGAGTCCGATAATCTAATTACATCTGCTCTGTAGTCATTAATGTTATATAATCCACTTCCACTAGAAAAATTTGTTGATTGTTCAGAACCAAATGTAATTGTACTACCTGATAAATCTCCAATTTTTGTGTAAACAGTTAAGTTTGAGCTATTCATATAAAAATTTGCAACTAATAATTTTGTAGCAGTTAAATGAATAACTTTCATAGAAGTATTACCAGTTGCAGTATTTGTATTAAGCGTTTGGTTAAAATCTATTGCATTTGTATATGCACCCCCAGGATAATAAGCCCAAGTTCCATTTGTTGTTGTATTATCTACTAAAGCAAATTGACCTATAGCATTAACTGCAAGTGTAGCCAGTATAGTTCCACCATTATTTTTAATATCTAAAGAATTATTTATTGGTGATGCATTTTCAATTACAAATACTGGATATCCTTTTGTAGCTAATGTAGTTGCATTAGGTAGTGTTACATAACTATTTGTTGTTGAATTAATTTGAACTTTTTGATATTGAGAAGATGAACTTGTTAGTGTTACGGAAGTAGTTCCAATTGCATATGTTGTAGCACCAGAAAATCCACCAGATATTGAAGAAAAAGATAATGTTCCAGAACCATTTGTAACTAGTGCCTGATTAGATGTTCCATCAGAGGATGGTAATGTAAATGTTACTGTAGTTGCTGCTGCAGCTAATACTTGTAATCCTGTATATTGAGTATTTGCAGTATTATAAATTTTTAATGTACCATTACCTGTTATGTTAACAGTTGTAGAATTAAGAGTTGTAGCTGTTGCAGTTACAGCAGTTAAAGAAGTTATATTTGCAGTAGTTACGTTTGCAGTTGTAATAGCTGCAGTAGTTAAAGTTGCAGTTCCACCTGTTGCAGTTGTAAAAGCTAATCCAGTAGTAGTAGCATTAGTTGCTGTGAAATTAGTTATTGTTAAATTTACTCCCGTTGCAGTTGTGTAAGATAAAGTTGTAGCTGTTAAATTTAATGCAGTTGCAGTTTGCATTGCAAGAGTTGTTCCATTAAATGTTAAATTAGTTGAACCAGCTAAGGCACCAGCATTATTATATTGTATAGCATTAGTTGTTCCACCAATAGATAAACCTGATACAGCTTGTGGTAGAGCAAAGTTTACAGCGCTTGCTCCATCTACATAAATATAAGCTTTAGTTGCAGTTGCAATAGAAACAGTTGTAGATCCACCTGCTGAAATAGTAGCAGTTGCACCTGAGTTGTTTATAATAATATAATCTTTTTCAATATTTGGAGTTGTAATTGTAATTGTTGTTGCAGATAAAGAACCGTTAAGGATGATAATTTTATTTCTTCCAACTTCATCTGTGTAAGTTGTAGCAGATGAATTTGTTGTAAAAGCTAAAGTTGTAGAACCTGTTACAGTTAAAGTATAAACACCTGAAATAGCGTTATCAATATCTTGAAGGTTGACATTCGTCAGCTGTCCCCATGTTCCAGAGTTATCGCCAGTTCCTTGTAAGTTTAATCCTAAATTACTCCACGTGCTTGCCATATTAAATTCCTTTTATCACTATTTAATAAGTTTGTCCATTATATACCATTAATAGTAGTCCAAACAGTATTATTTGTACCATATATTGTATTCCAAATTGTTGAAACATTTGGATCAATAGTATTCCAAGTTTGTCCTGTTGTTGGATCTATTGTATTCCAAGATTGTCCTGTTGTTGGATCAATTGCAGACCAATTTTGACCTGTTGTAGGGTTTATAGGCACCCAATTATAAGCAATAACAGTAGGACTTCCTGTAGCTAAAGTCAATTGATTTCCTGTGATAGGAACACCAATTTCAATACCTATGTTACCAATACCTAAATTAACACCATTTCCATTAACAAAAGCAATAGTATCAATTCCAGTAGTTGCAGTTCCAGTTTGAAGATTTAATAAATTACTTGTTACTAAAGCATTGACATCTAGTCCAACTGTTACTGTGCCTGTACCAATTTGAACAGATGAACCTACAACATTAACATATTGATCTATTATAACTTTAGCAGTTCCTATTTGTGTAGATAACTGACTTCCAATAGGTAATTCATTATCATCATCTGATGTTGTTGCAGTTCCTGTAAAGAAATTTAATAATTTACCTGTAACATTAACATTAGCTGATGCCGCAATAGTTGCATTACCAATACTGATTGTTAATAATTCACCAGTTAAACTAATATTGGCTTGTCCTGATATAGAAAGTGTTCCAGTTACAATTCCTAATTGCGCAGAAGATAATACAACATTAGCATTAATAGTAATTGTTGGATTTCCAGTTTGAGTTGATAATCCTGATCCTGTAATATTAACATTAGCAGCTGCATTAACTGTTGCAGTTCCAGTTTGAGTGTTTAATTGATTACTTGTAGCATTAACATTTGCAGAAGCATTAACTGTAGCAGTTCCAGTTTGATTAGATAACTGATTACCCGTAGCATTAATATTAGTAGAAGCTACTATTGAAACAGAACCAGTATTTAAAGATAATTCACTTGCAGTTGCAGTAACATTAACTGTAATTCCTATTGTTGCAGTTCCAGTTTGAGTAGATAATTGATTTCCTGTAACACTAACATATTTATCTATTGCAACTGTTGCAATTCCAGTTTGAGTAGATAACTGATTTCCTGTAACATTAACATTAGCAGAAGCTGCTACTGAAACAGAACCTGTATTTAAAGATAATTGACTTGCAGTTGCAGTAACATTAACAGGAATACTAACTGTAGCAGTTCCAGTTTGAGTTAATAATTGATTACCATTTATATTGACATTTGCTTGGTCACTTCTTGTAGCTGTACCAGTTTGAGTTAATAATTGATTACCATTTATATTGACATTTGCTTGGTCACTTGTTGTAGCTGTACCAGTTTGAGTTAATAATTGATTACCATTTACACTAACATTTATGTTATTTTGAATATAAATGGTAACACCAGAATAAACTCCTCCCCATCCATTTGCACCATAAGTATTTACATTCCAACCTTGATATCCTGGAATAATAGATATATTATTTCCTTGAACAATACCTAAACCATTAAGTTGAGTTGCAACTGTTACTGAATTTATTTGAGTTGATAATTGATTCCCTGTTACAATTACCGTAGAATTAACGTCAGTATTAGCTAATGCTGCAAACGGGGTTTGGGAAAATGTATCAAATCCAAAACTCATAATTAGTCTCCTTTGGTTTTAATTTAAGTACTAATTAAAACCCAATTTTTTGTTGGTTCATCCCAAGAATAAAATTTTCCATCTGTAGGATATGGAATTGGGGCTTCCCATCTACAAGTATCTGTATTAAGTATCCAAGAATTATAAGGTTTAGGTGCTATGAAAGCATCTCTAGTTTGATCGTATTGATAACCTATTCCTGCGTAATTTTTTCTAAAATTACCATTGTATGATGTTTGAATCCAATTTGTATCTTGACCCAATAATGATTTACAAAAATTAATACCTTTTTGTTCTACTTCATTACCATCTTGATTTAGTAATTCATTGTTATGAACTACAATAATATTAATTACTATATTGTTATTATCTATTTGTGCAAAATGTGCCATAATTAAAAAGTAATACTCCCTAAACCTGTAAATTTATAATACTTATAACCACCTGTATTGCTAAAAGTAGGTGATCCAGTTGTAGATGCAGCATCTGTATAAATGCTTGGATATCTTATTATAACCACACCATATCCACCTGCGGTAGCAGTACCTGTATTATTATAAATAGCTCCACCACCTCCTCCACCAGTATTTACAAGTCCCGCAGTTGCGGCTGTTGTAGTTGATTGCCCATTTCCACCTCCACCACTTCCTCCTGTAGCTACTGTTGCAGAATTACCAGAGCCGCCACCTCCACCACCTGCATAAAATGTTCCTGAACCTGTTGGCCATTCTGCGCCATCTCCGCCATTACCGCCACGATTAGTTCCTTCAGTACCATTTGCACCAACTGCACTTTTACCTCCACCACCTCCACCGCCAACACTACCTAAACTCTTACCATTCTCACCAGTTCCGCCTTGATTACCTTGACCAGAAGTTCCTGCTCCTCCACTAGAAGTTCCATAATATCCTGTGCCACCACCTCCAGAACCACCGGCAACACCCGGGGATGTAGTTGCACCACCAGATGTATGAAAACCTCCTCTACCACCTGCAATACTTGTAAGTGAAAATGCAGATGAATTATTTCCATTACTATTTACTGGTCCGCCAGATCCAACAACTATAGTATAACTTGTTGCTGCTGTAATACTTGCAGTTCCAGTTAACATACCGCCAGCCCCTCCACCGCCGCCGCCTTCATTACTTCCATTTGCTGTAGATCCGCCACCACCACCACCAGCTACAATTAAATATTCAACAGAATTTGTTTTAATTTGCGATGTATAAAATGAATTTTTTGACGCAAACATTATGGAGTATAACCTTGTGTATACGATCCGTACCAATTAGTACCATCTGCTACAAAAGTTAGAATATCCATTTTACCAGCAGTTGCTGTAATTGTTGGTGCACCTGATGCTGGAAATTTAACTCCTGTAAATGTTGCTGTACCGTTACCTGTTGCTGCAGCTTGTTTTAATAAAAGTACAAATGATTTACCTGCAGTTGCAGTTGGCATAGTAAAGGTACAAGCTGTTGAAGCAGTTAGTGTTGCAGTTTGAACTGTGCCATTTGTTAATGAAATCGTATTAGTTGTAGTAACTGTTCCTATTGCAACTACAGTTTCAACATAGTTTGTAACCGTTGGATTATTTACTGTAGGAGATGTTCCAAATACAAGTGATCCTGATCCAGTTTCATCTGTAACAGCTGAAGCTAAATTTGCTGACGAAGGAGTTCCTAAAAATGTTGTAACGCCTGTGCCTAAACTTGTAATACCTGTACCACCATTAGCTACTGGTAAAGTTCCTGTAACGTTAGTCGTTAAATTAGTAAATGTTGTTGATGTTGTGCCAGTTCCTCCATTAGCAATTGGAAGTGTACCCGTTACACCTGTAGTTAAAGGCAATCCAGTTGCGTTAGTAAGAGTTGCTGATACTACAGTTCCAAGTGCAATGGCATTTCCACTTGCATCTAAATATAATGATTTTCCTGCTGGTTGTGTACAAAATACGTTTTTAGTACCTGCTCCAAATGAAACAGCTGAATTACTATTAGATGAAGTTAAAACTGTTGTTCTAGTTAATGTATTGGTAGTATAAGTTCCAAGACCAACTTCCCAGTTAGAAGCATTATCTGTTATACAATAATAAGTAGTATTGCCGCTTCCTATTCCAGATAAAAAAGATTGAAAACCAGTTACAGCTCCTATTAAAGTAAACGCACCTGTTCCTGTAGTAGTTGAAGTTTCTTGAACCCTATCATTTACAATTAATGCCATAATTTTTACATGGCAAAATTACTAAGAAATTCTTAGAACTGCGCTTGTTGAGTTAGCTGTTGGGAACTGAATAGTAAAGTTGCCGTTCGTTGCTGTTTGCGTTGTAGTAAAATCTAAAATTACAACTGCTTTTTTTGATTGCGTTGTATTATAAATTAAACAACATGATGCAGATAAAGTAGCAGTTGAAAATGTTGCGTTACTAAAACTAATAAAAGAAATATTTTGTGCAACAGTTACAGTTGAGTTAACTAATGCAGTACCACCTGCAGTATAACCTGTTCCAGAGGCTTCGTTAGTTGTAATGTAATTTGTTGTACTAGCAGAAAAACCAGTTACAGTTGTGTAAAGAGATAAATAAAAAGTATTACCCGATACTGTAGAAAAATTGTGTGTTGCTGTAAAAAGCTCTTGTTTAAAACTATCTGGTACTATATTTGCCATTTTTTATCTCCTTAAATTTATTTACCGCCAGGTGTTTCAGCTGATGGAGCATTTACCACAACTCTTGGCTCTCCGTCAAGATATTCGTCTCTTCGACGTCTACCTGTTTGTTCAACACCAAACGAATCTCTCGCTTGTTGATACGATTGTTCATATACTTGTATCATATCTGCTGGGCCTTTCAAGTACTTATATGTTTCTACTAAGCTAGCGTATAATAATAAGTCTTGGGCATATACAGAAACATAGCTCGTACTTGTTGTGCTTGATGTAATACTAGCAGGTTGCTGTAAATAAGCAATATTAATTGTGTAATTAGAATTAGGCGTTGGAGCTACAAACCAGTTAACAGCGTTCCAATTAGCCCAATATTTAGGTTCTGAATAAGAACTAGTAGAACTAGGGTTAGAATTATATTCTGCCATCCAAGAACTATCTTTTTGGATTAAATTACTAATATTCCCACTTGAATCTATTAATTCTACATATCTAATATTTCTAAGACCTGTTGGAACAGATATTACAGTATTGCCTACAACAGTAACTGCTGATGCGTATAATTTATAAGCATCAATATTTACTTCTCTATAAATTCTATTTTCAGCGTTTTGTACAATTGTTGCAAGTGTAGTGCTAGTAAGTCCATTACTATCTACTTCTGTATAACTTTGTATTGCTGTTGTTAATTCTCCGTAATTCATAATTATATTGTTTGCGCTGTTACTTTTCCGCCACCAATTACTGTATCATAAGTTGCAGTTCCTGAATAGGCATTAAAGGTATAATTATTTGCATTAACAACTGTAATAACATAACCAGTACTCGTTGCTAGTACATCCACACTAAATCCAACTGAACTATTAAAATTATTTAAAGCATTAACATTTGCAAATACAACTCTATCTCCAGTTACTCTAGTATGATTAATTTGACTTACATTAATTGTTGAACTTCCTGTAGTTATTCTAAAAGGATTTTCTGCAAGTTCTACAGCTGATGGACCAATACTAACATCTGTTCCACCAAAAAATCCAGTATCAGATGCTGTGTTAGGTAAATTAATACTATAAGTATCTGAACTAACAGAAGTTAAAGTATATCCAAGTGTAGTTGTTAAAACTGGAATTGAAAAACCATTTCCTGATAATGCTCCTGTTATAACAATAGATGTTCCAAGTTTATTACCATGACCTGGATCATTGATTAAAATAGTCGAGCTTCCAGCTACTGAATAAAAAGGATTATTAGCTAATTGAACTAATACTGCTGGTTCAACTCTATCTGGTCTTGCATTTAATAAACCTTGTGGATCATTTCCAGGAATTTTTGGTTCTAATTGAGGTTGTTTAGGTTCATATTCTGAAATATGTACAAATGATCCATTCCATTCTGTTACCATCTCAACATAAGGAAATCTTTGTCCTGAACGATCAGATATTGCCCATGCTTTCTTACCTGTGGCAAACGTAGTCATTATAATCCATCTCCAAAATAAGATTTTGGTGAAACAAATAAAGATGTTCTTTGACCATCTTCTAATAAAGCTCTCTGTAAATCATCTTCATATAATATTCTTAAAGCTTCAATTCTTTCAGGTGCATGTTTAACAGATAAATAATAAGCAAGACCAGAATTTAATGCTGGTAAAAATCTAAATACAACATCAGGTGTATTTGTATAAGTTCCTGCATCTTCAATTCTAGCTAAATAATAAAATATAAATTGAAAATTGCTTGGATTAGAAGCATTAGAATAATTTGATCCTGCAGTTTGATATAAAAAAATACTAGGGTTTACAGTTCTTTGAACGTAGTATTGAGAAGGTGTTCCTTGTGATAATTTATTAGGCAAAGCTGCATAAGCAGATCTATCTATTTTAGATAATGAAATATCTACAGGATTTGTAGTAACTGTATTATTTCTAACATAAGCTTCTAATACATCATTAATATTATTTGGAAAATTAGTAGGATCTGCAGCGTAATTATATTCAGCTTGTCCTAATACTAATGGAACAGTTGCTTTTTGAACTTTCCATAAATGAACACCTCTGTTATCCCACTCAGATAATAAAAGATTTAATGATCTTCTTGCTGATTTTAAATGATAACCACTTCTGCTTCCATCAATACCTAATCTTTCATAGGCTTCTTGAATAAGTTCATCAACATCTAAGTTGAAGGAAGTAGTTCCTGATGTAGTCATTGTAGACCTACTTATCTATAAATAACGTAATCGTCATGTTAGAAACTGATGTACAACCTACACCGTTATCATATAACACGCCATCTTCTGGTAAATAAATAGTTTCAATTGCGTTAGTACCAACAATAATTGGAATATAATAATTATTAGTTGTTGTAGTAGATGCAGTTGTTGCATTTACTAATGTATTAATAACTCCACTTCCAGTTGACCCTGGAGATGTTGGCTGCGCCATAATCCCTCTTACACGAGTTCTACCTGTAAAAAAAACACCGTTTGAAGTTAATGTGACCGGTTTGACATCACCTTTATATGACATAATAAGTCTCCTTGTATTTTTTAGGAGCCCCTGAGAGCTCCTAAAAAAGAATTAGTTAGTAACTAGAACCTGACTGTTCGCCTTTTCCACCATTATCAATTACTGTGTAAGTAATTACACCTGTAACGTTTCCTGTACCTGCTGTAGATCCAACAGAAGCTACTACTGTAGTATTAGCTGTAAGTCCTACACCTGTTACTAAAGATCCTGTAAGTGTAGTAAGACCTTTAACTCCAACTACTGCATTTGATGCAAATCCAGTTGAGTTAGTTGCAGATCCAATATTTACAGTTGCTGTATTTGTTGTACCTGCTGCTACTACTGCTGCGAAAGCAAGAGGTATAGCACCTTGTGGTAATATAAATGGATTGTTTGCATTAACAGTTGATCCAATAGAAACTGCAGTTGCTGTTGCAGTTGATGATAAGAAAGTAATT
>Ga0209189_1003280_pt1 | contig 10905 bp, 15 predicted proteins | sample C_130820_EF_Meta_FD_187308 | JGI IMG/M metagenome (GOLD analysis project Ga0209189, IMG submission 187308) | Freshwater microbial communities from Lake Croche, Canada to study carbon cycling - C_130820_EF_MetaG (SPAdes) (version 3) | ecosystem: Environmental > Aquatic > Freshwater > Lake...
GGCTTATCAGCTGCCTCTAAAAGCTCTATGAGAGCATCCTTTGATTTATTAGATACTACTATATTACGCTCCTTACAAATGCGTTTGATATCGGCTAGTTTTTTACTCTTATAGTCCATTGTATAATACTGTATACATAGACTCTATCAATTTTTAGGCAAGGGCTGTAACCGTTACCGAAACCAAAATAACCTAAGGATACGCACTATCTAATAACAGAAATGAGTAATGTAACCTATGTTTCATGTTTAATATCATCTTCAACAGACCCCATGGGACCTCTAAAGCGAATGTCACTACTGAATGCACTCTTGGAGCTCGATATAGAGCTTATTCTTTTTGTCGATGCAGCCTATAAAAAACTACTACCCATCTTGCGTCAGTCGACCCGTGTAATTGAAATCAACTTTGAGGAGCTTGAAACTGTTAAACAGATCCGAGCCGTTGAAGGTCTTCAGCTACCCCTTTATAGAAATAATAATAAGGATACACTCGAATTTCTTAGTATTATGAATTCTAAACCAGAACTTTTAAGTCTCGCAAGAAAATATGTGGAAACACCGTATGTCGCCTATCTTGATGCTGGAATTAAGAAAGTATTTAAATCCGATGATACTCTAAAGTCACTTGAACGCCTGCGAGTGCATTCAGTCCAGCTTATAATGCTACCTGGATGCCATCCGATATATCCAGAGTCGATCCTAACACTATCTGAGCGTATTAACTGGACCTTCTGTGGTGGATTATTTATTGTACCCACGGCGAAGGCTGATGAATTCACTCAAATTCATAAAGAGGCACTCGGTGAATTCTTGCAGCATTCATGTCTCACTTGGGAGGTCAATGTATGGACTGCTCTTGCCCCAAAATATCGTGACAGGATTATATGGTTTCAGGCCGATCATGATGATACAATGATAACATCTATCCCTATTACAAATCGTTACTGATGGCACAAATAAAATTAAGGCCTCTCGTGAGCCCCAGTCAAATAACCTCGCATGAACATCTTCTTTCTACATTTTAATCAAATCAAGTGCGCCCGTTGGCACTGCGATAAGCATGTCGTTAAAATGATTCTCGAAACGACTCAACTTCTCTATACCGCCCACTGGCTTCTAGCAATTGAGCGAGGCTATCTTCCTGTCTTCAAGACTGCTCCCCCACATGCTTCTGAGCCTAGAATGCTTGGTTATCTTCCTGTCCGCAATGACAAGCATCCGTCTGCGCTCTGGACCCGTCAGTCTATTCAGCACTATAGGTGGCTTACAATCTTTGGTCTTGCTCTTTGTAATGAGTATCGCTATCGGTTCAATAACAAGAAGCACGCATGTGAGAATCATTTACGATGGCTATATATGAATGAGCCAGCCGAGCTCAAAGACTATGGTTGGGTCGATCCACCTCCTGCAATGCCTGATATCTATAAAAAGTCAAAAAACTCGATTGTCTGTTACCGCGCCTACTATAAGGATGGAAAGACGAAGCTTCTTACCTATACGGGTCGGCACAAACCTCACTGGCTTTCGAGCGTTTAACGAGGGTGATAAATACACAGCTCACCCTTCATATTGAAATAGATACCATGGGTCTCCCACTCTTGACAATCCTCTAGATCGACTAGATTAATCTTACGACTCCGCGTACAGAGTCCATGAATCCAATCCAGATCTTCCTTACTCTGCTTATTCAGACACTCCGTATTCCAATTAAGAAACTCGGAGTAAGACATCTCCTTTGGCATATTGTCATTCATATCCTGCATACGCTCGAAATCGTTATAATTAATAAGATAGGTCATAATGTATGCAGAAGACATTTTATTATTTTATAAATCTATGTAAGTTTGATTCAAATTTTTATTTTCATGAATAAAAATTTAAGGCCTTCCAGCCCCATAACTTTTTCTCATAATCTATCATGTCAGCTATCCAGCGCGTAAATCGCGAGCTTAGAGAACTTCATAAGGATCCGCCAAGTCTGTGGACGGCTATTCCTCATGATGACAATATTCTCTGTTGGGATGGCGTGATTTACAATATTCCTGGCTCGAGACATTCAAATAAGGTGTATAAGATTCGTATTGAAATCCCTGATAACTACCCCTTTCAACCCCCACGGATTCTTATAATTGATAGAATCAATTCGAAGTATATTCATAACAATAGGGTTTGTATGGATATTCTTAGTATTTGCTGGTCTCCTGCTCTCACGATCGATTCTGTTATTACAGGTCTATGTAGTCTTCTCAGCGGCGAGGAGGACGAGCAAGTTACGATGCTTGGTAAGCGTATGCGCCAGGTATCTATGTGACTGCTAGAACCATAAGTTAAATTTGAAGTGGCGGATATTCATTCTTTTTATTACGAGATGGAGGAAAATCCAATTACAAAAAAGCCTAGTTACACAGAGCGCCGCATATACCCTGTCAAGATTGTATGTGTCGTTGATGAGTATAGTGATACAGATAATGTTATTATTGAAAAAATCCGAGAACATGCCTTGAAGTCTGGTGCTGTCTATCAGACTCGCCTCTTTGACTCGCTAAGAATCTCTGATGATCGTAATAATGTGCGTAGCCTACCAGCCTTTCATGTCTATAACCGAAAGGCATATATTGAGACCTTCTATCCTAATACACGCCCTATTCAACATATTAATGAGGCTATTGAGCGTCACAAGATAAACGAGCAGCGGCGCGCGAATTGCTTTAGACCATCCCATATTATTGGATGGTTAAAGAATCTTGTAAGAAGGGTTCATACGCAGAGACATCCTCGTGAGTGGTCTTAAGTAGATGGCGGTAAATTTGGATCATGGTCTCTCCTAGTATTTTTTAGCCATGCCATCTCATGAGACACTTCGTATTCGTACGCCGCCGCCAGATGATGAAGAGCCAACTATCATCTATGTAAATTCGCATAATAATATTGTGTTTATGCTTCTTCTCGCAATTACCTTGCATACTACTGCCTATGTTGTCACATCCAATGAAATGTTCCTCTGGTTGAGCGTACTATTTGGCTGTCTGGGACTCCTAATGATACTTTTGACCTATAAGAAAAGACACTCAAAGGAGGATTATGATTCAGCTGTCTAAACATAGACAATCGAACCAATATCAACCTTGCAGAGAGGACAAGTGTTTTTTGTTCTACACCATGTACTCAAACTATCTGCATCAAAGCAATGATAACAGTCAGTGACCGCGACTCTGTTACACTCTTTTAAAGGGTTCATTGATATTACACATTCTGCCCCAGCATCCGTTCCAGCCTTTTTTAGCGCGGCAGCCACGAAAAGTGGAATACCCTTTTCCTTCGCTACGAAGGTTCGTGTAACAGGCTCAGGGCAGCCAATCATAGAAAGCACAAGGCGATAATACTGTATCTGCTCTCGCATTCTCAGATTACACCAAGCAGGATAATCTCCATAGCAGCTTACACGCCCTCCATCTGGAATAATCTGTCCCTTATTGATAAAGTCGTAGACAGGGATGATCTGATTATCATAAATCACATTAAACCCAGGCTTCCAATAATAGGTTGAAACTGTTTCAGAGGAGAGTTCAATCTTGATTGGAACAGGTTCAATGTCTAGCTCCGTACTCTCTAACTGAAGAATACTAAGCGGGTGAATCTGTAGAATACGATTTGTAAAATGATTAAATTCAAAGAGAGAATACCGCTCCAAGTGATCGCCTGGCTCAACAGAGAATACAGCAAACCTTGTTTTTAGCATGTTATAGTTCTATACTTCAGAGTAGGGGGTACTAAATTTACTCCTAGCCGTTACTGAAGCTAAGTCGATTTAGACACGCCGAATATCAAACTGAAGAGTATTTGCATAATTCTTGCATTCAGTCATGAATAGATTTGATCGTGTACTAACTTCAATGTATCTTAGGTGATAATAGATTGTAACTAGGTTATCAAGATCTCTCCAATAAATATGCTTAATTTCCGCACCCGCTCTAGGCGACCAGTTTTCAACTAAATGGACCACTCTATTTGGCTCATTCACCTGTAGAGAGAACTTTAGATTATAATAGGGGTCCATCAAAGCGAGTTCGCGAATTATAGGGTCATTACTGTAAATATCTCCATCTACGCGAAAGGGATTATCATATCTTTCGTGTAGAAATCGAAGAAAACTGTGTAGAGGATCCATCTTAATAAAAATAGGGTGTTATCTAAGATTCAATTTTTCTTTACGGTGTTGCCAAGTTTGCTTAGGCACTTGTCTTTACTGTGTTGCCAAGTTTGCTTAGGCACTTTACCCATATAAGCACCTCTGTATTTTCCGTCTTAAATGTATTATTATAAAGTGTTGCATTACCTATCTGTGACATTATATTACGCTGATATGATATATTCTCGATATCAACTTCACCGAACTCGGTCTTAAGAGCCTCCACAAGCACATCAAGTGATACTAGGCTTTCATTATTGTATGAAATCAGAAGGTATTTGGTCGGCAGCCTTTTACAGAGTGTAATAAAGGCCTCTAGAGCAGTCCTCTTACTATTCCATGGACTCACCATGTCAGTATCAAACTCAGATGACTTTGATACGCGATCCACACGGCGATTTGTCTGTAGAGAAACTTCAGGTTTATCCCAGCGGGTTATACTATCCCAAATATGATAATAGGTAGAATAGGAATGTGCTGAGTAGGGAGGGTCTAGATAGGCAACATCTGCTGGGGAATACTCTAGAGATAGACAGTTACCGACATAGTGTTTTCCAGCAGGTCCCTTGTAAAAGGGTAGATCGCGAAAGTCTAGTAGATCATTTGTGCGTTTCGCCCATTCCTTCAGATAGGCCTGTTGAACTCCTACAGAATTATCCACGCGATCTAGGGCGAATATTAAGCAAGTAACGAGAATCATTGCCTCGTGTTTATTAATAGAGCCCTCAGCTAGCATAGTTTCTATAGTATTTCTCAAGTGGTCGGCGCGACGACCATTCTTCGGCTTCCACATGCGAACTGAACCAGTACCCTCTATACCAGAGACATCGCAATATGTATTCGTAATCCAGTCTGCCTCGGATAAATCCATATTTGTGTTTAGTTTTCCAATAAGTTCTGGTATTCGTTTACCAGACTCCTCTGTGCGAATGAGAAAGGCGTGAGCGTAGGCCTCAGTAGCCCAGGCAAGATCGCTAGACTGGACTTGCCACCCTTTTGCACGAAAGGCCTGTGAGACACGGGTTGTTCCTGCAAATACATCAATAATTTGTAGATCTGCAGGAGAGTCGAGATGTCTATCAATATTTCCAAGGATTTTCTCAACAAGAGATGCCTTACTACCGATATATTTGACTCCATATGTTTGCATTGACGGGACCTACACAATCCGGGGAAGATAGTTTAATTTTATCTAGCGTGGACTCTGGCGCTACGAGAATGACGCCGCTTCGTCTTACGGGTCTGTTTCCGCCGAGATCCACCTGAGTATTTCATTTCATGTACGAGAGCATTGTATAAGTATGTATCTGGGATTGGGCCAAATACTGCAACCCATGATCTTTCAAGATAATGCCCCACCTCTGGATTCGGATGACCCTCTAACTCTTCAAGAAACTTCTGATAATATGATTTTGGATGTTGATGTATGTGATGTCTAGAGACTGCAAATACGCCAGAATAAACTGCCTTATTTATATTTACACCAGGAAAGTGTTTCTCGAACCATTTGCCGAAGGGTCTCGGGTTAGCTGGTTTCATTTTCCGCCCAAGAATATCAAGAACTCCATTGTGATTCTTAGGATGTGATGAGCGATATGAGTTCATACTAAATGAACCTGCATGGACGTGCATCGGAGTTGGATGTTCTTCAATACTCATTACAGTATTCTTTGTTTCAAACACCTTATCAACGGTAAAGGCTAATTTCTTCGTCTCCCGCGCCATATCGGATGATCCCTTCGTAAAAATAGTCACATCCGCAAGATCATCATACTTTGAAATAATGTGATAAAGATATGTATGATCGCAGCGACCCTCATTCTTAAGGTCAATCTTAATACACTCCTTACCGTTTAATACGCATCCGCAGTCTTTGGCTGTTTTCTTGTTATCATCCTCATTTTTATTATATAAATACATGTTTCTAAAGTCCCTATCCTTGTATTTCTCTAGCCAAGGAAGATCCTCCTTATATTTTGCTATTACCAAATCACAGGTAAAATCACCCATCCCTATTTAATTATGATTTTTATTACAAATTTAATACGACCTCTTTATAGGTATGCCGGTTCGGCGAATTCAAATAACAAGAAAAAGAAAAATACAAAAGCAGACAGGTGGATCGGCTCAACCCGGGCCAAATATATATGTATTTTATCATATATATTGTAATAAAAAAACTGAAGATGTTGTAAAGGATCAGGCTTTCCGTATAGTCTTTTCGGGTCTATATAGGCGCGCCACGGCAATAAAGTGCTTTCTTGCAGGGCAGCCAGATATGATACCAAAGGTAGGGGAGCTCTTAAAAAATATCGGTAAAAAGTTCGAAATTACGAAGGAAGGTCCGAATGATACATCGTATGAGCGCTTCACCTTACTTGATATCCCCAAACATATTCAGGATCATGATAAGTTCCTCTATATTCATTCCAAGGGAGTCTCAGAAATTGGACGATTTAGTGGAAAGGCTCCAGAATATGAGAATATCTTCTGGTGGCGCACCTGGATGGAATACTATCTCATCGGGCAATTTGAAAGGTGTCTAGAAGAACTTAATCATCATGATATTGTTGGAGTGAATTATTCAAACAAGCTTATTGGTTCTCATTTTAGTGGAAATTTTTGGTGGAGTACAGGTAAATACTATAAGAGTTTATCAGGACAAATAGGGTCTCAATATTATGAGCCAGAAAAATATATATTTTCTGGTAATCCAAAGTATAAGGATATAGATCATGGTAGAATACCTGAAAATCAGGGACTCTATAGTTCACCATTTTATTCATCAAACTATATTGACTAGGCCTCCAGACCAAACTCAATACGCTCTGCCATAGGAAAGTAACGCCCGCCGACGCGCTGCTTCAGCTCCCGCAGAGCCTCCATACGCTCACTACGCTTCTTAGGCTCCTTGATACTAAGAAGGATAATGAACTGAACGCAGGTTGGCTCGAGGGAGCGCTCGTGGGCGTAATCGCAGGCCGCCTGATGCGTCTTCATGAAGTCTGTCTCGACATCCTTCATCTTCTGGCGATGCAGGATAATTGTGTGGATGCCATTCTCAATCGTCTTAATACCCATTGGAAGGCCAATCCAACTCGGTGAAGTATAGACCTCAACAGGAGTACCCTTATCCTTCTCAGCGTTGTAGCGCTTCTGTAGGACGGGGTCATCCGCGAAGAGAGTCTCGCTCGGATTTGGGATGATAACAGGTCCAGGCATACCAATCGTTTCATCATTTGATGCCTGAGAGCTCGTGTCTACTGACTGTTGCGCTAGAGTCTCGCTATAGATGTTCTTTAGCATACTCATCCACTCCGCCCATTCAGGAGTTGTAGTAAGATAAGAGGTCTTGATAGTGGCGGGGCGGGGCATAAGAGGGTAGTCGGTCTCAGCATTCGTAGGAATAAACTGTACGAAACCAATCTGACCGTTTTCGCTATTGTGGAACTTCTTACTCGTTGCAGTGCCCTTCGGAATCGCCTCGATCATCCGCTGGTTATTGAAGTGGTGAATAAGAGTCGAATCGATGCTTCGGCGACCATAGAGTGGAAAGTCCGTGAGTGGACCATAGTTAGCATTCTTTTTAGACTTAGACATACTATTAATCTCGTAAACGATGTGACGAACCTTCATGCGCCCCTCCCTGTCAAAATTGCGTAGCGTCTCAGGAACTAGAACCGATGCAAATCCCTGCTCGACGGCGAGCTTCAGGCAGAACTCGAGACTGTGCCACTCCTCGCCCTCCGCCCAGGAATCCATCTCGACTGACACGCCGTCGCTACCGGTAATAGTAAAGTGAAAGCGGACGCTGCGAAGAACTGACTCAGAATAGCGAGTGCAGACAATCTCCTTGAAAAGCGCTGCCATCTCCTTCCCAGTCTCATACGGAATCTTAGAGGTGTTGAAATTCTTCTTTTCAGCACTCATAGTGATACTCGTGCCACTGGGGAAGAGCATGTCGGAGGGACCAGGAGTGCACTTCGTATACTTCCCCTTGTAGGGGCCCTTGTAGATGTTCGGGCGAGCCGTGTTGATGTAGCGGGTAGCAATCTCCCAGAAGTCGAAGTAGTTGGGGCAGCAGGATGCAATGAAGGCCTTGAGACCCCAGCCATAGCGACTTGCCTCGTTCGCATCTGTCTCCGCCGCCAGTTGAAGGAAGCGACTCTCACCCTCCTCTGAAAAGCCCCTGCCATTGTCGCGAATTCCGATATTGAACTTGCCCGTATCGATATCATAGATGATGCTGTTCCAGATATTCGTTGCACCGTAGCGGATGCTGTTATCCCAGGGCTCAGGCCAGAGACGGAATAGCTGGGGGATACGCTCATCGCCATCGATACTCATGGAAGACCAGCAGCGCCAAGTGCCCGAAAGATTCTGAGTTGCGGCCATCTTAAATGTTTCTAAGGCCGAGAGCGGGGAGCTCGCCGTCTCAAATTTTTTTAGGTGTTAACGGCAGATAAAGATCTAAAGTTAGTAGCATACGATATCTAGATATGGATATAGATGCCATAAAGAAAAAAATAGTAGAGCTCGAGACCTTAAAGCGATTCTTAGAGAGCTCCCTGCATAAATACACTGCAATTATCGTGGAACCTCGAAAACATCGGGCACTTGAATTTGTCTTGAGAAACGCTCTAGATAATTTGGATGCGAGGTGGTCCATCCGGGTTTTTCATGGAACTGAAAATGAAAGTTGGTTGAAAGAACTTCTGGAGAAAAGTTTTCAGAAAGATCTTTCAAGAATTGTTTTGAAAAACCTGGGAGTTTCCAATTTGGAGAATTCAAAAGACTACAGCCGAATTTTTACGACTCGGAAATTCATAGAGGATATTCCAACTGAAACCTTTCTAGTTTTTCAGACGGATTCGATGATAAATCCAGCACACCGAGGGCTCCTCGAGAAATTCTTGGATTACGATTATGTGGGTGCTCCTTGGCCCTGGGCGCATCTCCAAGTTGGTAATGGAGGTTTCTCGCTCAGAAAACGCTCAGTAATGTTAAAAATACTTGATATATTTGGACCCTATGAAGGACTCTATGAGGATCAGTTCTATTCGTCTGCCTGTATGAAGATTGGAGCAAAGGTGCCTTCGCGCGAGGAGGCGAAGGAGTTTTCAATCGAGCAGATATATCACGAGCGATCCTTTGGAATGCATAAGTCATGGATACATCAGCCTGATAGAAGGGATGATCTCTGTAAACAATGCGAGGGTCTAGAGACACTCATTCGGTTACAGGGTGTTGATTAAGGTACAACCATTTACTTAACTTCAGTACTAGCTAGTTCACCGTTCATAAGTCCGTGACAATTCACCATAAGTCTTCGAGTTCACTATCTCGGTCACCTCTAGAGTGAGAGACCAGTCATTATTTAACATGTTTACTGGAGTCCCCCACGGGTCTGTGAGACGTACCTGGAAGTAGGGTACGGTTACAGGCGCCAAAAAGTTCATTTCTTTACGTAAGAGATTACTACCATCATCAAACTGAATCTGGTAGGAATTTCCTCTAAGAATCACTTTTGCAAACCCCTCTACATATGAATTCTTATCAACACGGTGATAGAGTCCTACAATAGAGTCAGGGCATCTTAATTCAAGAATATAATAGGGTGTTGGGCTTACTGAAACCGTACTCGTTCCAGTAACAATGTATACCATGTTATTAAAGGTGCCAACGACAACACGACTTCTAAATCCGAGATAATATCCGAGACCCCAATTGGTGAGCCGTGAGGCAATGCTCGTAATTAGCGAATTGAAATCAATTGTAAATTCCACTGCTGAATTCTTAATTGTGACAAACCCTGAGATGGGATCTGCAGTTACTGTGAAGTTTGAGTTAATTTGACAAAGTGCTAATTGTACTGCACTGCAGAGTGAGTCTGCAGTATAATTTCCCTCTGGAATTGGGCCCACTGTATATACCGTAGTATTGTATGGGGGTGAAAATTGCGTCATTGATAGCGTAAATGTAAGATTCCCTCTCTCTATTGAAAATACATGTTCGACTAGGGGGATTTCTACACTCGATAGGCGGAGTCGCATAACATTTTTAATTGGCGTAGGTACGGTTACGCGAAATTCTGAATTTACGGGCGTTCTAGAGTCTGAAAAGCGGGTGTCAAGAGAATACATTGATATCTTATATTTTGATGAATCTATAAGTTTTTGCTCCATACCTATGTGTGTATCAGTTTTTTTAGACGCTCGCTATAATTGAAGGCGTAATTGAAGGCCATATCGTAATTGTTCTCGATCGCCTCACGCCGTTGTTCGTAGAATTCAGGACCACATTTCTTTAGCTGCATAACAAGTTCCTCAATAATTCCTCCGTCGATACTCCTTAGAATAATAATTCCCCTAGCATCAAAGTAGGCCCCTATATTCGGACAACCCCAATAAATTGGCACGGTCTTACATAGAAGGCAGTCTATAAGTTTCTCTGTGAAATAGTTATCCTGTTGGCTGTTTTCGAGGATAATACTGAATTGAAAAGGGAGATGCAGATCCTTCTTGGCTCCGCTGGCGATCCCTAGAATTCGATTTCCTCGCCGACAGACCTGCGGGAGAAGTTCATCCTTTCCTGAGCGCCAGAAGGAGAGTTCGCGACCTGTGCGTAATTCTAGGATGGACTGATTTTTATAGATAAGCTGGCGAAGCTTTTGCCCTAAAATGCCTCGTTTTGAACTACATAAGAAGGATATAC
>Ga0209189_1003281_pt1 | contig 10905 bp, 11 predicted proteins | sample C_130820_EF_Meta_FD_187308 | JGI IMG/M metagenome (GOLD analysis project Ga0209189, IMG submission 187308) | Freshwater microbial communities from Lake Croche, Canada to study carbon cycling - C_130820_EF_MetaG (SPAdes) (version 3) | ecosystem: Environmental > Aquatic > Freshwater > Lake...
CGAATATTGCGTATAAGATTCATAATCGCCCTTGATAAAAATGGCATCTGGACAAAGCCTTTTGGCCATCACCGATGACATGGCTGAGTGAATACCAAACTTTCTGGCTTCGTAACTGCAAGCGGCGACTACGCCCCTATCTGATATTCCACCGACAATTACGGGTTTGTTTAAAAGTAAAGGATTTTTTAGTCTTTCGACCGAAACAAAAAAAGCGTCTAAGTCAAAGTGAACAATGTTTTTTTCCATAGAAAAAATATTTTTAGGATTCTGCTGGCAAGTTATTGACAAAATGCGTAATATTGTCTGCTCAAAATGCTTAGTATATGTCAATTTATAAAACTATAGGTCAAAACGTTAGACTTTTAAGACAACAGAAGGGTCTTTCTCAAGAACAAATTGCAGATTTGCTGAATCTGCCCAGTAATACTTATGCCTACTACGAACGTGGTGACAGAGATTTTCCGATGGAAACACTCGTGAAGGTTTCGGGGATATTTAGTATGGCTTTAGATGCTCTAATCAAGTATGATTTGAGCAAAATCGACCTAAAAGGTTTGATGCAGGTAGGTAGCAACCGACTCCTGTTTCCGATACTTATCAAGGAAAACACTAAAGTTGAGAGTATCGAAATTGTACCAATCAAGGCATCGGCTGGGTACAGGAAAGGCTATGCCGACCCGCAGTTTATTGAAGCTTTGCCCAAAATTAGTTTGTCATTTTTGGGTGTTGGTACACACCGAGGTTTTCAGATTATAGGAGATTCGATGCTGCCGATTCAGTCGGAATCTTATATCGTGGGTAAATACATCGAGAGTTTTGATGATATTAAAAACAATAAATCGTACATCATACTAACGGATGAAGATATTTTGTACAAACAAGTAAAAAATAAAATCAATGATGATGGCACTTTGCATCTGATTTCAAATAATAAATATTATCCCACGATTCAGATTGAGCCACAGCATATTTTGGAAATTTGGCAGTTTACTTGCTTTATTTCCACCAAAGATGTGGATGAATATTCGATGGGATTAGAAGATGTTTTTATGTCTTTGAATGGTATCAGCAAAGGAATCGAGGAGATAAAAGAGAAGATACTAATCAAATAATTGAAGCTCAGGATAATCGACTCTTTCCAGAATCACGGCTTTATTGCGGTTTGCTTTGACATTATTGGCTTCCATCGAGATTGGAATGGCTACTAAATCAGTCTCGGTGTAAGTTTTGATTAAATCGCTAATTGATTGTCGAGATAATTGAGGGTCGAGCCACGTTTTTTCGTCGCCTTGACTTAAAATTAAAGGCATTCTTTTCTTTACATTGTGTATTTTTTCCATTAATTCGTTGGCTGGAGTGGTAATAATACTAAAAGTGTTTTTCACTTCGCCCGTACTTTTATCAACCCAAGAATCATAGACACAAGCCAACGAGAATATTTCCTGACCTTCAACTTTTATGTAGTAAGGATATTTTTTATTGTTGAGTTGTCGCCATTCAAAAAAGCCAGAAACTGGCAAAATACAACGTTGAGAAACAATAGTAGACTTGAAAGATGGCTTTTCAAAAACGGTTTCACCAACGGCATTGAGTGTATTGTGCTGAAAATTGGCATCTTTTGCCCAATTGGGTATGAGCCCCCACTCGTATAGAAAGATATCGTCATGCTTGATGATAGGCAATTTAGGATGCTCAAAGCCACTCACAAAATAATAAGTTGGTACTTCAAGCACTTCAGTGTCTGACTTAAAATTGGGCGGTAAAGCATTTTTATAACGCTCGGCCAGTTTAGATTTCTTTTTTTCGAGATATGAGGCGTTGTAACACATGAGGTTTTTGGCACTTATTATTTCAAAAGTAACAAAATTTAAATAAAGCTATGTGGCAAGGTTGCAAAAAGCTACAATTATTCTTTAGCTTGATATTTTCAAATTTTTCCGCTACTTGTTCCGTACCGAATAATAAATAAATAGATTAATTCTTGTTTGATTCTATTCTTTATTACTACTTGCAAAAAAAACACCATTACTTGCATAAAAAATACCATTACTTGCATAAAACACTGTTTCACCTATAAAATTGATATGAGATTCACACTAACACTTCGTCCATTGACCGATAATCAACCGCTTATCTTCAATTACCAATATCCTTTTATGGCTTGGGTTTACGGTCGCTTAAATGAGGCAGACCAACAATATGCCGAATTTCTGCACCAAAAAGGCTATCAAGTTCATCGCTCGCTCAAAAACTTTAAGCATTTTACGTTCTCTAATTTTCAAATTGCTCGATTAGCTCAATCACCCAAGTCAGGCGATAAATATATGAAACTCAGCAATGAGCCAATAACTATATTGGTTTCGTTTTATATTGATAAAGCCGCCGAAGATTTCATCGTTGGACTCTTTCGCAATCAGACAGTCAGCATTTATGATACTGCTCATCGAGCAAGTTTCAACATTGAGCGAATCGAATCATTGCCTAACGCAACCTTTGGAAATCAAGCCCTTGTCTTACAAACTATTTCTCCCATGGTAGTTGCCCGCAAAAAAGCCGATGGCAAAGATGACTATCTAAGCCCCGAAGACCCTGACTTTGCCCCCTACTTTGCTTATAATCTGATGGAAAAATACAACAGTGTTAATCCTGAAGCCATGAAAGTAGATGTCGAAACAGCAGCTCGATTGGTTAAATTTCGCTTACTCAAAAAAGACAAACTTAAAAGTAGATTGGTGACCATCAAGCAAGACAAAGCCAGCGAAACAAAAGTAAGAGCATTCACAAATTTTAGTTTTGAAGTATCGGCTCCAGCGGAAGTTTTAGAAGTTGGTTTTTTGGGCGGCTTCGGCAAACACTCGGCCAATGGTTTTGGCTGCTGCGAGGTTTTCGGCAATTGAAACGTTTACCTATCATCGTCACCAATAATCATATATTTTCTAATGAACGTTTTCCATGATAATAGCCCAAAATATAGGTTGTTGGCTATTCTGAAAGATTTACTCGAACGCCCCAACCACCATACCCGTAAGATGTTGGCCACCAAATATAATGTAAACGTCGATACCATAAAAAAGGATTTCAACGAACTCCGTGATGCTGATTTTATGGTAAAACCCGACGAAAAACATCGTTATGCCATTGTGTCGAATAAATCAATGGAGTTTTTGGAAGATGTTTTGTTTTTTACTGAAGCCGAAAAAGATTTTTTGCTCGATGCACTCGTAAAAGCCAATGCTACCGACCGCCGTTTGGAAAAGATTAGAGAAAAACTCGAAACTATTTATGATGTTTCGAAGCTCGGGAGTAGTTTGTTTTCAAAGACTTTTTTGACAAAAGCCAATTTGCTCGAACAAGCCAAACAACAAAAACAAGTTGTGAAACTCATCAATTATCGCTCGACCAATAGTAGTGATGTTACTGACCGCATGGTAGAGCCTTTTTCTGTTAGCACCAAAGAGGATATTTTGCAAGCTTTTGATACTGACAAACAAGTAATTAGGCATTTCAGAATTTCGAGAATTGAGCGAGTAGAACTGCAAAAACTCAATTGGGCTTATGAAACTCGGCATTATGTAACGGCAACCGACCCATTCAGAATTGTGAACGACCGCCAAGTGCGAGTACATATCAAACTAAAAGTGGGTGGCTATAATGAACTCACCGAACGTTTCCCGTTGACACAAGCCTATTTACAACCATCAGCCGACGAAGCAGGAGTTTTTGATTTCGAGTGCAAAGTAAACGAACGCTTTTTTGGACTAACCAATTTTATTTTGGGTTACCACGAACATATCGTTGAAATTGTAGAACCCGAAAGCCTCATTGAGCATATAAAAGCCCACATTGGTAGAATAAATTTTTTAGAAATTTAAGGGGTGGGGTGGATAATGACCCCTGTTAAGAGTAATATTTGAGTATAATTTAAATTTATATGAAAGAAAGTAGCATATTTGCATCAAGTACGAGTCATTTCGGTTTCATAAACCCGCTTCATGTGGAGGTTGCCAGTATTGGCACGGTGCTGAAAACATTCGTACTTTTTTTATTTCTTCATAAATGGCGTTGCTTTTTTGATAGAAAAAGTGTTTTGAATCCTAAAAATTTATCGAATGTATTAAAATAGGTTGGCTGTATCAACTTGTTAAAAATTTCAATTGTAAACATTTACTTCCAGATTTTACACATATAAATATGAGATTACATATTCAATTATCAAGAAATAAAGAGATAGTTCCTTTTAGTTATCAAGAAACACAAGTCAGTAAACTTCATTATTGGCTGGGGAAAAATAGTGTTCATGATTCTGTATCTCTTTACTCTTTTTCATGGCTACGTGATGGCAAAGCTTTAGGAAATAAAGGGCTTGAGTTTAAGAATGGCAGCAAATATTTCATAAGCTGCCATGATGTTGACTTATTAAAGCAAATAATCAAAAGTATTCAAGATGATAACTCATTTGGGTATGGTATGGTTATCACCTCTTTGACATTAGAAAAAGAGCCAATATTTGAGACAGAGAATAGGTTTCAAGTGGCAAGTCCTGTGTTTATAAAAAGAATAGTTGAAGGAAAAACAAAGTTTTATTATCCAACAGATGATGAAGCTAACACCCTAATGACTGAAACTTTGGTGAATAAGCTAAAAAAGGCAGGGCTTAATCATGAAGGCGTTAAAGCAAGATTCGATGAAAACTATCAAAATTTTACAATTAAAGTGGCTATTTATAAAGGTATTCAAAATAAGGGAACAATCTGCCCTGTAATTATTAAAGGAACACCCGAACAGCTTACTTTTGCATGGAATGTTGGTGTAGGAAGCTCAACAGGTATAGGTTTTGGCTCATTAATCTAACAATCAAAATGGAAAAATATTACATAGTAAAATACAGCGGACAGTTTGGTTTTATAAAACCTTGGACAGCCGTAAGAGATAGTGAAACCTTTTCGCAACAATTTCTTACCCCTTCAATTGTTGAAGGAATTGAGAAAAAACTGTTTCCTGAGTTGCTTGCGGACGAGTTTAAGGGTAAAGTTCAGAAAATAAAACGTTATCGTCTTAACTATCAAGGTCTTGACATTCAACAAGAAAAAACTTGGTCAAAAGGTGGTTTTAAATATGCCAAGAAAAAAGATACCATGGGTAGGGTTTATTATCAAGCAGATAATATTTCAATTCTAAACAGAGGTATTATGTTGAATCCAAATTTGTATTTAGCATTTGAAAACAAAGAAGATGCTTCTATTGCATTTATGCAAACCATTTGCCTTTGTAGAAATGAAGATTTGTTATTTCCTGTTGAATTTTTAGAATTAGACACTACAACATTCGATGAAATTGAAGGTTTTGAACTCATTTTTACAAACGCTGAAAGTGGCTTTAAGGTTGGTCATAATCGTTTTGACAATGCCTCTGAAATGTTTGGTGAGTTGAAAGTATTTGGAAATCCTATCAGAAGTTAAGATGCTACCACTAAACGAAATATTAGCGAAAAGTATCAATTATGGTGGTTTAACGCTTTTAGAACATACTCAACAAGTAACATTGGCAATTGAGCTTTTTGCTCAAAAGTATGCTTTTGATTTTAATGTTGAAACTGCTCGAAAAGGAGCAATAATGCACGATTTGGGTAAGGCTCACCCGCATTTTCAAAGAAAAATTAAAAATGTTAATGGCGAAAACCTTGTTGAAAGCAGAGAATGGGATTTTATACATCGCCATGAAATTTCTTCATTAGCTTTTTTACCTTGTTTCCCACAAGATGAATGGGATTCGTTGATTGATTTAGTAGTTGGACATCATAAGTCTATTCAAAATGACCCATCAAATAGAGGTATTTTAGATTTGATGGAGAATGAGGGTGACGAAATGATAGATAATCATTTGAAAGACTGGGAAAAATGGCATCAATATGGACTTCAAATTTTACAATATTTTGAGTTACCAACGATCGAAATCGCAAAAAAAGAAGCAGAAAAAGCAATCCTATACACTGTAAAATATTGTAAAAAGAAAGGATTTGGGTTTTCTCCTGCTCGTGGTTTATTGAAATCAGCAGACCACTTTGCTTCTGCTTTTACACACGCAACAGAGGATAAACTAAAGCCTTTATTTGAAATTCCAGATTTGAGCTATTATGATGACGAAAAAAGGAAAAGTGAAATTTACCCCCTTTCGCAAATGTCAACAAATGATAAACGTAAACATACTTTAGTAGTAGCATCAACTGGTGCAGGAAAAACAGATTTCCTTTTACGAAGATGTAATGGGCGAGTTTTTTACACATTACCTTTTCAAGCGAGTATTAATGCAATGTGGGAGCGTATCTGTGCAACTGTTCCAAATAAAGATATTCGTTTGCTACACGCCACCTCAAAACTGATTGCAAAAGGTAAGATTGATGAACAAATTTTACAGCCATTGGCTGGTTCAGCGGTTAAAGTGCTTACACCACATCAATTAGCTGCCATAGTTTTTGGTACTTCTGGTTTTGAAACTATGATTTTAGATTTAGAAGGAACTGATATAATCTTGGATGAAATTCATACTTACTCTGATTATTCAAGAAGTATGGTTTTAGAAATAGTAAAGACCTTATTAAGGTTTAACTGTAAAATTCATATTGGGACTGCCACAATGCCGAGTGTTTTGTACAACGAACTTAAAAATATTTTAGGGGGTGAAAATGACGTTTATGAAGTAAAATTATCAGATGAAATTTTAGATACATTCAATAGACACCAAGTATCTAAAATTGAAGACGAAGAAACAATACCAGAAATTTTACAAATTGCTTTTAAGCAGAAAGAAAAAGTATTGATGGTTTATAACACCATTAATAAAGCTCAAAATGCCTACATAACTTTGAAAGAAAAGTTTCCAAATATTCCTATGATGTTGATTCATAGTCGATTTAAAAGAGGTGATAGAGTTGCTTTAGAAACTCGATTAAAATCAGAATTCAATGGTGATGGAGGTGCGAAGTTTGGTAACGGTTTGATGCCTTGTTTGGTCATTTCAACCCAAGTAGTTGAAGTAAGTCTTGATATAAGTTTTGATAGAATGATAACTCAAGCAGCACCTTTGGACGGACTTATTCAACGTTTTGGGCGTGTAAACAGAAAACGAAATAAAGACACAATTGGGAAATATAAACCTGTACACGTAATAAAACCTGTAGGGAATGTTATGCCTTATAAAATGGAGAATCTCAGGGCAAGTTACGAGCAACTTCCCGATAATTTTGATTTGCTTGAAGAGCGAACTTTACAAGAAAAAATTGACATTGTTTTTCCTGAATTGAACACCAAAGAAATAGATATGCACTTAATTTATAAAGACGGGGGCTACTCTATCAAAGAATTAACCAATAACAAAAAGGCTGTCATAGTCGATGCTCTGGAAATAGAAAGTGCTACTTGTATTCTCGAATGTGATAGAGATAAATACTTGATTGCAAATTGGGAAGAGCGAATTATGATGGAAATACCTGTGAATTATAAAACTATTACAAGACAAAAAAACAAATACGAGCAATTGGAGATTGGAGCATATCCATTTGTAGTGCCACAAATAGAAGAAGATTACAAAATATTGGGTTTACAATTAGTTGAACATAATAATTTCTTATAGATATGTACACGAGCTACATTGGCAAAAAATTTCTCAAACTTTATAGAGAAAAAGAAAAAAAGCCACACGATTATTCAGCAAAACAGTTTTTTGATGAAGTGTTTTTTCCTCTCTTTTTTGATGACGAAAAGCATTTGATGCACGTTGGGAACTCTCCATTTTTTCAAAAGCCAATAGAAGAAGCTGTAAAATTAAACGGGAGTAAGGCTAAGGCTCAACTTTCTAATCTTAGAAAAAAGATAGAATTGGGTATTCCAAGTGGAGCTATTTATGTTGGATATGGTGCAGAGGAAATACAAGCTACTTCTTCAGGCCAAATCTCAAGTATTAATGTTTCTATTGATGAAGAAGAAATTTATTCTTCATGGTTAGGACAGGCATTAGGTATAGGTGTTAATGGAGGCTTTGTAATGCTTTTACAAGAAGATCAAATCCTTTTATCTCTTTTCGAAGGTTGGCAATACTATCGTCATTATTTGAAACAAACTCCTAATGTGAAAGACAAACAAATTGAAACTTGGAATGGCCAATGGGTTTGTCATTTGCTTGGGGATGATTTCAACAAATATAGACCATTTGACGGCTTCTCTGTTGAAACAACCGAGGTACAAGGTAATATTGCTATACCCACTAAAGCTTGGTCAATGGTAATATTTGCTTTAACCAAAAGGTTTCAAGGTAAAATAACTGCTTATGCTTATAATCTATCTCAGACTAACACTACATTAGGATTTATCAATATTTATCTGCCAGAAATAGAATATCTCTATGAATTGAAAGATAAATTATTCTTAAACAAAAGTGATGTTGTTTTGAATAGAAAACAAATTAGCGAATTAGAAACATTTTACAATTTTAAAAGTGCCTGTAAAATGGGAACAATAGGCTTAAAAGCAATAGAACCACGAGGATTACGTGAATTTATGCCAAAGGGTTCTGTTGATTTTGCACAAGGTAAAGAGTTTAAATTTTCAGATGAAAATTCATTTCAAATATTTCAGTTATACCAAATTTGGATTACGGCAATGTTAAACAAAACAGAATTACTGCAATTAGCTTCGGATGTAGCTAAAACACTAATTGATTTAGAATCAAAGCAAAGTGGTAGAGAACAAACAAAAACAACACAAAACCGTACTTCAAAAGAAGTAATGGAGTCTAAAACTATCAAGGATTTCATAGATGGATTGGTTGAAGTTATCAATAATGATAATGCTGATACTTTTAAAAATGTTGTTGAACAGATTTTAAAAATGCCATCAGATAATTTTCCATTATTTAACACACTCATCAGATTTGAATACTTATACCAAAAATCAAAGAATTAAAACATTTTAATCATAAAAAATATGAAACCATTTATTTATTTGAGAGGCCTACGCCATGTCGAACACACTGTTTTCGCCGTAAATGACGGGCAGAAATATTATATTGACCCACAATTTGGCAGAAAAATGGCATATTCTAGCGGTCAACAAGTAAAACGTTCCGTAATAGAAGCATTAGAACTTCCTTTTGCGGCTATGACTTTTAATTGGGAAATTGACAAAAAAGAGAATAAAGCAAGCCAAAAAGAACCACATTCTCCATGTGACCCTACCTTTGCAGACCAGTTATTGGGAGGATTTATGAAGGCTGAAAGTGGCACCTTTACAGTAAAAAGACGTAGCCCTTTATCTATTTCGGCAATGCGACCCCTACATCCTTTACTTGGTGGAATTGAATATCCAACAGAGAATTTAACATTTGATAGAACTTCTCACCCAGAACATCACAAAGTTGAAGTTTATTGGCTTGAAAATAAAAAAAGAGGAGCAAAAGTTTCTGATGAAGAACTTACAACGTGGCTAACTTCAAACCAACGCTCATTGCCTAATCGTGCATTTATTCAAGACCAAACACGTGCATCAGGTCTATTTAGTTACGATATTGCTATTGATTTAAGAACATTATTTTGCGTTTCTACAAATAAATTAGAACCTGAGTTATTCCCCGAAATTGAAGAAAAATTAAGAGAACAGGGCTGGGTAGAAGGCAAAAATATCTTTGGGAGGTGCTTAATTTGTCCAAAAGAAAAACGTGATGAAATCATTCCTAAATTAGCAAGTGCCTTGATTAATTGGAGAATTACTTCAAATCAAGCACGTACATTTAGTTTAATGGAAACAGTTGCTTTAGCAATTAGTGATAATGCTAATCAAATTGCATATGCAATCAGAGGAGAATTGAGGGATGATAGAGAAAGACCAACTGCTGTTCCTAAAATTGACGAAACTACTAAAGCAGACATTTTTACTACTCCTATTGCATCAAGTTTTATTGCAGGTTCAATTGGAAGTGCTGATGCCCTCGAAAAAGCGGAACAACATTTAATAAAACTACTTTCTGATTTTGATTACGAAAATCAATAATATTGAGTCTTTTTTGATGTTATATTTTCCTGCCAAAAATTTCCCCTCCTAATTTAGGAGGGGCAGGGGGTGGTTAAATACTCAAATAAAATCCTTATGAATGATACTGACCAAATTCATAATCGAATAGAATTGAAGGTTTTTAGAAAAAATCTGCGAAATAATTCTACTTCTGCCGAAGCCACGCTTTGGCTAAAGCTAAAAAATAGCCAACAAGATGGTCGAAAATTTCGTCGGCAACACAGGGTGGGTGCCTATATTTTAGATTTTTATTGGCCCGCCGAAAAACTGTGTATAGAACTCGACGGTGCTGACCATTATACAGGCAATGGTGAAGCTTATGATGAAGAACGAACCAAATACTTAAACTCACTCAATATTAGGGTTATTCGGTTTGAAAATAAAGAGGTTTTTCAGGCTATTGAATATGTTTTGGGTAGAATTTACAGTTGTTTTAACCACCCCTGACCCCTCCTAAATTAGGAAGGAAAATTTTAGTTGTTTTAACCACCCCTGACCCCTCCTAAATTATGAGGGGAAATTTTATTTGTTTTAATCACCCCTAACCCCTCCTAAATTAGAAGGGGAAATTTTGATTGTTTTAACCACCCCTGACTCCTCCTAAATTAGAAGGGGAAATTTATTTTTTTCTTATATGAATATCAACGCCACTCTAATAAATTATCTGCATTTATGCCACCGTAAGCTATGGCTGCACGCTCATGCAATACGCATGGAGCATACATCTGATATTGTGGCCGAAGGTAAATCGCTCGGTGAAACAAGTTACCCACAAAGAGCTGATAAAAACCAAGAACTCGAAATTTCAGCCGAAATTTTTACCGATAAAGGTTTTGTGACT
>Ga0209189_1003283_pt1 | contig 10898 bp, 7 predicted proteins | sample C_130820_EF_Meta_FD_187308 | JGI IMG/M metagenome (GOLD analysis project Ga0209189, IMG submission 187308) | Freshwater microbial communities from Lake Croche, Canada to study carbon cycling - C_130820_EF_MetaG (SPAdes) (version 3) | ecosystem: Environmental > Aquatic > Freshwater > Lake | place...
CATCCAGAGCACGGCGTCTTTTGCAAACACTGGATCATCAACACTCAAAATGGAATATATGCCCTCTCAAGAGGCCATGTTAAGCGCTGTTGCCAAGCCAGTGTAAATGAATTCTTGATTGCAATTCTCTCACCCCAAATCGTCAATGGCATTTGGGGTGAGTGGGTGTCTTTTCAAAAAACCATGCATGTTAACAGCTCGGTATATTAATGAAGACGTTAGCCTGCCCCTTGGGAGCGGTTAACGTGTTATTTGGGATTATAAAATTTTTTCGCTAATTTTTGAGTGGCTAACCTAGTTAGTGTGGGTAGAGCAGCAGGCTAAACAAGAACTTCACGAATTTGTGGTTTATATACAAGTCATGGGTGCAGTGGGTTTGTTCTTTCGTCCAGTTAAGGTCATCCATAAAATCGTATAATCAAAAATGATTGGGATATTCCGGGGGGCAAGCTGATACATGATGCATCAGAGAGCGAAAGACGATCACCTTTTGGCGCTTTTACGATAATTTTAGAATTATAAGTCGCTATATCCGTGACACTTACTTAGTTCAAAAACTATGTATTAGAGGATCTATTTCATAGGGCAGGACATTTAGATAGTGCAAAAGCATGATGGAGGCATGTTAATTAACCATAAATGCATCATCTTTTCACGTGGATTGCATTGTTCACTGGGTTTGCTTGAGATAAAATCATAAAATGTATGGACTGGTATTTGATCGCCTTGGCGACTAGATCAGGATATAATTCAATTTTTTAATATAGAAGTAAGCGAGTTCGACAAGAAAAAATGCACCAAGGTGATAATGGAGCATGGGCACTCGCTTTTTTATTGGAAGTGCTAGGTATACCCGCTAATCCGGACATTATCCGGCATCGGTCGGGTGCGAAAATAAAAATGGATGCCACCGATGTTGTGCGCGCAACCAAACATTTTAGTGTGAAATCGGATCATATAAAGATTGAAAAATCGCGACTGGAGAAATTGCACCTCCCAGCCATTTTTATTATGAACAATGGCGAATTCACCATTATTGGACGTGGTGATGGCGCTCATTATTTAATTCAACGGCAGGAAGATGCTTCTCCTCAACTGATCACACCTGAACAACTCGATAATTTATGGTCCGGACAAGTTATTCTAATAACGCGCCGTGAAGGAGTGATTGGACGTTTTTTAAAATTTGACGTCAGCTGGTTTCTATCCGCTCTAAAAAAATATCGCGTCATCTTTGCAGAGGTTTTGCTCGCGTCAGCTTTTATTCAACTATTTACACTCACAACACCCTTATTTTTTCAGGTTATTATAGACAAAGTTTTGGTCCATCGCGGGTTGTCAACACTTGAAGTACTGGCCATTGGCCTCGTGTTTATTGCGATTTTTGACACAGTTTTAAATGGATTGCGGACTTATATATTTTCACACACGACCAATCGTGTTGATGCCGAACTGGGTTCATCACTCTTTAAACACCTAACAAAGATTCCTCTTGCCTACTTCAATGCAACACGAGTGGGCGACACAGTTGCCCGTGTACGAGAGTTAGAAACCATACGGCAGTTCTTAACCAGCTCGGCGTTGTCACTGGTCATTGATTTGGTATTTTCCATTCTCTTTATATCAATCATGTTTACATACAGTCCACTTCTTGCCGGCATCGTGGTTTTAACCTTGCCTGTTTATGCTGTGCTGTCTGTGCTGGCGACGCCAGTTTTTTACACAAAGCTTGAAGAAAAATTCAAAAAATATTCAGAAACTCAGTCATTTCTGGTGGAAAGTGTTTCGGGTATTGAAACGATCAAAGCCATGGCTGTTGAGCCTCAAATGCAGCGGCGATGGGATGATCAATTTGCCTCCTATATCGCGGCCTCGTTTAATGTGGCAACTTTCGGCAATATCATTACCCAATGCACCAATCTGGTGTCTCGACTGACGACAGTCGCGATTTTGTTTTTTGGGGCCCGCTTGGTCATCTCCAATGAATTGAGCGTGGGTCAGCTTGTGGCCTTCAATATGCTGGCTGGTTATGTCAGCGGGCCGATTATGCGCATTGCGCAAATCTATCAAGATTTCCATCAGGTGCGAATTTCCATAGCCCGTTTGGGAGATATTCTAAATACACCGGCGGAACAAGATCGGACATCTGCAGAAGCCAATTTGCCAGAATTGCAGGGCCATATTGAAATTCAAAATGTACAATTTCGTTATCGGCCAAATTTGCCCCTTGTATTGCATGATTTAAACCTCACGGTTAAAGCGGGACAAGTCGTCGGGATTGTTGGTCAATCGGGATCGGGAAAAAGCACCATCGCAAAACTGGTGCAACGGCTCTATGTCCCTGAATCTGGCCGTGTGCTGGTGGATGGCGTGGATTTGGCCTTGATAGATCCCTCATGGTTGCGCCGCCAGGTAGGCGTGGTGTTGCAAGAAAATGTTTTGTTCAATTGCTCCGTACGCGACAATATCGCCTTGGCCAATGCAACAATGCCTTTTGAGACTGTTGTGAAAGCAGCCAAACTTGCTGGTGCTCATGATTTCATTACGGCTATGCCTAACGGGTATGATACCATCATTGGTGAGCGGGGCGCGTCATTATCCGGAGGACAAAGACAACGTATTGCCATCGCGCGTGCCTTGTCCGGCGACCCACGCATCTTGATCTTTGACGAGGCAACGTCTGCTCTGGATTATGAAAGCGAAAGCATTATCCAAGCAAATATGCGCGAAATTATCGCAGGCCGCACGGTATTGATCATTGCCCATCGGCTTTCAACCATACGATCCGTTGATCGTATTATCACGATTGAAAAAGGGGTTATTGTCGAAGACGGGACACATGATGATTTGATAAAGGCTGATGGCCGCTATGCTTATCTATTTAAATTACAAAATCATGGACAGGAGCCCGCATGAGCAACCTGCCCGCCCCGTTTGACGAGAAGCCCGAACCATTCAATCTGCCCGTTGCACAAGGGGTGGATGCAAAGGGTCTCAAACTCATTGAAAAAATGAAAAGAGCGGAGCGGTTTTCTTTAATCCGCTATCGCTTGATGCGTCAAAGCGTTATGCGCAATCATCGTATGGTGCAACAGAGGCTTGACCGGTTGCGACACGTATTGGCTCTTCGCGCACGCTACGCTCGATTGCATGGAAAGCAGCATCTGCAACTTCTAAAAAATCATATCCCAACCCAAGACGAATTGATTTTGCTGGCCGCCGTCACGCGTCAGGTCACACCGCGCATCTTGCGCCAAGCGTGGGATGTTACGTCGACTTCCACAAAGCAATTTTATTTAGAGTGGCGGCAATCGCTGGAGAGACAGGACGAGCGCGCCTTTATGCCGGCAGCGCTCGAAATTATTGATACGGCGGCATCCCCTACCGGCCGTAAAATGATGCATTTTATCATGCTAATAGTTGCTACCTTTTCTTTGTGGTCTTGGTTTGGTGAAGTAGATATTGTCGCTGTTGCTCCCGGTAAGATCATTCCAAAAGGCCGGACACAAGTGATCCAATCACTTGAGTCTGGCACCGTGCGCATGATCGCTGTTCGTGACGGACAAAGGGTTAGTGCTGGTCAAACCTTGATTGAGCTTGATGACACAGCTTTGCTCGCTGAGCTTTCGCGTGGTCGACAAGAACGAATTCAAAGCGGCCTCGATATTGCACGCTTGCAATCCATCCTTGAGCCAGAAAAGGAAAGCAGTTTTTTTGCCGCGATTGAAGCGCCAGCTGAAGATATAAAACGCGTCATGTTTCATATGAAAAGCCAGCGGCTAGAGCATGCGCTAAAACTATCTGTGATTGATGACAATCTGAGTCAACGCGAAGCCGAACGGGAGCAAGCGGTGATTAGCTTGGAAAAAATCAATTCGGTTCTGCCTTTGCTGGAAGAGCGCGCGAATATTCGGCAAAAAGGAGCAGAGACACAATTTGGATCGAGGCTTCTATATTTGGAAATTGCACAACAATTATTGGAATTGAAATCTGAACGCATTGTGCAGCAGCAACGGTTGAAGGCAACCGAGGCGGCAAGTCAGGCTTTGATTAGCCAGAAAGAACAGGCGAATGCTGAATTCATTACTAATATATTGAATGAACTCAATAAGTCGCGCATCCAATATGGCCAGGCCTTGGAAAGTGAACAAAAAGCCGGTCGACGTCTTGAGCTTACACGTATCACAGCTCCTATCAACGGTACGGTTCAAGATCTCTCGATCAATACTATAGGGGGGGTAGTATCCTCCGCTCAGCAATTGCTGCGTATTGTTCCAGAAGGTGATGTGCTTGAAGCGTCAGTTGTCATCAATAATCAGGATGTCGGATTTGTAACGGCTGGACAAAATGCAGAAATCAAAATCGATGCCTTTCCGTTTACCCGTTATGGATTGCTCTCTGGCACAGTTGCCGAAGTCTCCAGAGATGCACGTTCATTGCAAGTGGCAAATAATCCTGAATTCGGTCCAAAAAACAAATCTGATGAAACTGAAAATATTGAGCGCGGAGAGCGTTTGGTTTTTACGGCCCGTATCCTATTACAAAAGCATAGTTTGAATGTGAATGGGGAGGAGGTCGAGCTCCTGCCTGGAATGTCCATGAAGGCTGAAATCAAAACCGGTAAGCGTCGTCTCGCTGATTTTTTTCTTGCTCCATTGAGGCAATATGATCAGGAAATTTTCCGGGAGAGATAAAATTATAAAGTAATATCAATTGTATAAATGTTATTTCTTTCATTAAATCGGGTGCGCCATTAAAATACATTAAAATCAAATACTTAGATATCACATCCGTTTGATAATATTTCAGTCAAATGCTGTGGTAAGCACACGGTAAGCAAGAATTAATATTTGATCACGCAACTTTATTCCTCACCAATTAGATACCGCTTAAATGTTTAGAGATAATTTTTGTTTGTGATCTTGGTGAGCAGCTTGAGCAAAAAAGCATTGTAGGTACAAAAAATTCAAAACAAGAAAAAACTTCACTGAGTGAAGATATTTCACAGTTTGTATTTATAGCATTTAGAATAGTGGTGAAGTTTGTTTCTGTTAATAGCAACGCCAAAATTTAGTAAGCTAAATTCTTTTCTAAAAGCGGTCGCGCGCGCGCGTTGTGTGTCAAAAGTCTTAAGAACTAATCACGCAATCGCGCACCTGGCGTTGGTTTCGCAAAAACCATAACGCCGTGATCTAGCAAGCATTGTTCAATTTTGATTGAATTTCGAAAATTCGTGGGTCGGTGATCGTGCTTTCGCTCCCAAAAACGAACAGCCCTTTGATCAATACCGAGGGCGTGACCTAGTGTCTTTTGTGTAAGACCTGCCAGCGTTCTAGCTGCACGAAGCTGCCTGCCTGTGACTAGGTTTGAAGTTTTGACTGACATGACTAAAACCGATATTGAAGATAAGTAAAAGACATATCGTATTGTAAAGCAAATATATTTATAACGGAAGCGAAATAAACCTTCACTAAAACCTCACTCCAACCAGTTTCGAGAGTGAGGTGCCCCTAGTAAATGCTTTACTGGGTAGATCAATTTCCGCAGCTGACTGGATGAAGAACAAGGCTCTTTGCTAGATAAGCAAAATTACTCCTGTTTCCTGCATCAATTGAGATCAAACTACCAAAATGTTTAAAAAGGCAAGCTAACTTATTCGGTATAGGAATTAACGTGATGCAAAAAATATTAAGTATAAATTTTGCTTACCTTGTGGCTATATTAGGTATCTATTTTAATATTATTGATGGAATTATAATCACCGCCTCAGCAAACGATTTCAACAGTGAACTTGGTGCAGGTGGGTTGGTGTTAGTCAAGTCAAACTCCATTTCGATGGAGCGAGAAGATCTATTTCTTTCGGAAAAAGAAGTGCGGGTAAGGTATGAATTTCGAAATATCACCTCATCTCCAGTAATAACTCGCGTTGCGTTTCCAATGCCCGAAATGCCACATATGAATAGTGGTGGCCCTACAACAAGTGCTGGTGAATATAATATAGCCTTTCCATTTCCTGTGACCAATCCTAATTTTCTTAATTTTAAAGCTTGGGTAAATAATCGACCAATAAAGCCTGAATTGGAAATCCGCGCCTTATTGCCTAATGGCCGTGATATTAGCTCAGAGTTAATGAATATTGGCGGTATGGCTTTAATGATGCGACCAGGCCTTTTTGGTAATGAAGAATTTAACGACGAATATGGGCCAATTGATATTAATACGCGACTGAGCCTCAAAAAATTAAACGCTTTTGTAGAAGTCCCAGAATACGAAGGCTATAATTTACCGTGGACAGTTCATGTTACATATCATTGGGAACAACAATTTCCACCTGGTATCACAATTATTGAACATCACTATAAACCTTTGGTTGGAGGAGGTTTTCTAGCATTTGACACTCAGGGTGAAATTATAATTTCCGGGATGGAGAATTATAAAAAAAACTTTTGCATCGATGAGCCACTGTCTCGCAGTCTTAAAAAATATGCTCAAAAAAATAATCGCCGACTTGAAGATACACAAGCATATGGCAGTGTATTAATCATGCGCTATATCCTTCAGACGGCGCGAAGTTGGCATGGTCCGATTGGAACATTTCATTTGACCATACAAGGTGAAACTAAGACTGATAGATTGAATAATACGCTCATATCATTATGCACAGATTTGCCATTACGTAGAACCGCTAAACAGCGTTTTGAGACCATTGTAGAAAACTATATTCCCAACGCGGATCTTAGAATTTTATTTATAAAATTACCAAATTGAAATTCATTTAATTGGATTGATATTTTGATACAAGGATGAGTTGATACAGTATTTAATCTAATCAGGATGTTGTTCGTTGCAGCACATTTAAAAATTGATACTGTGCAATTTTAGATCAGAATTTCGTGATTATTTTGTATGTTTAAATCTTCTAAACAGTGAAAAAGGGGAATTTTTGATCTTAGAATTGAATCTCTCGACTTTGGTGTTACGAATTCAGGTTTTGTTTTCGAGTGTCATCAATTCGGATGGTTGGCGCGGCTATAACGGACTTGTCGACCTTGGATATGGACACTTCCGAATTGATCATTCGAAGGATGAATTCTCTAGGGGCAGCGTTCACATCAATGGGATCGAGGAATTTTGGGGATTTGCAAAAGTCAGGCTGGCCAAGTTCAAAGGGATCCCCGATTCCACATTCCATCTGCACCTGAAAGAAACAGAATGGCGCTTCAATAATCGCCATTCTGACAAATACAAAAACCTGCTTAGCACACTCAGAAATTTCCGCTTAGCAAGGCAAAACCCAAGAATTTTATTCAAATGTTAATTTTTGTTCACGTATCACTATAACATTTACCTCGCAATAATCTACATCGTAATCAAAGTAAGTACCATCAGTGAAGGTAATTTGAGTACGTACTGTACAATCCCCGTGACTGCTTCCAAAGTCCATTTCAAATTTTTCACCACTCCGAATAATGTCACCTTTTATCCAGTTACCGCTCCATTTGCCATTTTCTTGCGTTCTAAAATTTTTAACAGCCACGCTTGAGCGATTTACAACATGAAAAATCCAGCTGTCTCGAGCTAACGCAACTGTGTTTGAAGATATAAGCATTAATAGTAATAATACTAACCTGAAATACATTATGACTCTCCTATGTTAATTTTATACCGAATTTTGTATTATCTACCCTTCGATTTAAACTTAGTCACTATCTAGCTAAGCCTAAAATTTCTAAAACAAAATCCGAAGATCCAGAAGTTGTTGCAGTTTTTAAGAAACTATCACACATTTGTTTGGCTGATGTCACTGATGCAGCATCTGTTGTGACATTTGCTTCAACTTGCGTTGCCCAATCAGTGTGATTTAGTCCACAAGTAAAACCATAATATGCCCCGACGGCCTCTTTATTTTTGATTAGAGCTGCATCTGCAGAGCTGCCTGTAGAAGATCTTGCACCATTTATAACATCAAGAACAAAAATATCTTTTGTTACAACACCTGTATCAAGCTGTTTTTTCCAGTAATTGAAGCCATCAGTATCAGGATTTCTACCTAGCACGTTATTATAAATTTTGTTAATAAAGGATGTATTATCAAGGGTTGCGGGATATAAAGTCGCTGCTTCTGTTTGAGAAAAAAATGTTTTTGCAATATCAGTCATTTTCATTCCATCAAACATTCTTGATCCCCAGTAATCAATACCAAGTGCATCTGGGGCCCTATTAAATGTCGCAACATAAAGTGACGTAATATCAAAGACTTGTTGAGAAGATAATTGTGCTGTTTTAGTAATTGTAGTCGTATCAAAAGTGTAATCTGTAAATTTGAATTTTTCTACACTCACTAAATTATCAATTCCATCACGACTTGCTACGTTATCAATTACTTTTATAGTTTGATCACCAACGGTATTAAACACTACTTTATAATCGTTTTTACCTCCAGAATAAACTGCAGTATCAGTGCCGGACCCGCCATCAATGAGATCATTTCCTTTTCCACCTGTTAAGCTGTTGTCACTGTCATTTCCATATAAAAAATCATTACCTGATCCGCCAATAGCATTTTGGATAACCGTACCCAATGCTATAGATACATTTTTTGTTAATGCGCCAACATTTGAAAATTGGCCTTGTCTAAGATCAATAAGTTGATTTGTATTATAACCTGAAAAATCTAAAGTGTTATTACCGCCTCCATCCCAGATACAATAAACAACTTGCTGATCAGAGCTTGTAATTGCATATGCTGAGTCACCATTATTGTTAAATCCGTAAGTATTATCCCCTACAGCAAAACTTGTGTTTGAACCATAAAGCCTTTGGAGTGCAGTTATGTCTTGCAACAGAGGTGTTGAAGCGTAAACTGTGTTGCCATTATATTCAAAATTAGCCACGGTATTTATTGCGCCAAAGTAACTCATGACGGTAAATTGCTGAGTATCTTGAATAAATTCAGCATTTTTTTCATAAGTAATCGCAACACCTTTTTCAGCATTATAAGAACCTGGATGCTGAATTCCTAAGCCATGTTCAATTTCATGAATAATTGTACTAAAACCCCATGTACCTGGGGAAACGTCTTTAAAATTAGATTGTAAATTTAACCAATTATCACCCTCAGCAGATCCATATGAAATATCCTTGGTAGTAGGATAACTCGCATAGCCACCAGCACCATCATCAGCACTATAGGCTGAAAATAATATTGTTGCATTGTCAGTGTATCCATTTGGATTAACGTTAGTAAAAGTAATATTAGCTACATTCGAAATCAATTTTAAAGAATTAATTGTAGCCGTGATTTGATCAGCAGTTAATTTTACAAATGTACTTTCAGTCGGTTCACTTAAAACTTTTGGTACTGTATCTCTAAAACCGTAAGAAACACTTGCAGACTTTCCAACCGCAGACCCCCAAGTATTGTTTTCTGAAGTCATTTTTTGGCCAGCAGCCAATGGATTTAAACTTATTGTTGTAGTCATTTTAAAAACCTCCCAAAATTAATTGTTATTATACTTTAATCATAAGACAATTTTATGAATTTACAAATATAAACATATAAAGTTACAAATAAAAATTAATAATATTAAATTTATTTTAAGCTTTAACAAACACAATTTATGGGCTGTTGTGTATTAAATTATGGTCTTGGCCTGACCCCATTGAGCGATCCAGTGGATATGTTAGTTTAATATTGCGTTGAAGCGCTTGGCTTTGGTGGTCCGGACTTAGGTTTAGTTTTCAGCGGGCCTTAGACCCTCCAGTTGTGCCGAAGGGATTACATGTAAACAATATTCCGAAGGCGTCTTGTTGCCAAGAGCCATGTGAGGACGGCTCTCATTATAATCGATCCTCCATTCCTCGATCAATCGTTTTGCTTCGTTGATTGATCCAAACCAATGGATGTTCAAGCACTCGTCACGCAACGTTCCGTTGAAGGTTTCGATGAAGGCATTATCTGTTGGCTTGCCTGGCCTAGAAAAATCAATCCGTGTTCCGTGATGATAGGCCCAAAGATCAACAAGTTGGCCGGTAAACTCCGCGCCGTTATCCGCGAACAAGTATTTTGGTGCGCCTCGCAGTCGAACGAGCCTGTTGAGAACCTCAACAACATTCTCGCCTCGCAATCGATGCCCGACCTCGATCGCCAATCCTTCTCGTGTGAAGATATCGACAACCGTCAAGGCGCGGAACTTCTGACCGTTACTGAGTTCATCGTGGATGAAGTCAAGGCTCCATGCCTCATTCGGACGCTTCGGCTGGATACGGGCTTCGCGATGGACAACCATCTTGCGTCTACGAGGCCGTTTAGTGCGCAATACCAGGCCTTCTTCCCGGTAAAGTCGATAAACGAGATTGCGACCAATATCCCAGCCTTCACGTCTGAGCATAATATGAACACGCCGGTAGCCATACCGAATGCGCGTTCTAACAATCTCATGCATACGCAGCCTAACTGCCGTACGAGGATCTCTTACGCTTGGCTTGCGCTGAGTTGAACGATGCTGGCGCGTTAATGCGCAGGCCTTACGCTCGCTGTAGCCGTGACACGCCGTCACATAATCTACAACGCTCTTCATGAGCGCTGGCCTGGAAACTTTTTTGACAGCACGTCCTGCAATACAGACTTATCGAGGCTAAGCTCTGCAACCAGTTTCTTGAGCCGCGCATTCTCTTCGGTGAGCTGCTTGAGCTCCCGGACCTGTTCAGACTGGAGCCCGCCATACTGCTTCTTCCAACGGTAGAAGGTCTGCTCCGATATCCCGATTTGTCGGATCAGATCGGCCACAGCCATCCCCATCTCCGCCTGCTTTAAAATTGAAACAATCTGCTCAGTCGAAAACCGCTTCTTCTTCATAGCCGATCTCCCTCGATCATAAATGGAAAATCCGCCAAAA
>Ga0209189_1003286_pt1 | contig 10896 bp, 10 predicted proteins | sample C_130820_EF_Meta_FD_187308 | JGI IMG/M metagenome (GOLD analysis project Ga0209189, IMG submission 187308) | Freshwater microbial communities from Lake Croche, Canada to study carbon cycling - C_130820_EF_MetaG (SPAdes) (version 3) | ecosystem: Environmental > Aquatic > Freshwater > Lake...
TGCATATATGTCAGTAGCACGTGAGATTGCAAACCGTGGCGGTGCGCCAATTAATATTAAAAATGAGAGTGCGTAATTAAATGAGCGCTCGCAAAGGTGGTTTAGGCCGGGGATTAGATGCATTAATTCCAACCTCAATTATTCCAACTGAGATTAAAACTCAAGCTGGTGTAATTGCGGCAGATCGGGATGAGATTGATGTTAATAACATTAGCGCTAATCCAAAACAACCAAGAACTGTTTTTGACGAAGATCAATTAACTGAATTAGCGCTATCAATTAAAGAGGTTGGCCTGCTTCAACCACCAGTTGTTAGATCAATTGGCAACGGCAAATACCAATTAATTATGGGAGAGCGCCGCTTTCGCGCCGCCAAACTTGCTGGCCTTAAAAGCATTCCAGTAATAATCCGGCAAACATCAGATGATCAATTATTAAGAGAGGCGTTGGTTGAAAATATTCACAGAAGCCAACTTAATCCACTTGAAGAGGGTGCGGCGTATCAACAATTATTAAATGATTTTGGCTATACCCATGATGAGTTAGCTACAAAATTAAGTAAATCTCGCCCAGTTATTACCAACACCATGCGATTACTTAACTTACCAGCTGCGGTGCAACGCAGGGTTGCAGCCGGAGTTATTTCAGCAGGCCATGCCAGAGCATTGCTATCACTAACTGATGAAAAAGAAATAGAAAATTTAGCAAACCGAATTGTTGCTGAAGGTTTAACTGTTAGAGCAGTTGAGGAGATTGTTGCCTCAGGGGGCGCCAAAGTTAAAAGTGGTTCCATTAAAAGCGGAAAGATAATTGCACCAAAACTTAAAGAAATTGCTGATGATCTATCAGATCACCTAGACACCAGAGTAAGCGTTGAACTAGGCAAGCAAAAGGGAAAGATTGTGATTGAGTTTGCAACTATTGAGGATTTAGAGCGGATAAATAAGGTAATAAAGAGCTAGTTAATCTGGCGGCTTTCCATCTCAGCTTTAATCACGCCAGCTAAAGATTTAATACCTTCAGTAATACGCTCAGGTGTTGGGTAGCAATAAGAGATACGCATCGACCATGAACCAAAACCATCTGCATAAAACGCAGTGCCTGGCACATATGCAACCTTTGCCGCAATTGCTTTAGGAACTAGCGCATTGGTATCAATCTCAGGTGGCAAGGTAATCCAGATATAAAAACCACCAGCCGGCCTTGTCCAGGTAGCATTTTTTGGAAAGTACTTATCTAACGCATCAAGGGCTGCATCACGTCGCTCTTTATATAACTTAGCAAAGCTTGCAATTTGATCACGCCAAGGCTGATTTGCTAAATAACTTGAAATAACAAGTTGGGTGAAATTAGATGGGCAAAGAATTGAAGACTCAGAGGCAATCACCATTTTATCTTTTAATGATTGGGGAACTAGCGCCCAACCAATTCGTAGCCCTGGTGCAATGGTTTTTGAGAATGTGCCAAGGTAAATAACATTTTCTGAATCACTTGCCCGCATCGCATTAGGTGATGGTTTATCAAAACCTAGTAAGCCATATGGATTATCTTCAACAATAAATATCTCTTCACTGCGACAGATTTCAAGAATTTCAGTGCGACGATCTGCTGGTAGTAATACACCAGCTGGGTTTTGGTAATTTGGAATTAAATACAAAAACTTAATCTTGCGGCCAGTTGCTCTAGTTGCCTTGATTGCATTTCGTAGTGCTTGTGGGATTAAGCCATCTTGATCCATGCCAACATGAACTACCTGTGCTTCATACTGTTTAAAGGTGCCAAGGGCGCCAACATAGGAAGGTGCTTCAACTAAAACCACATCACCTGGATCAATAAAGATTCGAGAGATTAGGTCGAGTGCTTGTTGCGAACCAGTAGTAACAACTACATCATCTGGGTGTGCTTTGATTCCTTCAAGTGCCATCACATCACAGATCTGTTCACGAAGTTTTGGATGTCCCTGGCCACTTCCATACTGCAATGCTTCTGCGCCATTTTCTAAAATTAATTTTTGAGTAACAGAAGCCATCATCTCCATTGGCAGGGCGGAAAGATTTGGCATGCCACCAGCTAATGAAACAATCTCAGGTCTGCTGGCAACTGCAAATAGTGAACGAATCTCACTTGCCTTCATGCCAACTGCGCGGTTTGCAAACCGTTCTGGCAGATTCTCTGGTTCACCGGTGTGTACTCGGTCAGCAGGCAGCGGCTTAACAACTCTTAAATCGCGGCCTGAGTTCATTAACTAAGTTTGCCACAAATAATTGTTAGATAAAACTAATTACGAATTCCCGCTCTTCTTAGATCAGATATGCGTAAAGTCCCAGTCTTAGCATCATCCTCAGCCGATAAGTAAAGCCGTTGGATCGCCACAATCATCGCCTCAGCCAATTGATCCCGAAAAGCTGGATTTGAAAGCCGCTTTGCATCTTGTGGATTTGAAAGATATCCCAAATCAACCCGCACAGTGGGGGCAACGGTTAACCGCAATAGATCCCAACTCTTTGCATGGGTTCGGCAATTTAATAAATCAGTTCGGGCACAAATCTCTCGCTGCATTAAGTTCGCAAACCGCTCACCCACAACTGAGTGAATTTTTTTATCATCTCGGCCGTAGTAGTAAGTAGTAACACCGCTTGCTTTTTCATTTTTATAACTATCAACCTTTAAGGCAATAACTAAATCAGCATTAACAGAGTTGGCTGTTTCAATTCGCTCTTTTTCTAAGGGTGAGTTTTTAGCACTCCTTGTTAAAACCACATTTACCCCTAAAGCTAATAATCTTCCCTCAAGTCTTTGGGCTAAATCAAAAACTATTTCAGATTCAACAACACCATTACTGCTCTCACCGGTGAACTCACCACCCCAACTTGGGTCAATCACAATAACTTTATTAGCAAGAGCGGGAGATCTAACTGCATGTTTAGCACTTTCCCGCAATACACCAGGAGCGCCACCAGAGACTGTTTTAACTAATCTCATTAAGGCAATTAATGTAGAGGGACCACATTTGCCGTCAACAAAAACTCCAACTGATTTTTGAAACTCTTTAACCGCAACCTCTGTCTTAATACCAAAAACCCCATCAATTTTTCCGCAATTAAAACCAAGTTGGATCAACCGCTGTTGCAGATTACCAACATCATCACCACGAATTAATGCAGCAGGATTAAAAGATAAAACTCGATCACCTAATTTAAATCTCGCCTCTTCTAACGCACGTTTTGTAATTTCATTAATTACCCCAGTTGAAGTTAGACCACGTTCTTGTTGAAAGGCCTTTACACCTTGAGTTAAGTTTTCATCATATAAATCAGATGGAGTAGTTAAAAACCCCAACCTTGTTAAAGTGTTTGCAATTAACGCGATCGCATCAGAGCGATCACCGGGGTTTAACTGATCGTTCATGAGATTGGCTGGTTAAATTAGATTACTTAATATAACTTTCAAGATCTTTCAGCAGCGCAGGCTTTGGTTTTGCGCCCACAATCGTTTTAACTACCTCACCATTAACAAATACATTCATGGTCGGAATTGATGAAATGCCATATTTCATAGCGATTGCACCCTCTTCATCGGTATTTAATTTAACAATCTTAAGTTTGTCGCCATGCTCATTTGAGATCTCTTCCAAAATTGGTCCAACAGCGCGGCATGGACCACACCACTCAGCCCAAAAATCAACTAATACTGGAGTTGTACTCTTTAAAACAACCGCTTCAAAATCTGCAGTAGTTACCTTTGTAGTTGCCATCTTTTTCTCCTTTTTTCTCTGCGCTTATCTTACTTTTAAAACTATAAATTAATGACCAGCTAAAAAACGCTCAGCATCTAAGGCTGCTTGGCAGCCAGAGCCAGCGGCGGTAATTGCTTGGCGATAGGTGTAATCAACTAGGTCACCACAGGCGAATACTCCCGGAATTTTAGTTTTAGTACTTCTGCCATCAACCTGGACATACCCATCAGAGTTTAATTCAACCTGACCAGCAACTAATTCACTCCTGGGTAGGTGGCCGATTGCGACAAATAGACCAGTGAAATCTTTAACGCTCTCTTCCCCAGTAACTGTATTTTTTAACTTTAAGCCAACTACTTTCTCTTCCCCTAATACATCAATTACTTCATGGTTAAATAAAAATTCAATCTTTGGGTTAGCCGCGGCGCGCTCAATCATAATTTTAGAAGCTCTAAAAGAATCACGACGATGGATCAGAACTACCTTACTGGCAAACTTAGTTAAGAAATTCGCCTCTTCCATCGCAGAGTCTCCGCCGCCTACAACAGCAATTAGTTGTTCTCTAAAAAAGAATCCATCACAAGTTGCACACCAAGAAACACCTCGGCCAGATAATCTTTTTTCATTTGGCAAACCAATCTCTTTATAGGCAGAGCCCATTGCCAAAATTACAGATTTACTTTTTATAGTATTGCCAGAGCCATCAGTTAACTCTTTTATATCTCCAGTTAATTTCATAGAAACAATGTCATCGGTAATTATTTTTGCATCAAAACGCGCAACCTGCTTGCGCATTGATTCCATTAATTCAGGACCCATTACGCCATCTGCAAAACCTGGAAAATTCTCTACCTCAGTCGTGTTCATTAACGCACCACCTGCGGTGACTGATCCTTCATAAATAATTGGTTTTAATTGGGCGCGGGCGGCATAGATCGCTGCGGTGTAGCCAGCAGGGCCTGAGCCAACAATTACTACTTCATTTATCTCACTCACAACTTAAGCCTATTCCCTTCCACCCTTAATTACTTTAATCAAATATGTGACCTCGGTTATTTTTAAAAATTTAGCGATCAAAAGATATAAAACAGCCGATATCCCAATAACAATTAATAATTGAATTAAATTCCCGCCTGGGATTTGCCCTCGTAATAACCAGAGTGGGGTGATTACTACTGCAAAAACCAGAGCTAATTTAAGGTAGAAAAATATGATCGCGCCAATAGGTAAGTTCACTTTGTGGCGGCTTATTAAATAAAAAGAAATAGCAGTTCCAATAAAGTAATGAAGAGTAAATATGCCAGCCAAGCTAACTACCACCCATTTTGGATCTAAGTATTTTGCGGCAATTATTGAAAGAATCACTGAAATAAGGTTCATAATAAAATTACCTAATACTTGAGATTTTAAATTCTCAAATGCATTTAAACCGCGAAGTAAAACTAAGTTAATACTTACCGGAATCAGCCCGAGCGCAAAGGCAGAAAGCGTAAGCCCTAAATAATTAGCATCATCATTAGAGATACCAAAGTAAAGATTATGAGAGATTAATTCACCAAAGGTTAAAAATGTAAATGCTGCCGGTACGGTGAATACACCGACTAATTTAATTATAGAGGTAAGTGAAGTAGTAATCTCATTATACTTTTTATCAATAACTAAATTAGAAAGTTTTGGTAAAAGCGCGGTAACAACTGAGACGGCAATAATTGAGTGCGGTAATATCAAAATCAAATATGCATTTGCGTAAGGGGTAAAACCAACTCCAGTAGTAATACCACTCGCTGCTGATTCAACTGCTGCACTGGTAGCAAGATTTACCGTAACTAAATAAGAAAGTTGAGAGATTGCTGCATAAACAAAACTCCAACCAGCTAATGAAAAAGATTTAATAATCTGACTATTTTGCCAATCAAATCTGAGCCGTAATTTAACTCCAGATTTAATTACTACTGGGAAAAGAATAAAAGCTTGAGCGATATAGCCTGCGGTGGTACCAAGGCCAAGCCACAACAGCTCAGCGCTTGAAATAGTGGCTAACTTTAAATCTTCCCTATTTATTAAGAAGTAAGAGAAAAGTGCAATCACAATCAAGTTATTTATGACTGGGGCCCACATCATTGGGCCAAATTTTCCTTTGGCATTAGCTATTTGGCCAAGGAGTGCAAATAACCCTAAGAAAAATATTTGCGGTAGGCAATAGCGCATTAGCGAAACTGTTACATCAAACTCAGGACGACCAGAAAATCCTGGAGCATAAATATTTACAATCTTCTCAGCAAATAAAACACCGACTGCGGTAAGTAAAAATAGAAAGGCTAGGGTGGCGGTAAATAATCTTGAGATAAAGGCTGAACCTTGATCGCTATCTCTTAATGATCTAACTATTTGCGGTACAAAAACTGCAGTAAGTGCGCCACCAATTATTAAGTTATATAAAATATTTGGCATAGTATTTGCCACGTTGTAGGTATCACCTAATATGGCAGTACCTAGTAATCCCACTAACAAAAGATTTCTTATTAAGCCGGTAACTCTAGAAGCGATTGTGCCAAGGGCCATTACTGATGAATCACGCATTAATTGATCATCAGACATTATTTTCGCCGCCTAACTCTGCGCACGCTTTGTATTAGTGCTCCAATAAATAAAAGTATCGCAGCCCCGGAGGTAATCCAGGTAGCAACTGGGCTAATTACCGCAAGTTTTAGATTTATATAAACCGGATAGCCAACTGGCTTATTCTCAAGATTAGTTAATTGAGTTAATAGCCGAGATTCACCAGGGGCAAGAACTTTTAACGGCAACAAAAGCTGTTGCTTAGATTTAGCCGCCACAGTTATTTCTTCAACTGGCGCCACCTCTACCTTACTGTTTAATGCCCTGGTACTTAATTTTAATTTAACAGCAGAATCAAAATCATTAACTATTGTGATTGGCAACTCCTCATTTTCAGAGGTCACGGTAAATTTCGTACTTTTAATCTTTAACTTACTTCGCATTTTAGTAACCGATTGATCAAAATCTTTTACCAACATATTTAATTTCTCATCACCAAGGTTGGGATTTAAAAGCTGCATAAGCCGTAATTGGTCCGGGTCTAACTCTTTTTGACCAACTACTGTGGCTAATAAATTTATTTGCCGCTGAGCATATTTAAATTGATTTACCGCCGGCTTGCTTAAACTTTGTTTAACGCCACTCATTGGAGCAGCCCCAACAACAGCTTTGCCCAAAAATGCTTCTAAATTAATTGCACTTAATGCATTTACATAAATTAACTGATTTTTTGATATCTCATTTGCCCAATAAGCAGATGGATTGCCATAAGTTATGTATGAAACTTTTGCAGGCTTACTGACTTTAATAAATTGTGCTAACCATTGCTGCGCAATTATTTGACCAGCTGCCACACCACCATCGATGACTCCATAACCAGCACTCATCGCAACAATTTCAGAGATTGTCGCTGGATCTACCTGCCATGATCTCACTCCTGGGCTCGGTAAATAAACTAACCGACCTAATCGGCCAGTGGGTGCGAGTTCAAAGGAGAGTTGGTCATCAAAAAATACGCCATCACTTAGCCGGTGAGTTGGTTCAGTGATTAACACCACCGATGCACTATTTGCCGCTGGTGATACAAAAAGAGAAATTAATACAAAAGAAATTATTAAGGTGAGAGATCTTCTCACGGGACTAACGGTCCGCTCTTGGCAATTAGTTTTCTTTCATCAGGATATGCCAATTTGCTAACTATTTCATCAATTGGAAACCATGCCACGTCATCAACCTCAGTTACTTGCGGTGCTAACTTTCCACCAACTTCAGTAAATAAGTAATGATGAACTGTTTTGTGAATCCGTTTTCCACTAGCCATAAACCAAAAATCAATAACACCAAGTGATCTTGTTATCTCACTTTTAATTCCAGTCTCTTCAGCTACCTCGCGGATCGCAGCTTGCTCAGGTGTTTCACCTGCTTCAATATGTCCTTTTGGTAGTGACCAAAGCAATCTTTCATGGGAGGCATCTTTTGGATCTAATCTGCCAATTAATAATCCTTTTGTGCCGGTCTTATCAACTACTAGCCCACCAGCACTAACCTCATCAACACGTTTTGCATATTTAGCGCGCGGGGTATTTTTTCCACCCTGATTACCCTTATTGTTTTTGCGGTTACTTGAATTATGTTTTTTAGCGGGCTTACCAGAACCACTATTTTGCGCACCCTTACGGGTACTGCTTAAATCCTGATTGCCACCCGCATTATCTGCTGGGGTCATAAAGATAAGGATACTGCCTTCACCCAAACCCACTCGGCTACAACCCACTCTGCTCTAACCTAGTGCCACCGTGAAAACTCCAACCAACGCTGCCGCACAACTTGCGATCACCACACTGATCAAGCAAGCACCGGAGGCGACAAATTTAGCGATCGCATTTAAAGCAGCTGGATTTAAGTTAGCACTTGTCGGTGGCCCAGTACGAGATGCAATATTAGGCAGACTTGGTAATGATTTAGATTTCACAACCGATGCGCATCCAAAAGATTGTGAAAAGATATTAAATAAGTGGGCAGATTCAGTTTGGGATATTGGCGCAGCCTTTGGCACAGTTGCTGGGAAAAAAGGCGATATAACAGTTGAAATTACTACCTACCGAAGTGAAAGTTATGAAGCAGATTCTCGTAAACCAAATGTTGAGTTTGGTAAAACAATCGAAGCTGATTTATCGCGGCGTGATTTCACTATTAATGCGATGGCACTTGAGTTAACAACTGATGAGCCAACCTTTATTGATTTATATAATGGAGTTGGTGATCTTGAAAGTAAATTAATCAAAACACCTGGCAAGCCAGAGGATTCATTTAGTGATGATCCGCTTCGAATGATGCGAGCTGCCAGATTTATGAGCCAATTAAATTTCACAATTGATTCAGCAGTTATCACTGCGATTAAAAGCATGACAGCTAGGCTTGAAATAATTTCAGCAGAGCGAATTAGGGATGAGTTTACAAAAATAATAATGAGCGATAACCCACGCCTTGGTATTACCTTACTAGTTGAAACCGGCCTTGCCGATATTTTTCTACCAGAGATTCCAAAACTTAAATTAGAGATTGATGAGCATCACCATCATAAAGATGTTTACGAACACACATTAACTGTTTTAGAGCAAGCAATTGCACTTGAATCAAGATTGGGCGGACCGAATTTAACACTGCGCCTTGCTGCTTTATTACATGATATTGGCAAGCCAAAAACTAAAGAGTTAATAGCAGGAGGTGGAGTTTCATTTCACCACCATGAGGTAGTTGGCTCTAGATTATGTAAAGAGCGAATGAAGAAACTTCGTTTTGATAATCACGTTATTAAAGATGTGGCGCAATTAGTTTTTCTACACCTACGTTTTCACGGTTATGGCAATGGTGAGTGGACTGACTCTGCTGTGCGTAGATATGTCAGAGATGCTGAGGAGCTTCTAATCCATCTACACCTTCTTACCAGGGCTGATTGCACTACTAGAAATCAAAAAAAGGCGGAGAGCTTAGCTAAAACCTATGATCAACTAGAAGAGCGAATTGCGTTGTTAATGGAGCAAGAGGAGTTAAATAAAATTCGCCCAGATTTATCTGGTGAACAAATTATGGAGATTTTACGTATTAAACCATCACCTGCTGTTGGTAAGGCGTATGACTTTCTACTTGAATTACGGCTTGAGCATGGGCCATTAGGTGAAGAAAAAGCTAAATCAGAGTTACTTAATTGGTGGAAGCTGCAAAATTAGATTTGCGCATTAATACTGTTGCAGCAAATAAGTAAACCAAGGCAATTACAAATGGCAGTACCGAAGTAACGCCAGAATCTGGCATGAGCAATGCTGCCCCGATTGCACCAATTACAATTCCAGCATTTACTGCTACATCATAAAAAGCAAAAACACGACCACGGAACTCATCATTAATTTTTGATTGCACCAATGCATCATTTGTGACCTTTATCCCCTGACCACATAAACCAACGAAAAAAGCACTACCAATCATGGTAATTTCATTAATAGAAAATTCGTAAATTAAAAGGGGTGGAATACAAGAAAACATCAATATTCTCATCCATTTATGTCGGCCAAATTTTAAAACCCCATAAGGTGAAATTACCGCACCTAAACCGATACCAATTCCGGCAATCGCAAGTGCTCTGCCAAAACCAGCAAGACCTGCGTCAGGATTTGCTGGATCATTAAAAGTGTTTCGTTCCAATAAAAGTGCCATCAAGGTTAAAGCAGTTATTCCACTCCGCTGCATGCCAACCGCAAAAATTCCTCGCAATGCATCTGGGTGACGACGCAAAATCTTTAGACCTTCTAAGATTTCTTTAAAACCCTTATTCTCTTCCGGCATCTCATGTGGCAATGGTCCGATTTCATTTTTCTTAAGCCGGTAACAACTAAGAGCTGCTGATAAAAATCCAAGCACAGCCAAAATAATGACAACTGAATCTGCAAAATCAGTCCCATATGTTTTATCAACAAAATTTTTAACCGCAATTCCAACTCCGCCGCCGATTACTACCCAAATTGTCCCGCCGGTAACAGCCAGGGCATTAGCTGCGATTAACTCCTCTTTCTTAACTAGTAACGGCAAACCAGCTGATAATCCAGCCAAAATTAATCGGTTGATTCCAAAGGCGAACAAAACAAATAAAGTTAAAACAATTCCAGTTTCACCATTACTTACCAACCAAGCTATTACTAATAAATCAATGGCTCGCAAATAATTACAATTTCTAATTATTCGCTGCCGGGAGTAGCGATCTAAAAATGTGCCAACATATGGGCCAATTAACGAATATGGCAGCAGTACAACTGAAAATGCAAGAGCTGCCGAAACCGCATTAGGGGCTCGCTCTGGTGAGAATAAAACAAAGCTAGCCAGGGCTGATTGGAACAATCCATCTGTTAACTGCCCACTCCAGCGAATTGTGAGTATTCGATTTAATCTAGAGCCTTTACTAACCGGCCAAATTCCCATAAGGGCAAGCGTAGTTATTAATTTAGGATTAACCTTGGATCTTATGTTAGCCACGATGCGATCTTCGATTGATTACTCACTTAGCAAGAGGCGAACCCTAATTGCGCTATTTCAAGGTGCAGCCAGCG
>Ga0209189_1003287_pt1 | contig 10895 bp, 7 predicted proteins | sample C_130820_EF_Meta_FD_187308 | JGI IMG/M metagenome (GOLD analysis project Ga0209189, IMG submission 187308) | Freshwater microbial communities from Lake Croche, Canada to study carbon cycling - C_130820_EF_MetaG (SPAdes) (version 3) | ecosystem: Environmental > Aquatic > Freshwater > Lake | place...
TATCTATCCGAGCGAAATCAGTTACAGCTCGATAAATCTCACGATAGACGTCGTGCTCAATTGGCCAGAAGAAACTTCTGTCAATACCAATTTAGCCACCAGAATCATCGATGTGACCGCCGCCAGTGCAGGGTTGAGAATTTACCTGCCGGACGCAATGAGGTCGGGTGTTGGCAACACGATCCTGTTCAACAACGTCGGCGCTCAAACTTTCACCGTCAGAGACGCAGGCGGCACGCAATTGATGACGGTTGCCACCGGTGAATTGTGGCAGATCTACCTGACCGACAACACCACGGAAAACGGCGACTGGAACATTCTGCAATTCGGCGCCACCACCTCCACGGTCAATGCGTCCTCTCTGGCCGGCACAGGCATTGTAGCTGTCGGCACGCTTCTCAGCCAGTCGGTTCCTGTAACTCAGTTCAACTCCAATTACACGTCTGCGGTCAACGACCGCGCGAAGATGTTCAACTGGGTTGGTGCTGGCGGCGTTTTCACCTTGCCAGACCCGACTATTGTGGGTAATAACTGGTTCTGCTATTTGCGCAACAGCGGCTCCGGTGCTATCGTGGCAACGCCTCCAGGCATCATAACCATCAACGGTTCCGCCACTTTGAGCTTGCAACCCAGCGATTCTGCAATCATCGCTAGTGATGGCGTTTCTTTTTACACAATTGGTTTCGGTCGATCGGCTTTGTTTGCTTTCGATTACACCGTTATCAACATTGCCGGCACTGGCGCTTACACCTTGACTGGTTCGGAATTGAACCGTGTTTCTTACAGATTCAACGGCACGCTCACCGGAAACCGTTCTGTCATAGTTCCGGCTACAGTCCAGCAATATTGGGTGGATAACCAAACAAGCGGCGCGTATACATTAACCATCAAGCCGCCCTCGACGGCTGGTGTGACCATTGCGCAAGGTCAGCGCGCAATTCTTTACTGCGACGGCACCAATGTTTTGAACGCTAGTACGGTTGGTGTGTCTTTGCCGCTGGCAGTCAACCAAGGCGGCACGGGCGCGACCACAGCCAGCGGCGCAAGAATCAATTTGGGTGGGACGTCCACAGGCATTGCGTTGTTAACGGCTGCCGACCAAGCCGCAGCTTATGCCGCTCTGGGCGTCGCTCCGGCTGGCGTAGTCGTTGGTGGTACATTCTGATGCCAGAATCCACCGCGATACTTCGATCCAATCCCGGCATCAAGCGGGACGGCACCAAGTATGAAGGTGACTTCTACGTGGATGGTCAGTGGGTGCGCTTTCAACGTGGGTTGCCACGGAAGATCGGTGGCTACAGGTCTACGACCAAATACCTGACACAAATCAGCAAGGGCTTCAGCACCTTCACGCAACAACTTTACGTTTATTGCCACACAGGCGGCACGTCCACCCTAGAGCGGTTCACCTTAGATTATACCGGCAACAGCTCTGTGATATCTGACAGGACGCCGAGCACGTTGGTCGCCAGCAGCAAAAACAAATGGATGTTCGATTACCAATACGACTCATCCAGCAACTTGAACTATGTGATTGCGCAAGTTGCCCCAAATGGCGATTACATTAGCAACTCTGAAGGCGGGCAAGTATTCTATGGCGAGGTGCTCGGAACTGCGCCGCTGACTGAAATCACGTTGCGGGCCAACACCAATGCCACAGGCGGCATTGTTGTGCTGCATCCGTACCTAATGTATTACGGCACCGACGGGACCATCACTTGGTCTGTTCCAGGCAACCCGACAGACTTCACAAGTTCTGGCTCTGGCGTTGCTCGCGTTTGGGGCCAAAAAATAGTCAAAGGATTGCCGCTGCGTGCAGGCTCTGGCACCGCACCGGCGGGCATCTTCTGGGCTTACGACGCTGTCATACGCGCTACTTTCACCGGCGGCGCGAATGTATTTCAGTTCGACACCATTGCGACAGACACGTCAATTTTGTCACCAGACAGCGTGGTCGATTACGACGGCGTTTTCTTCTGGGCCGGTGTGGACCGCTTCTTGATGTTCAACGGTGTGGTGCGTGAAGTTCCAAACCAGATGAACATCAACTATTTCTATGACGGTCTGAATTCAGATCAGAAAGAAAAAGTATTTGCATACAAAGTGCCGCGCTATGGTGAAATTTGGTGGTGTTATCCACGCGGCGACGCAATAGAATGCACTCATGCCGTAATCTACAATGTGCGCGAAAACACTTGGTATGACACAGAATTGCCCAATGGCGGTCGTTCTGCCGGTGCTTTTAACAATTCATTCGCCGCGCCGATCTTGACCGGTGTTGTTAGCTCTGGTTCTGGGTACAGAGTTTGGGTGCATGAGCAAGGCGTAGACCAGATCGACGGCCCTAACATCAACCCGATCATGAGTTACTTCGAGACCTCCGACCTTTCGCGGCTTGTGCAAGGCGTGGACGAAGCGATTAGAATCACGGCCATTGAGCCTGATTTCGTGCAGGTTGGCGAGATGACCGTGCAGATTACAGGCAGAGCGAACGCTCGTGCGCCGGAAATTACTAGCCGCATCTTCACGTTCCCGCAAACTGCGAACGAGCCTTATCAACAAATCGTAATGCTGAAAGAACAACGCCGCGAGTTGCGCGTCCGGTTCGAATCCAACGAAGTTTATGGGGATTACCAGATGGGTCAAATCATCGGCCACTTCGACAGCGGCGACAGGACGGTGCTTGGATAATGGGCATTCGAGTGACTCTTCCGACGGGAATGGATCTGCGCGATTGGGCAGACCAGATAGCGTTGGATTTGGATCCGTATGGTGCGTTTGGTCGTCTGATGGATGAAACGCGTTGGCAAGATTGGGCAATGCAGTTTGTCAACAACGCGTCTCTCAAAGAGAATATACCAATCCCGTACAACTTTGACGATTGGCGCGAATGGGCGCAGCGTTTTTGTCAGACCGTTGAATGAGATTCATAGGGTTCGATCGTGAAGATGAAGCGGAAGAATGGGCTAGGAAAAAGCTGCAAATTGACGCACCGCCGTCGTTGTTTCGCTGTCTGTCTGCGGTCGACGAAAAAAATAAGTTCATGTGCGTTGTCGTCATGACCAATTTCAGCGCTCGCAACATCGACCTCAACATCGTCATCAGCGACAAGAGAGCGCCGCGGCCAAAAGAAACTGTTTCGATGTTCAACGAGATCTTTGGTTACGTTTTTGACAAGTTGCGAGTTGTGCGCGTCACAGGCCTGTTGCGCGGCAAGAATGTTGAAGCAAAACGCATCAACGAGCATTTTGGGTTCAAACCGGAAGGCGTTGTCAGGAAAGCATTCGAAGATGGCGACGACCTTTGCATTTATGGATTTCTAGCAGAAGAATATCACAACCACAAGTGGTTTAGAGGGCGACATGGATAAAACAACAATCATGCAAATGGCAAATTCTGACCCGAAGTTTGGTCAGATCATTGATGCGATCGAACAACAACTCGAACGCATGCCGATTGTCGCGGAGGATCTTGATGATGCTATCAAGATGCTTGAGTTCGTCCTCAACAACCCAGACAGGTACCAAGAAGTAGCTGAAGCCGCTGTCAGAGACGGCGTCATCGACGCACGACAACTGCCGCCGCAGTTCGATGCTGTGTTTATCATTTCGCTTCTGGTTGCGCTGTATGGTTTGCAAGATCGATTGGGACAACGCGGTTATGCTCGCGGCGGTCTGACTGTTGCTGCGCGTCGAGTCGCTGCTGCTGGCCGCGGCGGCGACAGCATGCTGGCCCATATCAATCCGCGTGAAGCCGCAATGCTGCAGGCCATGGGCGGTTCTGGAACAATCAACCCGCAAACAGGCTTGCGTGAATATAAAGGTCTGCTCGGCAAAATCATCGGTGCTGTTGCGCCCATCGCTTTGAGTTTCATCGCTCCTGGGATCGGAACCGCGATTGGTAGCGCATTGGGCGCTGGCACAACATTTGCGCCGATCGTTGGCGGTGCTGTCATGGGCGGGTTGACTTCGGCCGTCAGCGGCGGCAATCCGCTGGTCGGCGCTGTTACCGGAGGTTTGGGCGCTGGCCTTGGTGGACAATTGGGTTCAGCCGTCGCCCCTGGAGCCAGCGAAGGTGTGCAATCGGCTATTGGTAGCGGCTTGATTGGCGCAGGCACATCTGCGCTGCAAGGTAAGAATCCAATCACGGGCGCTCTGACCGGCGCGGCTTCTGGATATCTCGGCAGTTCTTTGAGCGGCTCTGGATTGCCGGAAGGCGTGGTCCGCGGTTTGCGGGGTGCTGGCAATGCTTTGACTGCCGGTGGAGATTTGAAACAATCCGCACTGAGCGGGTTGGCTTCTGGTTTGATGGGCGGCGGCACGCAAAAACCAGCACCGATCGAAGATCGTTCAATGCCAGCAGACGGCGTGTATCGCAACCCAGAATATTTCCCTAACGGTCAGTCGACCATCCAAAACAATCCGCAGACGACCAACATGGTGCAAGGGCCGGACGGCGTCATGCGCAATCCGGATTATTTCGGCAATGCAGCTCAAACGCCCGCGCAACAAGCCGTGCAAGAAACTTCGCAAGGGAAAAATGACTTGTTCGGCGGTTTGAACGCGAAAACACTCATCGGCGGCGCGCTCGCTTTGAATGCTCTCACTTCAGCGCCGCCAGATGTGCAAAAAGCAGTTCAAGGATTGACCCCTGAACAACAAGCCTATTTCAACCGCCCGTCCATCCGTTGGGATTGGAACAAGTTGCAGCAAGACGCGAATCAAACGAATTTGAGTTTGGACCAATATATGGCCCGTTATTGGCCGCAAATCACTTCCGGCCAATACAATATGCAAACGCCCAAAATGGCCGGCGGCGGCGCATTGAGCAATATCGCTCGTATGGCACGCGGCGCTGGATCTGGTCGCGCAGACACCATCGACGCTAAATTGTCTGATGGCGAATATGTCATGGACGCTGAGACTGTCGCGCTTTTGGGCGATGGCTCAACTGAAGAAGGTGCACGCCGCTTGGACGAAATGAGAGAAAAATTGCGTCAACAAAAAGGAAAGGTGCTGGCGAAAGGCAAATTCAGCCCCGCGGCTAAATCGCCTCTTGAATACATCCAAGGAGTTGCATGATGGGAAGTCTATTCCAAGGTTCGCCGCAACAGGCAACGTCTTACGTCAAGACGACCTCTGACCAACCGCAGTGGTTGCAAGACGCAATTTACAACCAAATCCAAGTTGCGCAAAACATCGCCAACAAGCCTTACCAGTCGTACGACATGCCTACGGTTGCAGAGCTATCGCCGCTGCAACAACAAGCATACCAAAATGTCGTAGGGAACCAAGGTGCTTGGAAAGACAGCATGAATTATGCGCAAAGCGGAATGAAAGATTTCGCTACAAAAGGCACTGCAGACCAATTGCGCACAGCTCAAGCAGATTATTTGCGGCAGGGCGACGTTGCAAAAAACTTGGATGCCTCGAATAGCTTGTTCGATCGGTCGGCCAGCATGGATGTTGTTGGTGCTGCACAGCCTTACCTTTCCCAAGCTGCTGCTTTGGACGCATATGGGAATGCGCAACCTTATTTGAGCAAGGCTGGCAACCTCTCTGCCATTGGCGCGGCTAATCCTTATTTGCAACAATCGCAACAGACCACTGCGCAAGCTCTTTCTGACCGCGCGTTGAACGCCGCGAACCCTTATCTGAACGCTGCAGCTCAATCGTCTGCAGCCAACGTCTCGTCTTACATGGCGCCTTTTCAACAAGGCGTGCTAGATGTGATTGCAAAACAAGGTGCTCGCAACCTGAGCGAAAACCTTTTGCCGGCGGTTTCCGATCAATTCATCCGTGCAGGCCAGTTCGGTTCTAGCCGCATGGGAGAGTTTGGATCGCGTGCTTTGCGCGACACGCAAGAAGCAATCCTCAACCAACAAGCGCAAGCAGCTCAACAAGGTTATGGACAAGCACTCGCTGCATCGCAAGCCGACCTCGCTCGCCAAGCACAATTGGCTGGTACGGTCGGGTCCATCAGCGGCGCAGACCTTTCTCGTGTATTGCAAGGTGCCGGCCAATACCAAAACATCGGTCAAACGGCAGGCCAGCTCACCGCGCAAGAAATGCAAAATCTGGCAAACGTCGGGCAAACCTCTGGCCAATTGACCTCGCAACAGATGCAAAATTTGACCAACCTCGGCCAAACATCAGGGCAGCTCACCGGCCAACAAATGCAAAATTTGGGCAATTTGGCGCAAGCAAGAGCCTCAGCGGGTCAAGCGCAACAAAATTTCGGCCTAACTGCCGCGCAACAAGCGCAAGCAGCGCAAGCAGCAGATTACCAACGGCAAATGTCAGCCTTGACAAACGTCGCGAACATGGCGCAGCAAGAACAAGGCATGCGCACGGCAGACGTCGCTGCTTTGGAAGCCGCGGGTCAAGCGCAACAAGCACAACAACAAACACAACTCAATGCGGCTAAGTCACAATTCGATGCCGAACAACTTTACCCGCGGCAACAAGCCGATTGGTTGAGCACGCAAATCCGCGGTTTGGCTCCGATAACGCCGCAAACGACTAGCCAATCTGGCACGACGACTGGTGCGACCTATTCACCTTCGCCTCTGTCGCAGCTAGCTCAGGGCTACTTCACCGGTAAAGCAGCCAATTTGATTTAAAGGATTGAGCGATGGGATACGAACTCGACAGGTTGGTGCGTCAATACGGTTTGAGCACCCCCACCATTCAAGGTTATTCTGGTGCAGCCGCGCCAGGAGGGCCAGCGCCCGCCAATCCTACTAGGCCGACGGAGTTGGTTGCGCCGACGTTGCGTACCCAACCAACAGCGGTTGCAAAACCAACTGATCCAGGAACAAAAGCAACACAAGCGCAAAAAGAGATTTACAACACAAACCTGAACAATTACAATGCTTATTTGACAGATTTGACTGCATTCAATGCAGAAAAAACTGCTTACAACACGGCTTTAACCAAATACAACAAAGACTTGCCAACTTACAATGCGGCCTTGGCCAAATACAATACCGATCTAGGGACTTACAACGCTTACAACGCCGCCAACCAAACCTATCTGAATGATCAAGCTGCTTACAATGATTACAAGCAGAATTACGCCGCGCGGCAAATGAACACGCCGATGTATTTGAACAAACAGTTCGATACCGCATTGACACCGACCGACGATTCTGGACGACAGCTCTACAATCAGACCGGCAGCTATTACGGCAACATCATCAATGCGCCATCGTCTTCATCTTTGACTGCTACGCCAGTTTCTGGTTCGACCAGCCTCACCCCAAATTTATATACGCAAGCCGGTCCAGGCGGTCAGAATTTGACGTTCAATGCTGGTGTGCGCGGCTATTACGTCAATGGCGCAGCACCCAATCCATTCCAACCAAACACTTTGCCCGCTGGTGTTCCAACTGGTGCAAAATACGACCAAGCTAAAGCTCAATACTTCGTCCCCTACGCCCACGGCGGCGGTGTGCGCACGCATTATGACGAAGGCGACCTAGTCGATCTGAGCAACAAATACAACAATCCGGACGAAATGAGCAATGTTAGTCCTGGATTCATCAACAATGCGATGGCGCCGCAGGACACGTCCGGCGTGCCTATGGCGATGGTCACGCAACGGCCAGCTATGCCGCCGCAACCGCAAGCCGCGGCTACAGAGATGCCCAAAAGCAATCTGGAAACTATCATGGCAACTTTGGCAAAATACACGGGAACTGGCCCAGACTATGCCAACGAACTCAAAACAGCAAGAACCGCCGCCAAAGCAGAATCTGACAAATTCGCTCAAATGATCACGGACGCGATGAAAGATCAAACGTCTGCGCCTTCGAAAGAAGAGCTGTATTGGAAACTTGCTTCTGCTTTTGGCTCGCCCACAAAGACGGGCAAATTCAGCGAACAACTTTCCAACGTTGGTTCGGTCGCGGCAGATTATGCAAAGTCTGTGCGGGAAGCGCAAAAAGCTGATCTCTCCACCAAGATGCAACTGGCGCTTAAGGGTCAAGAGTTGAAGGCCGCGGGAGCCAAGGAAGACCTCACGACTCTGCGCACCCTCGCCGCAGAGGACATGAAAGACAAGCGCACAATAACGACGGAATTGCTCAAAGAATATGTCAAGTCTGGTGAGCCGCAAAGCACCGCGGGCAAACAAGCTAAAGACGAAGGTCTGACGCCTGGAACGCCTGAGTACCAAGAGCGCGTCAAAGCAATCGCGGCCAGCAACCTGGAAGCGCAAACTGCTAAGATCGAATCGTTGCTCGCCGGCATCAGCACCGCGCAAGCTAATTTGTTGTTGAACCAAACTAAGTTCGATTACACCAAACAACAAGGCACCAAGTTGAGTGCTGCGGAAGTCAAGATGAAGTCTGAAACCGAAGAACTCCTCGGCAACGCCAATCAAGCACTGAAAGACATCCAGCAAGCGTACAAGCTGAATCCGAACACGTTTGATTCTTCGTTGATGGATAAAGGCACTCGCCTGTTGTTGGAGAACACCAGCAGCAATGACCCTAAAGTTGTGGCGACGCGCACCATGGAAAACTTGCTCAGCAAGGAAGCTATCGGCAAACTTCGCGCATCGTTCGGCGCCAACCCGACAGAAGGCGAACGCGGCATCTTGCTGCAACTGGAAGGCATCAACTCCAAGAGCAGGGAAGAACGCGCCGCGATCATGCGCAACACTTATGAAGCACTCAAGGCCTCTGTCTCGCGGAATAAAAAACGCCTCAACGAGATCAACGCGGGTCTGTACAGGGACACCACGAAAACCGGAGGGCTTGAGTGATGGCAGACATGACCCTTTCCGATCTTATTCTCAACAAGAAACGCCCTGCCGACCAGTTGGTTGGGGGTACACGTGCACTGCTCGGTCAAGGCCTCGGCATGGGTTGGGGCGACGAGGCCGAAGCGTGGTTGCGGTCTAAACTAGGAGAAGGCAAATATGAAGAATTGGTACAGAAAATTCGTTCTGAATATGGTCAATACGCTCAAGAACATCCGTTCACGTCTGGGGCTTTAGAGTTCACAGGCGGCGTGGCTCCCGGCGTCGCCGCGATGTTTGTTCCTGGTGGACAAGGCATCGGCGCGGCTCAAGCTGCACGCTCGGCTGGTACCCTCGCTAGGTTGGCCTCTAGCCCGTTGGCTAGATCGACGATAGCTGGTGCTGTGACAGGCGGCGTAACTGGTGCTGGCGTCGCCAAAGAAGGCGAACGCGGAACCGGCGCTGCTGGCGGTGCAACGCTGGGTGGCGTCCTTGGTGCTGGCACGCCGGTCGCCATGAGGACTGCTGGCGGCGTTGCCGACTGGGCTGCGCAGCGTTTGTTGCCAACCGAAGCCAAAGTTGAACAAGCAGCGCTCGGCAAAATGACTGGAGCTATGAATGAGTCTGGCGTTTCACCGAGGGACATAATCAGACGCATGGCGTCAGACCGGTCGATGGGCGTGCCTAGCGTTGTGGCCAACGTCGACACAGGATTGGCAGATTTGGCTGAAGCGGTTGCGCAACGCACTGGCCGCGGCGCACGCAAAGTCGAGACGACGCTCAACCAGCAAAAACTAGGTGCGCGCGAACGTGCGCATCAGCAATTGGTGCAAGGGTTGAACCCGCAAGATTACTATGCGCAAGAGCAAACTATGCTCGACACGATGCGCAAAAATGCCAACAGCGTTTACGAAAAAGCGTATTCTGTTGGTGACGTCAATGATCCGATCATCAACCAAGTGTTGGCCGATCCGACGTTTGCCAAGTTTTTTGAAAAAGCAAAGTCGATCGCAGACAAAGAAGCGCTAGCCGCAAAAGTCTCTGGCGGCGATCCCAGCAAATTCCAGCTCAAACAGATCTACGAACCTATTTACGAAACGGATGCCGCAACAGGCTCTCCGATCCTCAAAGGGTTCAACATCAAAGAATCGCCAGATGTGCGCACGCTGGATTACATCAAGCGCGGCATCGACGCAACGATCGATTCGGGCTTCCGCGGCGAAGGCATGAGCACCGCGGAAGCGAACGCCCTGAAAGAGTTGAGAAACCGTTTCCGCGACCGTCTGGATCAGCTCGTCCCTGAATACAAAGCGGCGCGCGGCCAATACGCCGGTGACATGGAAGTACTAGATGCGTTGCGCAGCGGCATGAACGACTTCAGCAAGATGGATCATGAACAGATCATCAAAACAGTCAGCGGCATGGGCGCGGCTGAAAAAGACGCATTCCGCACTGGTGTGTCACGCGACTTGTACGGCAAGATCATGAACCCTAGCGGCAACTTTAATGCCGCGCAGCGTCTCATCGGTTCGCCGGAAATGCAAGCCAAATTGCAACCGCTGTTCGACAACCCAGACCAGTTCAAATTGTTCAAGGCCGCTCTGGAACGAGAGTCGCAACTGTATTTCCAAGCCAACAAGATCTTGGGCGGCTCACAAACCGGCAAACGCATGCAGATGCGCAGCGAGCTGGAGAATGACTCTCAAGTCGGTAATGCCGTGGCACAAGCCGTGACCGGCGGCTGGACCAGCTCTTTGGCGAGCTTGGCCTCTCGAGCAATTCAGTCTAGCAACATGACCGAAAAGACAGCGTCCAAATTGGCTGACATGCTCATGTCGAAGAACCCGAACGAAGTGGCTGCGACCGTGCGCCTATTGGAAGACTTCGCTAACAAGGCTCCTGGCAAGGCTAAGAGAGCCGCAGCCATCGAAGGCGGCGTCGCTACCGGCGCAACCACATCTGTGTTCTCGCCGCCGCAAGCACCGGTTTCCAGCAATCCAGAAATTGAAGGTGACACATCGAAGATGGCGCCGCTCGAAATTGAAGGGCCGGACATCGAAGCGGATATCGAGGCTTTGACCAAGATGCCGCAGTAAGATCAATCTCCTCCGACCGTTGTGTCATTCAGCCCCGCCGCGTGCGGAGCTTCT
>Ga0209189_1003288_pt1 | contig 10891 bp, 7 predicted proteins | sample C_130820_EF_Meta_FD_187308 | JGI IMG/M metagenome (GOLD analysis project Ga0209189, IMG submission 187308) | Freshwater microbial communities from Lake Croche, Canada to study carbon cycling - C_130820_EF_MetaG (SPAdes) (version 3) | ecosystem: Environmental > Aquatic > Freshwater > Lake | place...
TTTCAATTGCAGGAATAATTTCTTGGTCAATTTGGGGGTCATGTTTTGCGCGTAGGCGATTCATTAGGCCCATACAATAATTGTTAATCGCTGCAAGTGGTTGATTCAACTCATGCGCAATCGAAGAAGCCATCTCACCCATCGTGGTTAAACGGCTTGAAAATTGGAGTTTTTCCTCTTGTACGCGCAGATTATCTTCTGATAAGCGACGCTCAGTGATATCGGTGGTGATGAGCATTTGTGCAAGATGTCCATCAGTCCAAGGAATATAGCGTCTTCTGACTTCATACCATTTTGGATTATCAGGTATTTGTACTTCCCTAGAGTCTCCGATGATGGGTGTGAGAGCAGAGGAGGGAAGACCAGCAAAACCATCCACATCATCCTCATCTAAATCAAGATTGTTTTCAGAGAACGCCTCAGTACCTAGTAAAAGATGATGGGCATGAGGTGTTGCATCAAACATTTCTTGGTACAAGTTATTGGAGTACAGCAATTCACCTGACTTTGGGTTGACAACTGAAATACCAGCGGTTAAACCCTCGAGTACAGTAATAAATCGTTGTTGAGAGATTGCTAATTCATCTCGTATACGTCGCGGCTCAGAAATATCAACCAAGGAAGCAATCCAGCCTGTTTGTTTATTTTTTGCATCTACCATCGGGGAAACAAAGTTTCTGACAAAGATCTTTTTACCTAGTCGATCTGTCAGAATTGCTTCAATACCATTGGGAGGACCGAAATTCTTTTTGAAAGCATCCTCTAATTTCATGGAGTTTGATTCTTCATCTTCCCTTGCCCAAAATGGAAAAGGAGGCTTTAAACCTTGTAATTCCTCACTACTCCATCCTACCAATTTAGAAAAAGCTGGATTGACATAACTAATACTGCCATCTAATTCATGCACTCGAAGTCCAACGGGCATTGATTCTTCAATGGCTCTTCTAAAGTTAGTTTCATTAATGAGACTTCGTTGAATATCTTGTCTAAATTTCATTTGTCGCCAAATTGACCAAAAGCTCCAAATCACATAGGAACATAATCCAATTACAAGCCAAAAGAGCATTTGGAAACTAAGATTACTTGGGAGAGGATAGCTCTCCCCTTGAAGGATGATATTGTCAGCAAACTTCGTTATTTTAATTTGGTATGTACTATGGTTTTTAGCTAAAGATCGATTGCTTTGTGAATAAACTAATTGACCTTGATTATTCAAAATAGAGAAGCGATGGCGCGCCAAAATATCTTTCGGGATAATGCGATTGATCATCAGTGGCACAGAGTACAAGACAGCAATATTTTGTTGTTCAGAATATTTTGAGGCTGGTTGAACATACCAAAAAACTATGGAGCGCTCTTGATTAAAGTTAAGATTTTTACCCTTGAGCTCTAAAGTGATAAAACTTGAGTAGGTTCCTCTGCCTGAGGCTTGAGCATCTTTGAGAGTAGCTTGTAGGGCATTATTTAATTGAGAAGCAACTTTAGGATCATGATTCCAATCCCCGTCATCGATTGTAGGAAAAACGATGGTATTTTTTGAAACTTGATTGCTTGATTGAATCAATAAAAGTTCACTATGTTTATTGATTAATGAGCCGGCAATGCGGTAAAAATCTTTACTCCATTTGGCTTCGTTTGAAAAAGGAAGGTTTTTACTAATATTTAAGAGTTCTTCTTCATTTTGTTCAAATTTAATTTGTAATCGTTGCTCCGCATAAGCGATTTCACGATAAAAGATAAATTCGGCATGTTCGGTTTCTTGAGAAGACAAGGACCACAAAATTGCAAACATAGCCAGCATAAATAACATGATGGCAATAATCGGCGTGTATAAATAATCTACGGATTGTTGACTTAGTTTTTTTTTCAAAGACCTTGGTTGAAACCACTTCTTGATTTGGCTAAAAGAGAAAGTTAGCATTTTCTTCATAGGGCTTATTTTGCTTGAAGTGTCGTTTAAAGGTTGAATTATTTGATATATTTTCATAATTAATTTCATATTATGATAAATACTACCAAGATATGAAAAAAAACTTGTATTTCATCGATCTAAATTTAGAATAAGAGAAATTAATAAGGAGATCAAAATGGCAGTCGTTCCTACAGAATTTAATTCCAAATTATCAAATATCGATTCAGTTGATGTTGACCCGATAGAAACTAGAGAGTGGCTCGATGCCATGAATGGAGTCATTCATGCCGAGGGCACTGAGCGTGCTGCCTTTTTGATTGATCAACAGATTGCTTTTGCCAGAGTGAATGGGGTGGATCAACCCTTTCATGCGCAAACGCCCTATATCAATACGATTCCAGTAGAGCGCCAAGCTCGCATACCCGGTGATCAAGAGGTAGAACACCGGATTCGTTCATATACGCGTTGGAATGCTATGGCGATGGTCTTGCGTGCGAACAAAGATACGAATGTTGGCGGACATATTTCATCCTTCCAGTCTGCAGCCACTTTATATGATGTTGGTTTTAATCATTTTTGGCATGCACCATCTGAAGAGCATGGTGGTGATTTGATTTATGTTCAAGGTCACTCTGCTCCTGGTATTTATGCTAGAGCCTACTTGTTAGGTCGTCTATCAGAAGACCAGTTAGATAGTTTCCGCCAAGAGGTTAGTGGTAAAGGGATCTCAAGTTATCCCCACCCTTGGTTAATGCCTAATTTCTGGCAGTTCCCAACAGTGTCGATGGGGCTTGGTCCTATCATGGCCATTTATCAAGCCCGCTTCATGAAGTATATGCAAGACCGCGGGATGACAAAGACGGACGGACGCAAAGTATGGGCATTTTTAGGCGATGGTGAGACTGATGAGCCAGAATCTCTTGGTGCGATTGGGATGGCTGGTCGTGAAAAATTGGATAACCTGATTTTTGTTATTAACTGTAATTTGCAGCGATTGGATGGACCTGTTCGTGGAAACAGCAGCATTATTCAAGAACTTGAAAGCGAATTTAGAGGTTCAGGTTGGAATGTGATTAAAGTCGTTTGGGGAACACATTGGGATGCTTTATTTGCACGTGACAAAAAAGGTCTTCTCATGAATCGTTTGGCGCAAATTGTGGATGGTGAATATCAGACCATGAAAGCGAAAAACGGAGCTTATGTACGCGCCCATGTTTTTAACACTCCAGAGTTACAAGAGTTGGTTGCAGATTGGAGTGATGAAGATATTTGGAATTTAAACCGTGGTGGACATGATCCCCACAAAGTTTATGCAGCCTTTCATTCTGCGGTGAACCACAAAGGGCAACCCACCTTGATTTTGGCTAAGACTATTAAAGGTTATGGCATGGGTGCTTCTGGAGAGGCAATGAATATTGCTCATCAGCAGAAAAAAATGAGTATCACAGATGTCAAAGCCTTCCGCGATCGTTTTGCCTTACCGGTCAAAGATGAAGAACTAGATGATGTGCCTTACATCAAATTTGCAGAAGGTAGTCCTGAGCTTGAGTACATGCGGAAAAAACGTATGGATCTCGGTGGCTATCTTCCACAAAGAAGAGCCAAAGCCGAATCTTTAGATGTGCCTTCATTAGAAACGTTTGCGCCCTTATTAGAAGCAACTGTTGAAGGTCGAGAAGTTTCTACCACGATGGCATTTGTACGATTATTAAATATGATTGTGAAAGATAAAGTCATTGGTAAGCGAGTGGTCCCGATTGTGCCTGATGAATCACGTACTTTTGGTATGGAAGGGATGTTCCGTCAATTAGGTATTTGGAGTCATATTGGACAGTTATATGAACCTCAGGACCGTGATCAGTTGATGTTCTATAAGGAAGACCAGACAGGCCAGATTTTACAAGAGGGGATTAATGAAGCGGGTGCGATGTGTGATTGGATTGCAGCTGCAACATCCTATTCAACCCATGGCGTACCGATGTTGCCATTTTATATTTTCTATTCCATGTTTGGTTTCCAAAGAATTGGCGATTTAGCTTGGGCAGCAGGTGATATGCGCTCCCGTGGTTTTCTTCTAGGTGGCACTGCTGGTAGAACAACACTCAATGGTGAAGGCTTGCAACATGAAGATGGTCATAGTCATTTGTTTAGTTTAGGAATCCCAAACTGTATTAGTTATGATCCAACGTTCGGTTTTGAATTAGCGGTAGTGATTCAAGATGGTATGCGTCGGATGTTAACTGATCAAGAAGATGTGTATTACTACCTTACTTTGATGAATGAAAACTACGCACATCCAGCGATGCCTAAAGGTGTAGAAAAAGATATTTTAAAAGGGATGTATCACCTACAAAGTGTTGGTGAGGCAAAAGCCAAACTACGTGTGCAACTCCTAGGAAGTGGCACCATCTTCAGGGAAGTCATGGCTGCCGCTGATTTACTTCGTGATGATTGGGGTGTTGCCTCAGATTTATGGAGTTGCCCAAGCTTTACTGAGTTAGCCAGAGATATTCAACGGGTGAATCGCAATAACTTATTAAATCCTTTAGCTAAACCGCAAAAGTCTCATGTAGAAGAATCATTAGCTAAATTCAATGGTCCAGTGATTGCTTCAACTGACTATGTCCGTTTATTTGCAGAGCAGATTCGTCCAGCAGTTCAGCAGTTAGGTAAACGATATACCGTTTTAGGAACTGATGGGTATGGTAGATCCGATACGCGTGAACAGTTACGTCACTTCTTTGAAGTAGATCGTTATTGGGTGACTATTTCTGCTCTAAAAGCCTTAGCAGATGATGGTCAGATAGACGCCAAAAAAGTAGCAGATGCAATTGCTAAATATGGTGTTGATGTTTCTAAGCCAAATCCAATGACTGTTTAAGGAGCTTTTCATGACACAAATGATCGAAATTAAAGTTCCAGATATTGGTGACTACAAAGAAATTCCTATTATTGAGTTGCATGTCAAAGTTGGTGATCAAGTTGCTAAAGAGCAATCACTCATTACTTTAGAGTCTGACAAAGCCACGATGGATATTCCTAGTGCGCATGCAGGTATTGTTAAAGAGTTAAAAGTTAAGTTAGGAGACAACGTTTCTGAAGGTAGTCTTGTTCTTTTATTAGAGCAAATAGATGCATCAACTAGTGCGTCAACTCCAACAACACCAATGCCAACACCTGCAGCAATCGCAGAGGAAAAAACAAAGCCAGTTGCACCACAAGAAACCCCAGCTTTGTCACTTGTAAGCCCGGTTGCTAAAGCAGTTGAGAGTTCTGCACCAGTCAGTGTTAAAGCAGAGGTTACTAGTATTGCTCAAACAAGTCATGCAAGTCCATCGGTGCGAAAATATGCACGTGAGTTAGGTGCTGATGTTACTCAAGTAAAGGGTAGTGGACCCAAAGGACGTATTACCCAAGAAGATGTTCAAGCCTATATCAAGGGCATTTTAAGTGGGCAATCAACTGCAGTTAGTACTACTGCCTCAGGTGGTAATGGTTTGCAATTATTACCGTGGCCCAAAGTTGATTTCAAGAAATTTGGAGAAATCCAGACAAGACCACTTTCACGTATTCAGAAGATTTCTGCAGCAAATCTAGCTCGTAATTGGGCCATGATACCTGCGGTTACCTACCATGAAGATGCTGATATTACCGATCTTGAAGCTTTCCGCGTGCAAACTAATAAAACCAACGAAAAATTAGGTATTAAAGTTACATTGCTGGCATTTTTAATGAAAGCCTGTGTCAAAGCTCTAAAAAAATACCCAGAGTTTAATAGCTCTCTCGATGGTGAGGAATTAATCCTTAAACAATATTTTCATTTAGGATTTGCTGCAGATACACCTAATGGTTTAGTCGTTCCGGTAATTCGTAACGTGGATCAAAAAGACGTTTTAGAAATTGCTCAAGAGACAAGTGATTTGGCGAAGTTAGCACGTGATGGCAAGCTTAAGCCTGATCAAATGCAAGGTGCATGCTTTACGATATCGTCCGTTGGTGGTATTGGTGGAACCTATTTTTCCCCAATTATTAACGCTCCAGAAGTTGCTATTTTAGGCGTGAGCAAAGCGGCGATGAAACCGATTTGGGATGGCCAGGAATTTGTCCCTAGATTAATTTGCCCGTTATCCTTAACTGCAGATCATCGCGTCATCGATGGTGCCTTGGCTACTCGTTTTAATGCTTATGTTGCTGAGTTAATTTCAGATTTTCGTCGAGTTACTCTTTAAGGAATCAACATGACTACGCAAACGATACAAGTTCCAGATATTGGCGATTTTAAAGATATTCCAGTTATTGAGATTTTGGTGAAAGTTGGTGACGAGATTGTAAAAGAGCAGGCTTTATTGGTATTAGAGTCCGATAAAGCGACGATGGAGGTTCCAAGTGATGTGATCGGTAAAGTAGTTTCAGTTGATATCAACATTGGTGATAAAGTCAGTTTTGGTACCCCCTTCATGACAGTTGAGTTAAGTGCTCAAGCAACTGGTGAAAAAGTGGCAGCACCTATTAAACCTGCTACACCCATCCCAATCCCTCAGGTAACCTCAGCACCTAGCGCTGGAACATATTCTGGTACTGCTAGTCACTTCTGTCAGTTGCTCGTATTGGGCTCTGGTCCTGGAGGTTATAGTGCAGCGTTTCGTGGTGCAGATTTGGGTTTAGATACTATTTTAATCGAGCGTTATGCCACCTTAGGCGGTGTTTGCTTGAATGTTGGATGTATACCATCTAAAGCTTTACTTCATACCGCAGCCGTCATGGAAGAAGTGAAATCCATGGCAAAACATGGTGTTCATTTTGGCGAACCTCAGATAGATATCAATGCGCTACGTGAGCATAAAGAGGGCGTTATTAGTCAACTGACAACCGGACTAGCTGGTATGGCTAAAGCTAGAAAAGTAAAAGTGTTGCGCGGTGTTGGAACTTTTTTAGATGCAAATCATTTACAACTTGAAGAGACCTCCGGAGCTGGGTGGGATTTAACCGGTAAAAAAGAAGTGATTCATTTTGAAAAAGTCATTATTGCTGCGGGAAGTCAGTCAGTTGTACTCCCTTTTTTACCGGTTGATCCAAGGATTGTTGATAGCACTGGCGCTTTAGAACTCAAATCGATACCCAAGCGCATGTTGGTAATTGGTGGCGGCATTATTGGTTTAGAGATGGCTACCGTTTATAGCGCTTTAGGTTCACAAATTGATATCGTTGAACTTTCGGATAGTTTAATGGCTGGAGCTGATCGAGATTTGGTGAAGGTTTGGGAGAAAATGAATTTATCCCGTTTCCATCAAGTCATGTTGGGCGCAAAAGCAGCTTCAGCACAAGCAAAAGAGGATGGTATTTGGGTGCAATTTGAAGGACCCAAAGCACCAACCGAGATGCAATGTTATGACCTTGTTTTAGTAGCCGTAGGACGAGTGCCAAATGGTAAAAAAATACAAGCTAGTACCGCGGGAGTATCGGTGGATGAACGAGGCTTTATTCCAGTCGATCATCAAATGCGTACTAACGTAGGCCATATCTTCGCAATTGGTGACATTGTGGGGCAACCAATGTTGGCGCACAAAGCGGTCCATGAAGGCCATGTTGCAGCAGAAGTTGCCGCTGGTCAAAAATCTTTTTTCGATGTTAAGCAAATCCCTTCCGTCGCTTATACGGATCCAGAGGTGGCTTGGGCAGGGCTTACAGAAGAACAATGTAAAGCTCAAGGTATTGCATATCAAAAAGGGGTTTTCCCATGGGCAGCGAGTGGCCGTGCAATTGCAAATGGACGCAGTGAAGGATTTACTAAGTTGATTTTTGATGAAGCCACGCATCGTATCATTGGTGGTGGTATTGTTGGAACTAATGCCGGTGATTTAATTGGTGAAGTATGCCTTGCCATTGAAATGGGCGCTGACCAAGTTGACATTGGCAAGACAATACATCCTCATCCAACCTTAGGTGAATCGATTGGTTTAGCTGCAGAAGTTGCACACGGATCATGTACTGACTTGCCTCCCCAAAGAAAAAAATAAGTTTTTCGAAGAGATATAAAAGACATGGGAAAATATCCCATGTCTTTTTTTTAGGATTTGTTGAATATGAACCAATACCCACGTTTTCCAATAATTGGAACTCCCCTTACGAGTAACGCAATTCGTGTCATGATGCTCGGCAGTGGTGAGTTAGGTAAAGAGGTCATTATTGAATTACAACGTTTGGGGATTGAGGTGATTGCGGTCGATCGCTACCCCAATGCGCCAGGACATCAAGTTGCGCATCGATCCTATGTGATTGATATGACAGATGGACAAGCCTTACGAGATTTGGTGGCAAAAGAAAAGCCACATTTAATTGTTCCTGAAATTGAAGCGATTGCCACAAAAACATTAATGGAACTGGAGCAAGAGGGGGTAGTGGAGGTTATTCCAACGGCAAGAGCGACCTTCCTTACCATGAATCGTGAAGGGATTCGTGAACTGGCTGCGACAGAATTAGGCTTACCAACATCTCCTTATTTTTTTGCAAGTTCATTAGACGAGTTACAAGCAGCAATTGATAACGGGATTGGATATCCTTGTTTTGTAAAACCAGTGATGTCATCCTCAGGCAAGGGCCAATCGAAATTAGATGGTCCACAAGATGTAAAAACTGCTTGGGAATATGCGGCATCTGGAGGTCGGGTAGATAGTGGTCGAGTCATTGTGGAAGGACTTATTGATTTTGATTATGAAATCACACTCTTGACCGTAAGGTCCTTCGGGAGTGACGGCGTCATAAAGACCAGTTTTTGTGAGCCGATAGGACATGTCCAAAAAAATGGTGATTATGTAGAAAGTTGGCAACCGATGGCGATGAGTCCTGTAGCGATCGAGAGGGCAAGGGATATTGCCGAAAAAATCACTAGTAATTTAGGTGGTAGGGGTATATTTGGAGTAGAGCTATTTGTCAAAGGTGATGAAGTTTGGTTTTCTGAAGTGAGTCCTCGGCCGCACGATACGGGACTGGTTACTTTAGTCAGCCAAGTACAGAGTGAATTTGAGTTACATGCAAAAGCAATTTTAGGGTTGCCGACCCAAGTAACATTAAAAACTCCTGGAGCTAGTGCAGTGATTTATGGGGGTATGGAAGCGACGGGGATAGGTTTTGCGAATGTACAACAGGCTTTATCTCAAGAGGGTGTGACCTTACGTTTGTTTGGTAAGCCTGAGTCATTTATCAAAAGAAGAATGGGTGTAGCATTAGCAAGTGCCTCAAATACTGATGTAGCTCGTGAACATGCAAAAGAGGCCGCAAAAACTATTTCAACCGTGAAGATGTAAAAATTACTTTGTAGAATCAAGTGATGAATACAAAGAAAAAACTGATAGCACAACTGATGATCCTAATCATCGCTTTAGGGGGAGTCCTTTTGATGTCATTTAAGCCGAGTACCTTATTTGGTAAGACTCTCACGACACGAGCTGGTGTCGTGAGTGGTATTGAAAAAGCCGTTGAAGAACGGCGTATTGGTGATCCACATGATCCGCTAGTGAGAGATCTCAAAGCTTATACCTATATAGCTAAATTTCAACTCGGAGATAGTCCTATCGTAGCGAAGTTTCAAGACCCTTATCAAATTAATGAAGGTGATAGATTACGGGTTAGTGGGGTTCAGACTGAACAATTTTTTGATGTAGTGGCGTATCGCAATGAAACAAAGCAATATACAGGCTCGAATTCCTGGTGGATGACTGCCTTAGCGGGATTATTATTTGCTTTCGTTGCAGCTCTCATTTTCTTTCGCGCAATTCAAGATCCAAGGTGGTATGAGCAAGCCTTTTTTCTATTACTATTTGGTGTTGGTATCTTTTTAGTATTAAGAGGTTTTTATATTAAAGAAGCTATTGATTTATTAAGCCAGCCATGAGTAATCGCGTCGGACTTTACTTTTTTTTATTATTTGGAGTGGTGTTGATAAGCGCATGTTCAACAGAGATATCAACGCTTGAGCAGCCCTATATACGTTCTCAACAAGCTCTTTCACAAACGATGCCATCCCAATTACCCCCAATTCAGCTGCCTAATTCAGGATTACAAAGATTTCATTCTACAGTTGGACAAAAACATGTGATTCAAATAGTAAGTAATCCTTCAACAGGTTACCGTTGGGAGATGACCTATCAGGAGCCAGTGAAGAACTGTTTAGATGTCGTCAGTAGAAATATGGTGTATGACGATAAAGAGAGTTTTTCCGATGGGGTCAGGAAAGTTGGATCACCAGGTAAGCAGGAGTGGCAATTTCAAACCAATTGCACAGGACTTTATCGAATTACTTTTGAGTACAGAAGACCATGGGAACAAGGGCCTTCAACCTTTAAAACAGTAGCAGAATTTATTACGAGATAAAAAAAGCCCAGAAGAACTGGGCTTAATATTTGCAAAAAGACAGCTTAGTTAGCAACCGTGCTTTTGAATAATTTCTCACTAGCTTTTAAAGCAGATTCAGTCGCAGATTGCGTATGATGTGAGCTCATATCGATAGCTTGTTTAACTGCTTTTTGTGAAGATTCAAACGCTGTACTTGCGTTTGCAACTGCTTGTTTGATGAGGTTCACCATTGCATCAGAACTCCCAGGAGTTTGTGAGCTTAAATCAGTCATTAGTTGTTGCATTTGAGTCGTGCGCTTTTGAATATCCGCTTTCGTAACTTCGTTGATACCTGCTTGAGTTTCATTAGCGATACTGTAAATATGTCTGCTATAGGCAATTGCTTTTTCAGTCATTGGTTGGACAAAATTTGCTTGCATACTCATATATTCTTTAATGTCTTTAGCTTTTGATGAGTCTTGTAAATGATCAACATTTTCTTGCATTAAAGTTTTTGCAACTTGGAGATTGAGTTCCATTAATTTTTCAACGCCATCAAATGCTTTGCGTGAAAGTTGGGCAAGAGTTTCTAGGTTTGCTTTATTTGCTGCTGTAATTTGTTCCTGAGTGAGTAACATAATGAATTCC
>Ga0209189_1003289_pt1 | contig 10888 bp, 16 predicted proteins | sample C_130820_EF_Meta_FD_187308 | JGI IMG/M metagenome (GOLD analysis project Ga0209189, IMG submission 187308) | Freshwater microbial communities from Lake Croche, Canada to study carbon cycling - C_130820_EF_MetaG (SPAdes) (version 3) | ecosystem: Environmental > Aquatic > Freshwater > Lake...
ATCTTGATAGATGGTATGGTATTGCTACTCAAACAAGTAAATTAAAAATTGGGCAAAACGCTGGATCAGTTACTCCACCAGCAGGTTTCAACAACTACCAAGGGCTTACATCTCTATCTGCCTATTCATTACTGACAGGGGATGCCTTTGGAATACGTCAAGTTATTGAGGGATTTAACGTCGGCGATCTTGGGTGGGGGACTGCCAACGCACAATCAGTAACGGTTTCTTTTTGGGTTCGCAGTTCGTTGACCGGAAGTTTTGGCGGCGACATTGCAAACAATGCGTTCAATCGCTCCTACCCGTTCGGCTACACCATCAATACCGCGAACACTTGGGAGTATAAAACAGTCACCATTCCGGGTGATACAACAGGCACTTGGCTGACAACCACCAGCGGTGGAATCTCACTGACTTTCGGTTTGGGTTATGGCGCAAGTTTATCTGGAACAGCAAATGCTTGGAACGCAGGTACAGCGTATATGCCAACAGGGGCGGTCAGCGTAGTTGGCACATCTGGCGCAACTTGGTATGTAACAGGCGTACAGCTAGAAGCAGGTACAACAGCATCCCCATTTGAGTACCGGCCTTTTACAACTGAAGTTCAGCTATGCCAGCGGTATTTTTGTAAGAGCAGCAGTCTTAATGTAGTTGCTACGAACGGCGCTGTTTACAATACAGCGGGTATGTTTTCCACTGGGGCAGTTTCAGCATATTCTGCAAATGCTGGTTACGTTCAATGGATTGCATTCCCAGTTACCATGAGAACTGAACCCGCAACATTTACAATTATAAATACGAATCTTCCAGCTTCACCTACAGCAGGTTATTGGTCAATATATAACCCCGGCATCGGGTGGGCAAATGGGTCAATTGCCACTCAATCATATACTGCAAATGGGGTAGGTTTTTATACAAATGGAACTTTTGCTGCTGGCCCAACTATGTTTTACGGCGCTTGGACAGCATCTGCGGAGTTATAAAAATGGAAAACTACCAACTTATTAAAGACCCGATGTTTCAAACAATTAGTATGTATGCTCGTCGCTTATCAGACAACGCCTTAGTACACCGAGAGCTTAACCAAGAGTACGTAGCTTGGAATGAGGCTGGTAACACCCCATTGCCAGCAGAGGAGAACCAATAATGGCTTAACGCAAGTTGACCAAGGCTTGCTGGGTACAAATGCCCAGTACACAGGCTTCAAGAACAGAATTATCAATGGAGCGATGGTTGTAAATCAACGTGGGTACACAACAGCATCGCCATTAAACGTGGGTGCTGGACTCTTTACTTACATAACAGACAGGTTTTCTGCGTATGTAAGCCAAACATCAAAAATGACTTTTGGACAATCCACAGTTGCCCCATCTGGGTTTATTAACAGCTTAAATGCAACAACAACCACCGCCTATTCAGTTGCAGCAGGTGAGTTATTCATGCTTACTCAGCCAATAGAAGGATTAAACGTAGCTGATTTAGCTTGGGGAACAGCATCAGCGGCTACAGTTACTTTGTCTTTTAGGGTTTACTCAAGCCTTACAGGTACGTTTGGTGGTGCTATTTTGAACGGTGCATACAATCGTTCTTACCCATTTACTTACTCGGTTCCTACAGCAAACACTTGGACAACAATTTCTGTAACCGTTCCCGGTGATACAAGTGGCACTTGGTTAACTACCAACGGTATTGGGATGAATGTGTCGTTTGGATTGGGCATGGGTACTACCTATAGTGGCACAGCCGGAGCATGGGCTGGAACTCAATACTGGTCAGCTACAGGCGCAGTCTCAGTAGTCGGAACATCCGGAGCCACCTTCTACATAACCGGAGTGCAACTTGAAAAAGGCAGCACAGCCACATCGTTTGACTATCGGCCTTATGGGACGGAGTTGATGTTGTGTCAGCGGTATTTTGAGATAAATTCAACAGTAAATTATCATGCCGCTCTTTATGGTAGTGGAGTTTATCTTGGTCAAGTTGAATTTAAAACTACAATGAGAGTTGCACCAACAGTAACATTATTTATTGGAGGAGGTGCATTTACTATGGGTTTGGCTGACCAATTACATTTTTATTTTACAGGTACTGGGTCAACATATATTTCAACTTGGAACGCAAATGCGGAGTTATAAAATATGTATAAATTACATAAAGATATTATTACAGGGCAAACTACTAGTATTATCCGTCTATCCGATAACGCATTCATCCCCTTTGACCCCGCCAACACAGACTACGCCGAGTACCTACGCTGGCTTGCACTTGGCAACACCCCATTGCCAGCAGAGGAGAACCAATAATGGCTTTAACGCAAGTTGACCAAGGCTTGCTGGGTACAAATGCCCAGTACACAGGCTTCAAGAACAGAATTATCAATGGAGCAATGGTGATTGACCAGAGAAATGCTGGGGCTAGTATTACTCCTACAAGCGGTCAGTATTCTGTAGATAGGTGGAATTTTTATTTAACTCAAGCATCAAAATTTACTGCTCAACAATCATCTACTGCCGCAATAGGATTTGTTAATAGTTTGAAAGTTACATCATCTTCCGCATACTCTGTTGTTGCAAGTGATTACTTTTTTCTTGACCAATCCATAGAAGGCTACAACGTATCTGATTTGGGATGGGGTACTGCTAATGCTAAAACTGTTACTTTATCTTTTTGGGTTCAATCTAGTTTAACTGGGACTTTTGGTGGCTGTGTAGGAACTTATAATGCGGGTCGTTCTTACCCGTTTACTTACACCATTTCTGCCGCAAATACTTGGGAACAAAAATCAGTAACGATTGCAGGTGATACATCGGGAACTTGGCCTACAACTAATGCTGGTTCTATAGCCTTGTATTTTGGATTGGGTGCTGGTTCTACTTATAGCGGAACTGCTGGTTCTTGGTCAGGCGGCAATTATTATTCAGCCACAGGCGCAGTTTCAGTAGTAGGCACAAGCGGAGCAACCTTCTACATCACAGGCGTACAGCTTGAAAAAGGCAGCACAGCCACATCGTTTGACTATCGGCCTTTTGGGACGGAGTTGATGCTGTGTCAGCGGTATTATCAAAAGTCATTTAACCAGAGTGTATCTTCAGGAACAGCTGCGTATCTAGGCGGGCTGCACACTGTTTCTTGGGGGGATGGTAACGCTGCTGGGTTTGTTTGGCAAGTATCAATGAGAGCTGACCCGACAGTAACTTTATATCCTACTGCATCTACTTTATCTGGGTATGTGAACTCAGGCGGAACTGATAGGGTTGCAAGTGCAACATACCCTAGTGAACGAGGTGTTAGCTTTATTGCGGTGACATCTGGATCGGCAAATAACTTTACTCGTTTTCAATACACTGCTAGTGCGGAGCTATAATGTATAAACTTCTTAAAGACCCTTACAGTGGCAACATTTGTGGTGTTATCAGAGTCAATGATTTTGCTTCCATCCCCTTCGACCCCAACAACACAGACTACCAAGCCTACCTAGCTTGGCTTGCTGAAGGCAACACCCCGCTCCCTGCGGACGAATGATTGCATTACGCCCTGAAAACCAATAAAATCCTGCCAACATAAGGAAGTCCTATGACTACTGCAGCAACATCCCTTTTGGGCCTAGCCCTCCCCGTAACGGGCGAACTGTCCGGTACATGGGGCGATACCGTCAATACTTCACTTACAGCGCTGCTAGACACCGCGATAGCTGGTACGACCACACTTAGCTCTGACGCAGATGTAACCCTGACAACTACAACCCTAGCAGCCAACCAAGCGCGGCAGTCAATCATTCTGTGGACTGCAGGCGGCACGGCAACTCGGACAATCACAGCCCCGGCGCAGTCTAAAAACTACATCGTAATTAACAAGACCTCCAGCACACAGAGTATCAAGATCGTAGGCGTAGGCCCTACCACTGGCGTAACGATCGTTGCGGGAACCGCAGCCCTTGTAGCTTGGAACGGCCTTGACTTTGTAACCGTTTCGGTCATATCTACAGCCGGTATTGTTCAGGTAGCCAATGGCGGTACTGGGGTATCAACCTCCACCGGGTCTGGGTCTGTGGTGCTTAACACCAACCCGACAATTACAAACTACACAGAATCTGTAGTCGCCGTAGGTACTGTCGGGGCTTCAAGCACCTTGGTATTAACCAGTGGTACGGTGCAAACAGCAACCCTAACAGCCTCAACCCCCTGCACATTCACAATGCCGACCGCAACGGCTGGTAAGAGCTTTATCCTGCAGATAACCCAAGCGGCTACAGGCATGACTACTGCTACCTTTACAGGGGTGAAGTGGCCTTCAGGAACAGCACCGGTCATTACAGCAACTGCATCAGCGGTAGACATTCTTACTTTTGTTGCCATCGGTTCTACTTGGTATGGTAACTACGCTCAGGCGTTTGCATAATGTTTGCAGCAACTAATGCTTTTCTTACTGGGGCAATGCCCGTATTTAGGTTCAACCTCACCACGGGGTCAAACTTAAACCTACGGACGCAGGCATTAGCAGCAGGGTGGAATGGTGTTTTTCCAGTAGTTGCAACAATTCCAGTAAGTAACACAATCAGTGGTACTGGGTCTAGCACTGCATTAACCATCAACGGCTCGTTCCCTAACAAAGTAACGCTGATAAACAACGGCCTAATCCAAGGCTACACAGGCGCTACAGGTGCAACTGGTGCGACGGGTACTACTGGTTCTGCTGGTTCTGCTGGTGGTACAGGAGCCGCAGGTACTAATGGTGCAGCAGGTGGTGGAGGCGCAGGCGGTGGTTCAGGCGCTGGTTCTCCGGGTAGCGGTGGCGGCGCTGCTGGAAACGGTAGCACGGGTGGCACTGGAACTGCGGGTGGTACAGGTGGCACGGGCGGAGCGGGTGGCACAGGCGGTACAGGTGGATTGGCTATCCTTGCTTCTGTCGCCGTCTCTATTAACAACCTAAACACAATTTCGGGCGGCACAGCAGGTTCTGGTGGCGCTGGTGGTTCAGGTGGTCCCGGCGGTTCTGGCGGGGCAGGTGGAGCAGGTGGTGCTCCGGGAGTTCAATCTGGCGGTGGCGGCGGCGGTGGTGGAGCTTATTACACTGGAAAAATATATTTAGCCGGAGGCAACGGAGGTAATGGTTATAGCGTTGCAGGTGGCGGTCCATTTGCCGGTGGCGCAGGTAGTGGAGGTGGTGCAGGCGGATCAGGTGGTGGTTCAGGCGCAGCAGGATCAGCAGGGGCATCTTCTAGTTTTGGTGGCGGTTCTGGTGGAGCAGGCGGTGCAGCAGGTTCTGCTGGCGCTACGGGTTCTGCTGGCGGAACAGGCGCTACGGGTACGGCAGGTAGTACAGGTTCAGCGGGGTCCATCGGGGCCTATGTACAGGGTAACGCTAATGTTACGTGGATTAACTTTGGAACAAGAAATGGAACAGCATCATGATTAAATACAAGATTATTGAAACCAATGTCGCAGAACACTCTATTGTTGTGCGGTTTTACACAGACATCATTACGGAAGCAATGCTTGCTACGGACGTTTTAGATAACGTAATCCGTCGTTGCCGTACAGACTACTCCTTTGACTTGCCTGTACCAACTCCAACAGGAACTGCGCTGCATGATTTTATCGTTGCCCGTGCGCCTACGGCTTGGCTGCACACCCAAGAAGACGTTATCAACCCCAATATAGATACCTCGCTGTCTGCGATTATTCCATTGGTGGGTGTTGAGGTAGAAGTTGTAACAAATGCAATTTAAGGTAAAGCAAATACTTGCGGGGGTACTAGCCGCACTAGCTTTATCCAGCCACGCTGAACTTCCAAAAACGCTGAAGGTTTACACAGCCTACACGGGTAGCTTACCGTTTTGTAAGACACTGTTTGCAGAATACGATAGGGTCTACGGCACAGAGTCACAGATTATTGTTAAGGCTGGGGCTACCGGAATGATGGCTATGAAAGCTATGCAAGCAGAGCCAGAGTTTTCAGTGTTGTGTGCAACAGGTGTTTCTGACCACGTTATTAATAAAACAGTTTATCCCGGTAACGATGCAGCATTTGATGATTTAAAAATTGTTTCAGTGTTGGCTACATCTGGGGTTACGTTTGTTACAGGTAACGGAAACAAGTTTGCAACGCTACCTGAGATGCTTCGTCAGGGTAAAGAAATAACTGTTGGCTACCATTCTTTTGGGATAAAAACTGTTGCTTCTGAAATTTTAAAAGACAGTAATGTAATTTGGGTTCCGCATAAATCATCCTTGGAGGCAGCAGCTTCTTTGGCAGATGGGTCTTTAGACTTATACCCAGACGGCTCAGGACTCTTGACATTGGTCGCTGCAGGCAGACTAAAAAGCATTGGGCACATTAACACTCCTGATACCGTACCCGGTATTGAATTGAGCGCAGTGTATCCAGCGGCTACCAAGATTAAACTTATATTGGGTATTTCTGTATCTGCAAAGAACCATGCTGCCGACATAAAAGAGTTTGAAGCCCGTATTAAGCGGGTGCAGTCTATAGATGGCGTACAGGAAGTCATACGTTTAAACGGGTACAAGCCAAGCTACATGACAGCAAAAGACGCAGAAGTAGTGCTACAGGACTTTCGATTGCAGTACATGAAACAATGATATGCCCACAAGACTTGGTGAGTACTGTGTTGGGGACTTACGTTTCATAAACAAGTATGACGCGCTTACCTTAGCCACCAAAACAAACCAATCTGTAACATGGGACTTTAATGACGCTGTATTTTCCTGCTTTGATTGGACGGTGCCAGTACCCGAAAAAATAGACGAACTTTACAAGCGACGCGCACAACAGCTTAGAGACAAGTATGACTATGTATCTTTGTTCTTTAGCGGGGGTTTAGACAGCACTAATGTCCTACATGCGTTTATAGACAACGATATCAAATTGGACGAAGTGGTAATGTTTAAACCTCGTTACTACGCTTATGACCCAAACAATGCTACTCCGGGTGGCAACTTGTATTCCGAATTAGATTTTGCGGCAACACCCCACCTGCAAAAGTACGCGGATGGAAAAGGCATAAAAGTTCGGACAATTTACTTTGAAGATGCGCTCGACGCTTTGCTTAAAAATAATACCTACGCTACGCAATTCCATAAACTTAACTGGTTGACACCTACAGCTTTAGCTAGGGTGGCTATGGCGGTCACTGACCTAGAGTGGAGAAGCCTATACGATGCTGGTAAAAACGTAGCCCATATACAAGGCGTAGATAGGCCAGTACTGACAAAAACTTACGATGGCTATAGCTTTTCATTCAAGGACTATGTAAATACTTTTGTATTTGAAGCCGCAGAAGCAAACGAAACATCTGAGAAGATAGAAAAACATCAGCATCAGGAATTTTTTTACTGGACACCCGATCTGCCTAAGTTGGCAATAAAACAGGCACAGCTAACAAAACAGGCTTGGATGGCAAACCCAGAAAAACCCCATGGGCAAGATATAGCTATAGAACAATTATTCCCTGCTCACGTTTTAAGTGTCCGCAGCTTATTCCATGCTGGAAAAAATATGGTGGGAACTAATGGCCCTAATCACCAATGGATTCATTCCCCAGAAATAACCTACGCGAAGGGAGTTTTTGTAGAAATGCTGTCCCTTGCAAGAACAAAAATAAGTGATAAATTTACCGAGATTGACTACAATGTCCGGGCTGCAAGGCCTAAAGCTGGGTCATTTAAAGATATGTGTTCAAAAGAATATAGGCTGTAATGATTGATGCGCTTGCTTCTGCTCAAGTACCATGGCCCAACACCGAGACAAAACTTGTGTTGGTGTGTCGTGTCGTGCTGCCGAGCGAGAAGTATGGAGCAAATGAGTTTTTAGACAAAGACGGGAGGGTGTGCCGGTGGGTGCTGGAGGTCAAGAATGATCGACCCAATTAGCGCATTCGCCCTAGCGCAGGGTGCTATAAAAGGCATCCAAGCTGCTATAAAAATGGGCAAGGATGTCCAAGGCATCACGCATGACGTGATGAAGTTTTTTGACGCAAAAGATAAGGTAGCCAAGGAAGCAGTTAAAGACCCAAAGAAAAAGTACAGTTCCGACACCAGCCAAGCGATGAGTACCGTCATGCAGTTGCATGAGCTTAACAGGGCTGAAGAGGAGTTAAAGTGGCATTTTATTAACCAAGGCCACAGCCAGCTTTGGAGTCAGATTCTCCTTGAGCGAAACAGCATAGTGCAGCGCAGAAAAGCGCAAGAGATATTGGATGCTAAGGCGGCTAAGAACCGCAAGGCTGAGATTGACGAAGCCATCACAATGGGGCTTTGTGTGCTAGTGGCTGCTGCCATATTTTTCTTGGTAGCTTGGGGTGTAATTGCTTTGAAAGGTAAGCTATGAGCGAAGAAAAAATGCAGAACATGGAAGCTAAGAGCCAATTTATTGAGAAAATAACCTTTGCGCTACTGCCGCTGCTTTTTAGTTGCGTGGTGTACCTTATGTCTGCGCTGTCCAATTTGTCTCATGAAGTCACCATACTCAACAGCAAAATAAGCCTTGTCGTAACATCCGACAACAGGCAAGCACCAAATTCAGGGGCTGAGTTAGCCCGTGAAAAACTACGGCAGGATTTGGAAAAAGAAATCCAACGCAATCGTGACCAGATTGCAGAAAACCGTATGCACATTGCAATCTTGGAAGAAAAAGTTCCAGTGAACTCCAAGCTAAAAACTTTAACCGGAAAGGAATAAATCATGTTTGATGTTACCGCCGTAGACCCAAACAGCAGAATGGCTAAGGACTTCATCTACCTATTTGCTTGGTTTTGGTCAATTACATCCGTCCTGTATTTCTTTTGCGTGACCTTTATACCTATGCCGCAAGGCGCACGGGACTTTGCCAACATCATCCTTGGCTTTTTACTAGGTACTGCTGTAGCAACAATTATCAGTTTCTTCTACGGGTCTTCAAAATCCAGCAAAGACAAGACTGATGCAATTATGAAAGCCAACGATGTTAAGCCTGCTTGATCCCAAAATCTGGTTAGCCTTTTTACTGGCTGTTGGCATATCGTTTGCAGTTGGCCACCATAAAGGGTACGCTCAATCCGAGGCAGAGCAGGCCATAGCCATTGCAGAAGCCAACGCCAAAGCCCGGCAGGTTGAGCAGGTAATGACCACAAAACTCAATGAAACCGCCACAAAACTCAAGAAGGAAAATGATGCTGCAAAATCTCAAATTACTACTCTGCGTAATGATGTTGCCTCTGGCGCTGTCAGGTTGTCAATCGCTACGCAGGCCAGTGTACACACCCCCAGTGATACCGCCCCTGCCAGTGGAAATCAGCAAGCAAGAGCCGAACTTGACCCAACGGCTGCTAACACTCTTATCTCCATCGCCGCAGACGGAGACGAAGCCATCCGCAAACTCAACTCCTGTATCGACTCCTACAACCAAGTGAGGATTAAATGAGCTACCTAAGTAAACACTTCACCCTCGACGAACTTACCGTAACCGACCACAGGGAGTTCGACAACAGCCCGACACAAGTGGAAATTAGCAACTTGCAACGACTAGCACAACTGCTGGAGCAGGTTAAGGAAACCGTGGGCGGCAAGCCAATCATGGTTAATTCTGCCTTCCGGTGTAAACAGGTCAATGACGCAGTTGGAAGCAAAGACTCCAGCCAACATCGTCACGGCTGCGCTGCTGACATCCGAGTTCCCGGCATGACCCCTGACGAGGTAGTCCGTTCAGTTATTGCTGCGGGTTTACCCTATGACCAGATCATCCGCGAGTTTGACCGTTGGACTCATATCAGCATCCCAAATACTGAAGATGCAGAGCCCCGTGGCAATGCGCTTATCATTGACAAGGCTGGTACTCGACCTTTTGCCTGATTCATGGGAAAATGAGCTATGCCCTTAAAGAAGATCACCCTCAAGCCCGGTGTTAACCGCGAGAACACTCGTTATACCAACGAGGGTGGTTACTATGAATCGGACAAAGTTCGTTTCCGTCAAGGAACTCCTGAGAAGCTTGGGGGCTGGGCACGTATCTCGGCCAATACTTTTGTAGGTGTATGCCGATCGCTGTGGAACTGGATTACGCTGGGCTCCCAGAATCTATTGGGCGTGGGTACAAACGTAAAGTTCTACATTGAGAACGGCGGGGCATACAACGACGTTACGCCTATCCGCGCAGAAGTTACGCTGACTAACCCGTTTACAACCAATAGCACAACTACCGTTACGGTGTCAGATGCTGCCGGCGGTTATATTGCAGGAGATTACGTTACCTTTTACGGGGGAGCGGCTGTAGGTGGTATTACCATCCTTGGTGAATACCAGATTGTTACCTCAACGGCAAATACGTACACCATCACATCCGCTACTGCTGCAACATCGTCAACTACAGGCGGCGGTACAGTCTACGCTGTATACCAAGTTAATACTGGGCCAGCCTATGCAGTACCCGCTACCGGATGGGGTTCTGGCACTTGGGGTTCTGGGGTATGGGGAACCAGCGCCAACTCTACCTACGCAATGCGTATCTGGAATCAACAGAACTTTGGGCAAGATTTGCTGTATGGTCCCCGTAGTGGGCCTTTATATTTATGGAACGCAAATATAGGATATAGCGCTTCTGGGGTTTCTATTACTAACGCTAACCCCGGTGTAGTTACGAGCACCGTCAGTATTGCTGATAAAACTGCAATCACATTCCAGACTACAGGAGCACTTCCAACGGGGCTTGTTGTTGGCACGGTGTACTACGCACGGTACATTTCATCCACTACATTTAATTTATCTGCCACCCCTACAGGGGCGCTTATTGACACAACTGGAACTCAATCTGGTACGCACTCTATCTCCCCACGAGGCATTGCGCTTACCGCATTAAATGGGGCATCAAGCGTACCGCTGTCACAGACTTACTT
>Ga0209189_1003291_pt1 | contig 10884 bp, 6 predicted proteins | sample C_130820_EF_Meta_FD_187308 | JGI IMG/M metagenome (GOLD analysis project Ga0209189, IMG submission 187308) | Freshwater microbial communities from Lake Croche, Canada to study carbon cycling - C_130820_EF_MetaG (SPAdes) (version 3) | ecosystem: Environmental > Aquatic > Freshwater > Lake | place...
TGGAGTTGGCGTTGGTGACACCTTCGGTGTTGGAGTTGGCGTTGGTGACACCTTCGGTGTTGGAGTTGGCGTTGGTGACACCTTCGGTGTTGGAGTTGGCGTTGGTGCAACCATAACTGTAGCTAGAGATTGGATCGTGTTCGATTGTCCATATTTTCCTGCAGGAGCTTGGACGGCGCTAATCATGGCCGCTCCAACTTTTAGCCCGACAAGTGTATTTCCAACTACTTTAACGATGGTGGGATCACTCGAGGAGTAGCTCCACGCTCCACTCGAATTCGAGGTTGGATTGGTGATTGTCAGCGGGGCCTGCGCTACTCCGAGAGTGATTGGGTTGAACGTTCCGAGGGTTGGAATTAACCCAACTACTGTGACGGTAAATGTGGTGGATCCCGCAAGCCAGTAACCAGATGGTGCTTGTGTCAATGTAATTGTGGCGGTTCCGGCACCGACGACTGTGAGTACCTCGCCCGCCACCGAGACGATTGCCGGATCGCTCGATGTGACGGTCCATGCGCCCGAGGAAGCAGATGCTGGAGGTGTTATTTTTATAATGGGATCGCCGACAACCTGAGTTTTGTTGGGAAGCGGCGTGTACGTTGGTACGGCTGTCACTGTCAATGCCACTGTCTGTGGTGCAGAGGCGTTGTAATTATTGATCGCTGATTGCGTTGCAGTAATCGTGGTAACGCCAGCTTTCAAAAGCGTTACGGTATTTCCTGAGACTGTTGCAATAGTCGGATCAGCAATTTTGTATACCCATTGACCTGGTGAGTTAGAAGAAGGATTTACCAACGTCAGAGTATTACCCGCGGCAGATCCCAGAACAGCTGTTACAGGAGCAAGGGTCCCAATAGTTGTGATAGCTCCGGTTATCGTTAACGTCATCGTTGCCTTTATAGATGCGTATCCGCCGGACGGTTGTTGTTTCGCGGTAACCGTTGTAGATCCGATCGTACGAGGGGTAACGGTGGCACCTGAGAGTGAAGCGATCGTCGGATCCGCTATCGAAAATGACCAAGTGCCGGGTGAATTCGAAGAGGGTGGAACCAGGGCAAAGGAAGAAATCGCATCTTTAGCAATCGTTGCATTGGTAAAGCTTCCGATTGTTGGAGTAATTGCATTGATTGTTAAAGTCGTTGTTGCGGTAGCTTGCAACCAACTACTGGTTGCCATTTGGGTGGCGGTGACGGTGACAACTCCGCCGTCTAATAATTTAACGATTTTCCCGCTCACAGTTGCCAGCTCAGGGCCGTTGGTTATCGCGTAGGTCCATCCGCCATCGGATGAAGATTGCGGTGGGGTGAGGGTGAAGGTGCCGTTAACTAAATTAGTACTCAACGGCGCCCAAGCACCAAGAACTGGGGTGCCCGGAGTTATTCGAAGCAAGGCCTGGCGGTCATGTCCGGCATAGGGCCCGTTTGCTGCCGGAGTGAATGTCATCTCGGTAACACCGGCTTTTAATAGCTTGAGCGTGGTGCCGGAAACCGTTGCCAGCGTTGGATCAGCCAAAGAAATAGTCCACGTCGTCGGCTTACTGGTCTGGGGTACTGAAACCGTGACAGTTTTGGCATCAAGGGCTACGTAAACAGCCTTGGCGGCTGATGGGGCATCGGCAAAACTAGATGAACTCCCCGTCGCCACCATGGCAATGGCAGAGACGACAATGGCGACCTTTGAAATAAAACTTTTCACGCCACCATTATCTTGCCCACACTCGTCAAAGTGTGGGATCTAGGGCGGTGTAGAGGCGAACGATTGCTTACAGGTTCTGTTCGATCTCTTCCATGACAGCAATACGCTCTGCTTTGGTAGGCATCCGGAAGTAAACATGGCCCTGAGACCAGTAATAGGTCATAGGAATTAAGCCAAGACCGATAGACCCTAAACCGATCCACAACGTGGTCGTGTTCAGACCTGGAATCACCTTGAAAAACATAATCGTCATAAATACCGCACCGATTAATGGCCAAAGACCCATAAAGACGAAGTTTTTAACGCTCTTTCGAATCTCTTTTCGGAACAAGACGACGACCGCATAACCGGCAAAGGCATAGTAAATCGCGATTTGTAGTCCGATGGCAGAGATAGCGTCACCCATAATTTCGCCTATAGAACCAATGAACTGAGAGCCAACAAAGAGACCTAAACCCACAACGGTCATCGTTAGAGTAGCGAAAATCGGAGTCTTGTATTTGGAGTGGACCCGGCCAAACTGCGGTAGCAACGTACCATCGCGCCCCATTGAGAACATGGTCCGAGTCACTTGAATCAACTGGGTTTCAAGGGTTGCCACGGTTGAGAGCAGGACGGCAACTACCAATAGTTTACCGCCAGTGCCCTTCCATACTTCTTGCCCCAAAACACCCAAGACGTTAGCTGAGTTATCTTCTACCTGCTTCGAAGTAAGAACCATATTTGAGCCCACGGTAAAGACTTCAAAGAGCACAAAGGTAATCAACATTCCAAAAATCGCTCCACGGCCGGGGGTTCGCCTAGATCCTTTAGTCTCTTCGTTCAGATTAGCTGTGACATCCCAGCCCCAGTAATAAAAAGCGGCCAAGAGTGCGCCGGCGAAGAAGGTTGAATTTTTTCCGATTGGATTTGACCATGCAAACCAATGCCAGCTAAATGGATGAACTGGGTGAGCATGAAAGATTGCCAGCAGCCCAAATAGCAGCAAGAGCAAGACCTCGATGCCAGACATTATGACCTGAACACGAGCGGTAATCGTCACACCAAAAGCAACGGCAGCGACCATAAGCAAGAAGAAGACGGCACCAAAAAGCGTGACCCATCCTCTGCTATTGGAGAGCCGCTCAGAAAACAGTCCTAAAAATGAAGAACCTGCTGGCAAAGTAGCTGCCACCATAAAAATAGATGAACAGACGATCACAGACCAGCCCGCGATGTAACCGAGCGCAGGGTGCAATCCGCGCCTCACCCACGCATATGTCGCACCAGAATTTGATTCGGTCCGTCCCAAATAATTAAAGGCAAAGACGATTCCAAACATTGCCAGTCCACAATATAAAAGTGATGCCGGACCGGTCAGTCCGACTGCGGCAATAAGCCCGGCAGTTGTGGCTGCGATCGAATAAGCGGGAGCAGAACCTGCAACACCCATGACCGTGGATTCGAACAATCCCAGAACATTGGGGGCGAGGTTGTTGTCGTGTTTGGTTGACTGTGTCATGTGAAGACCTCCGGTTTGAGAGGGCATATGAATGCGTTGAACAGAGACGGGGAAAGCGTACCGCCTAGACTTCTGATGCAGAAGCGAATTGGCTCGCATATAAATCAAAATAGAAGCCCTTATTTGCCATCAGCTGCTCATGAGTTCCCTGCTCCACCAGAGATCCCTTCTCCATCACCAAAATCACGTCTGCATCCCTGATCGTCGACAAGCGATGTGCAATCACAAAAGAGGTTCGACCTGAGCGTAAGCGAGCCATGGCTTGCTGAACCAAAACTTCCGTGCGGGTATCCACAGAAGATGTTGCTTCATCCAAAATCAAAATTGCTGGGTCTGCCATGAAGGCGCGCGCGATCGTCAAAAGCTGGCGCTCCCCGTTTGAAACCGTAGCGTTATCGTCCGTGAGAAGTGAGTCGTAGCCGTCGGGTAGTCCACGAAGAAAGTGATCGATATTTGCCGCTTTGGCGGCCTCAACAACTTTTTCATGCGTTGGATCCGATGTTCCAAAAGCAATATTTTGACTCAACGTCCCACTGAAGAGCCATGTTTCCTGCAAAACCATACCAAACTGCCTACGCAAATCTTCACGAGTCAGATTTCTAGTATCAATTCCATCCAAGGTAATCATGCCCGCTTGGATCTCGTAAAAACGCATAATCAGATTGACTAGAGTTGTTTTGCCGGCGCCGGTCGGTCCCACAATTGCCACAGTTTGACCTGGCTTAACCTCTAAATTGAACTCTTCTATTAGGGGCTGATCTGGGGTGTATCTGAATGCGACATTTGTAAATGTTATGGCTCCAGTTGCGCGTTCGAGTTTGATGGAATCAGCTCGATCTGGCTCTTCTTCGGGCGCATCAAGTAATTCAAAAAGGCGCTCAGCGGAGGCTACCCCTGATTGAACCGTATTCATCAAGCCTGCAATCTGAGCAAGGGGCATTCCGAACTGGCGCGAATACTGAATGAAGGCCTGAACATCCCCGAGTGACATGGTTCCGGTCGCAACTCGATATCCTCCCAAAACCGATATTCCAACGTAGATCAGATTAGAGATAAGCGTGGTCGCCGGCATAATTATTCCGGACATAAACTGGGCGTTAAAAGAAGATTTATTGAGATTTTCATTCAACTCCTCAAACTCCACAATGGCCTGCTTGCGACGTCCAAATACTTTGACGAGCGCGGCGCCAGTGTGCATTTCCTCGACATGTCCGTTGAGTTTGCCCGTCCAATCCCATTGCGCAATAAACTGTTTTTGAGATGCTTTGGCGATCCGCACAGACGCGAACATCGAAAGTGGAATGGCGATCAATGAAACTAGGGCCAAGAGTGGGCTAATCCAGACCATCATGGCCAGAACAGAGAGTACGGTGAGCACGGAGTTGAGAATTTGAGACAAACCCTGTTGCATGGATGTCGCGATGTTATCGACATCGTTTGTCACTCGGGATAACAGATCGCCGCGAGATGTCCCGTCGAAATAGCTCAAAGGTAATCGGCCAATTTTCTCCTCGGCCAACCGTCGCAATCTAAAAACGGTCTTCTGGGTAACGCCAGCCATCAAATACTGCTGCAACCAAAGAAAGAGGGAGGAGATCAGGTAAAGGCCAATTGCCAGCTCAATCCAATGTCCAATCGCGGTGAAATCCATTCCTTTTCCGGGAACCACGCCACTCTTATTAACGACATCCGCCAACGTTCCCTGACCTCTGGCACGCATACCTGCCACAACTTGATCTCTTGTTGCACCCGCTGGCAGTTTCTTCCCTAAAAATCCGGTAAAAATATCGTTAGTCGCATGCCCCAGGATCTTCGGTCCGAAAGAGCCGAGCGTTACCGCGGTGGTGATCAAAATGAAAACTGCATACAAAGTTTTCCGCTCTTCGCCGAGTTCGCGCAACAATCGCTTCAACGATCCCTTGAAATCTTTTGACTTCTGCGGCGGACCACCCATCATGCCAGCCATCGGGCCGCCAGGGCGTGGTCCACCACTACTTGCACCAGCGCCACCAGGACGCTGCATGCTCATGACGCTGCCTCCTCTGGGCTGAGTTGTGAAAGCACAATTTCTTGGTACGTGGGAGAGCTCGACATCAACTCGGAGTGTGTTCCAGTGCCGACAATCTTTCCTTCGTCCAGCACGATTATCAGATCAGCATTGAGAATCGTTGAAACTCGTTGAGCCACTACAACAAGGGTCGATTGACCGACAGCGCTATGCAGAGCTGATCGAAGCTTCGCATCTGTTGTGTAATCCAGCGCACTAAAGGCATCATCAAAAATCAAAATCTCTGGCTTCTTCACCAAGGCCCGAGCAATAGATAGTCGTTGGCGTTGACCGCCAGAGAAATTTGTCCCACCCTGGGCTACGCGGGCTAGCAATTTCTCTGGAAGTTCCTCTACAAAATCTCGAGCCTGTGCAATCTCTAGCGCTTGCCAGAGCTCCTCATCGCTAGCATCAGCTTTTCCGTAACGCAGGTTATGTGCGATGGTGCCACCAAATAAAAATGCACGTTGCGGGACAAAGCCGATTCCCGACCAAATGCTTTCTAGGGGTTGTTCACGAAGATCAACGCCATCGATTGTCACCGAGCCCTCTGTGACGTCAATGAATCGTGGAATCAAGTTGAGCAAAGTTGATTTCCCAGATCCTGTCGATCCGATGATTGCCGTGAATTTACCCGGCTCTGCGGTGAACGAGACGCCCGAAAGAATCTGATGTTCTGCGCCTGGATATCGGAACTCGACGTTCGTAAATTCGATCAAACCGGTACGAGTCTTAGGTATAACTGGATTAAGAGTTTCTACTACAGAAGATTTCGTATCCAAAACTTCCTGAATTCGTTCGGCACAGGCCGCGGCACGTGGAATCTGCAGTGACATAAAGACGGCCATCATGACGCTACTAAGAATCAACATGATGTATGACAAGAAGGCTGTCATGTTACCGATCTGCAAATTCCCAGAATTAATCAGGTGTGCACCGAACCAAATTACGGCGACCGACGATAAATTAAGAATCATGGATAGTGATGGGAACATGATCGCAAATGTTCTTGTGACCTTTAATTGCGTCTGCATTAAATCAATAGATGACTCAGCAAATCTCGCTTCTTCCTGACGTGTCTGTACGAAGGCTCGAATTACTCGAACACCAGCAATCTGCTCACGCAATACCAAGTTAATTCGGTCAATCTTTACCTGCATAATTCGAAAGGCCGGAACAATCTGACGAAGCAAGAGCAGAATCAAAATTGCCATCACTGGGATTGCTACGAGCAAAAGACTGGATAATTTTACATTCGATCGCACAGCCATAATGATCGCTCCAACACCAGTGATGGGGGCGCCGATCATCATCGTAAATCCCATGAACAAGACCAACTGGACTTGCTGAACATCGTTTGTGTTACGAGTGATCAATGAGGCTGCACCGAATTTATTGAGTTCACGTGCAGAGAAACCCTCTACTGCTGTAAAAACTGCGCCGCGTAAATCTCGGCCGAAAGCCATTGCAACTTTTGCAGCCAAATAAGCTAACCAGACGGACGCGCCCATCACTAACGCGCTTGATCCCAACATAATTTGTCCCACGTGCCAGATATAACCAATATTGCCCTTTGCGATTCCATTATTAATCAGGTCTGCATTGAGATTAGGAAGATAGAGGCTTGCGATGGCCTGAACCAAAAGCATCAAAATAATGAGGTAAACCTGCCTCATATATGGGCGCAAATAAGTTTTTAGAATCTGAGTAAGCAAGCCGGGCTCCTATTTTTATGTAACCCTAGACTACTCTCTGAAACAGTACTCCTTTACGTTTGTCGCGAGAACTGCTTGTTATAAATGACTTGCGAATTGAAGGTGACGGTCAAGGTATAAGTTCCACGCGCAATTTGGTAATAAGTTCCAAATTTCACAGGGCTACCATTTATCTTTGCTAAAGGCGTCGTACTCCCGTTTCCTAGACCATAGAACGAACCTTGAGAAGTAGTGGCAGAAATCAAAATATTTTTACCGTCAATAGCTAACGTAATTGTTGGATTAACGATAGTCGGTTGCGTGAAAGTAAAGGTGACGGGCGTAGAGGTGACCGCAAGGAAACCAGGACTCGCAGCCTTTGTTACGGTAACTATGCACGAAGTTGCAACTGAGGATTTGAGTAAGGTTCCAGAAATCATGCAGCTATTCGGATTGGCATTCGCGGTGAGTGATCCAGTCCCAGATCCACCCGAAACGGTAAGAGTAACGACTGTGTTCACAAAGTTATTTAGGACAGTATTAGTGATGATCAAGGGCGCCTGGGAGACTGGCGTCGGCGTAGCAGAAGCGGTAGGCGTAGCAGAAGCGGTAGGCGTAGCCGAAACGGTAGGCGTAGCCGAAACGGTAGGCGTAGCCGAAACGGTAGGCGTAGCCGAAACGGTAGGCGTAGCCGAAACGGTAGGCGTAGCCGAAACGGTAGGCGTTTGGAACCCTATCAATCCGTTAGGAGCACCGAGTCCGGTCGGCCCATCCCAACCTATTCCTGCCGTGCAGAGAACGCTCGGTGTGCAATTTCCGTTACTTCCAGATTTCACATCAAAGAATGATGTGGGCGCCGACCAAAGCCGGGAGGCAGCTTGAACATTACCTCCAGCCAAAGTGCTATTGGCTAACGCAAAAATAGAAGCCACGATGGGCGATGAAACGCTAGTGCCGCCAAAGATATAGGTGTTGTTGTTATAGATAACTAGGACTCCTGTCGAAGGGTCGGCGACGGCAGAGATATCAGCAACGGCTTTTGTTGGACATATAGAGGCGCCTATCGTCTGCCAGATCGGTTTCTTGTTCAAAGTCGAGCAACCACTTCCAGCACCACTCCACGCCGATTCCGATACTCGATTTGCATTTGAATCTAAACGCAGCGATGTTCCGCCAACGGCAACTACAGATGGATACGACGCTGGGGCAGATACACGATATCCCGAATCACCACTCGACGCGGTAACCGCGATTCCCCTGGCCGCGGCAAGTGCATAATTACTTGAACTCCCTAGTGCACTCGTTTCACTTAAGTCAGAGAGCGTGCCGTAGCTATTACTTATTGCCACGACACCGGATAAGGCCGCGGCTGCACCAACAGCAATGTTGAGGTTATTTGTTGAGGCACTATTTGCTGCCACGAGAACAATGCTGCAACCGGGACAGATGCCTGTCGCCATTTCGATATCTAATGATTCTTCTTGATTCCAGCCACTATTGGAAGCTGGCAACGAAGCCGTGCTCCCATTTTGATTGATTTGTGCAAAGCAACCGTTACCACTCGTTGGAAATATCGGAGTACCGGTACCAGAAGTCGCACATTCCGCTAGAGGGGTTGCATCGGCTCCATAATGAGCTCGGTAAGCGTTGAGATCGCTCAACGCTGTTGGATAAGAGTAAGCATCGACGATAGCGATAACCTGATTAGGACCTCCCGTGCCCGTCAGCGAATATGCACTTCGTAGTTGCGTTGCAGAATAGCCAGGTAATGCGTTTGCGACGGCGTTTGTTTGCGAATTACTCGCTCCGTTTGAGTTTTGTGGGTGGCGTGCATTAAACCAGGTATCAAGGCCTACTTGATTACCTTGCGAAAAAAAATCTCGACGGACTGCAACACATGTAACTGAGCTGGAACTACCGTCCGTTGCTCCACAGACGTGTGAATCTTTTAAAGAATCCCAACCATGACTACTTAATACCGTCTTTGTATCAACATCACCCGTGAATCCCGTGAGCGATGTGCGATCTCCACGAGCATGTTGAACCTCTTTTCGTGGACTATCTGCATGGCTTTGTGCAAGTCCAGTTATAGAGACCAAAGAAACCAAAGTAGATGCCCCGAGAGCGGCAAAAGAGAGAGGAAGGAAGATTCTCGATAATTTCATAGAGGGATTGTCGCACTTGATGACCATGCGGCACGAGGAATATCTCCTGAGTATTTGCTCTATTAACTCTGATAATTTGCCTTACTCAAAATACCTATTCAAAATGCCCTATCAAAAAGCCTACGAGAAGTTGACCTTCATAGGATGGATCAGTGATGTCAAAATTAAATGTATAAAGTCCTGTTTCGCTGGTGTTTCCAAACTCATTGTTAGCATCATTTGTACCAATAGGGTTTTTTTGTAGAGTCGTGGTAGTTCCATCTGACCTAACATAATTAATGGTCAAATTACCAATAACTCCTCCCATGGCGCTCTTTGACTGAGTAAAGACTTCGATTACCTCTCCTCGATGTAAATGAAATCTAAATGAGGAATGGCGCGAGCTCTCTTTTCCCTGGGTGACATTGATACGGGCAAATTGAGGTAAAGATAAAACGTTTTTTTCTCCAGAACTCTGCTCATAAGAATTGGAGAGAATGATGTTACCTGCGGAAGAATTACTTGCGAATAATAGGTGTGAATTGGTCCCTACTAAATATCCAATAGCAATAATCGTCGAAATAGCAAAGATGGTTGCTGCGGATACAAACCAAAATCTTCTACGACGTTTACGTACTTTGTCGATGACCAGGTCGGCCAAAATATCATTACCGACAATATTCATTCCTAAAGCTTCAAACTCTCGACGGATCAAAGGATCTAATTCATCATTGCTCATGACTCACCTTGCCCGTCTAGGATTTTTCGCTCCGATAGCTCCTGCTGTCCTTGGTCTAGCCCTCGTACCGTCTCAATTCTTTCTAATACATTCGCTCCCCGTGTTGGCGAGAATTGTATGTACTCTGCTACGGCGCTTCGTCCACGAGCTAAATGCGATGCAACAGTTCCTGCGGGAAGCGCAAGGTTATGTGCGATCTCTTTGATCGAAAAACCGTAGTCGTAATACATCAACAACACCGCCCGCTGAGCCGCACTCAATGAGGCAATTCCTGCTTGCACAAGCATTCTTTCAGTAATGTGATCGGAGCCATCGGTGAGTTGCAGAAGTGAAGCCACTAGCTCAATAGAAACTTCCTTTTCAGATCGCTTGCGATCAGTGGAGCGACGAATATCTGCATGCTTACTGATCATGACCCGAATCGTGTACGCCACGAGGTTCTCATGATTCCTTATTTTCTTCCAGCGTTGATAGACATCAGCCAGGGCTTCTTGTAAAACATCTGGGGCGTTTTGAATATCAAAACAGATTGCGCGAGCAGCCCGCGTGAGCTCCGCCTCGTGTTCCCGAAGCCAGTTCGAGAACTCGACTTCTTCAGAGCCTGACATGAGCAGAGGTCAAATAGAGCACCTCTAAACCATACCATCCGAATTTTGAGCAACTTAGAGAACCGTTACTTTCACTATCTTTTTTACTTTGGCAATGAGAATTGTCAGAACATACTTTCCTGACTTTAGAAACGAGAGATTGGGAAATCGGAACGCTCCACTCGAGGTTGAAATTATTGATGGCAGATTAATCTTCTGACCGTTGGGGGCGCTAATAGTCGCCAAGATTTTTGATCCCTTTGTGATACCCGGCAAAACAACCTGAAGCGGTATCCCTATCTTTGCCACCACTGAAAGCGAGGTCGCCTTGCTGGCAATGGAGACGCTCTGTCCTGCTTTTAAAGAAGGGGATGACAAGATTAAACCTTTTACAGAAAAATCCACATGGGTCGGGGTAGCGGTCGGCGTTGGGGTAGCGGTCGGCGTTGGGGTAGCGGTCGGCGTTGGGGTAGCGGT
>Ga0209189_1003293_pt1 | contig 10880 bp, 10 predicted proteins | sample C_130820_EF_Meta_FD_187308 | JGI IMG/M metagenome (GOLD analysis project Ga0209189, IMG submission 187308) | Freshwater microbial communities from Lake Croche, Canada to study carbon cycling - C_130820_EF_MetaG (SPAdes) (version 3) | ecosystem: Environmental > Aquatic > Freshwater > Lake...
AGGTATTCCATTTGCAGTTTGGTTTTTTGTGGCTATTGAGGGCGTAGCAATGCTTGCCGAAGAAGTAAAAAATCCAAATAAAACCATTCCTAAAGGCTATATTTCAGCCATTCTAACATTAGTTGTTCTTTCCATCGGAATCATGATTTTGAGCGGTGGCATAGGTGACTGGCGTTTATTAAGCGAAATCGACCATCCTCTGCCCGAAGCACTAGCAATGGCACTCGGTGAAGGAAACGCTTGGTCGAAATTATTTACGGGTTTAGGGCTTTTTGGACTTATTGCCTCTTTTCACGGAAATACTATTGGTTATTCTCGACAAATCTACGCTTTGGCTCGTGGTGGCTATTTGCCTGATTTTTTAGCGAGAGTCAATCGTCGCTATCAAACTCCACATTGGGCCTTAATCATTGGCGGGTTAATTGGATTTTTAGCAATTTTCTCAGGCAAAACCGACCAAATTATTATTATGTCGGTGCTGGGTGCTATCGTGATGTACATAATGAGCATGATTAGCTTATTTATACTTCGTACAAAAGAGCCAAGCCTTATTCGGCCTTATAAAGCTCCTTTTTATCCGATTTTTCCTTTTATTGCACTCATGCTTTCTGTACTTTGCTTGGTGGCTATTATTTATTATAATCAAGTTTTGAGTAGCATTTTTTTTATTGTTCTATTTCTTTTTACAAATATTTTTGTATTTTTTGGCAGGAAATTCATTAAGATTAGTGTAAAATGATAGTTTGGTTTTCGACAACCAAATAGAATTGTAACGTCTAAATTGCTAGTTCCTACGAGTAGAATTTAACTTTTAAATTAAATTATAAAAACTCTAATTTTTCTGTTATTTTTACCCAGTAAACTCCCTAAACTATCAACAAAATGAAGAAAACTTTATCTCTTTTTCTAACACTATTCTGTTTTTTCAGTATATCCTTTGCCCAAAAAGCAAGCATTCAAACTACGATAAACACTTTCAACCCCGACCTTTACAAAGGATTAAAATGGCGAAATATTGGTCCATTTCGTGGTGGACGAAGCGTAACGGCTACAGGCGTGAAACAAAACCCAATGACCTATTATTTCGGCTCGACGGGCGGTGGAATCTGGAAAACCGAAGATGCAGGTATTTCGTGGAAAAATATTTCGGATGGTCAACTTAAAACTGGTTCTGTTGGAGTAATAACCGTTGCTGAATCTGATCCAAACGTACTGTATGTCGGAATGGGCGAACATCCAGTTCGTGGTATGATGACTTCGCACGGTGACGGCATCTATAAATCGACCGATGCAGGAAAAACTTGGAAAAACGTTGGACTTGAAAAAACCAAGCACATTGCGGCAGTCAGAATTCACCCTAATAATTCTGATGTTGTTTATGTGGCTGCTCAAGGTGCTTTGCACGGCCCTAACGAAGACCGAGGAATTTATCGCACTACAGATGGTGGCAAAACTTGGCAAAAAATATTTTATGTCGATGCCAATACTGGCTGTGCCGATTTGAGCATGGACATGACGAATCCAAGAATTTTATACGCTGTTATGTGGCAACACCGCCGCTACCCTTGGAAAGTTGAAAGTGGTGGAGCAGGTTGTGCTTTATACAAATCGGTTGACGGTGGAGATACTTGGACAAAAATGACCGAAGGTTTGCCTAAAAACATTGGAAAAGCAGCCGTTTCAGTTTCGAGAGCAAATCCTAACCGAGTTTATGCCAATATCGAAGCCGAAGGCGATAAAGCAGGTGTTTATAGAAGTGATGATGCTGGAAAAACGTGGACACAATCATCGAAACAAAGAATCACGATAACTCGTGCGTGGTATTATATCGAAATTTTTGCCGACCCACTAAATGCTGATTTAGTGTATATTATGAATGCCCCATTCTTGAAATCGAGTGATGGCGGACGTAGTTTTGCTCCTGTGCGTGTGCCTCACGGCGATAATCACGATCTTTGGATAAACCCAACGAATAACCAAACAATGATAAACGCCAATGATGGTGGGGCAAATATTTCATTCAACGGTGGAGCAAGTTGGAGCAGCCAAAATAACCAACCAACGGCACAGTTTTACCGAGTAATTACCGACAACCGTTTTCCTTATTATGTTTACGGCGGTCAGCAAGATAATAGTTCACTTGGAACAGTTTCTCGCACCAACGGAGCGGGCATCGAACGCCAAGATTGGTTCACTGGCCCGGGCTGCGAGTCGGCGTACATTGCCTTCGATAATCCAAACGACCCACAAGTAATTTATGGCGGTTGTTATCAAGGAAACATTGAGGTTTTTGACACCAAAACTGGTTTTACGAAAGATGTAATGGCGTATCCAAACATTGGCTTGGCAGTAACACCCAAACTTCAAAAATACCGCTTCAATTGGAATTCCCCAATCATGGCTTCGCCTTTCAAAAATGGCACAATTTATCATGGTGGAAATGTGGTTTTGAAAAGTAGCGATAATGGCCAAAATTGGCAAGTAATTAGTGGCGATTTAACCCGAAACGATAAAACTAAACAAGAAGATGGCGGCGGCCCATTCACCAACGAGGGTGCGGGCGGTGAAGTGTATAATACTTTGGCCTACATTGCGGTTTCGCCTCACAAAGAAGGTGTTTTATACACAGGTAGCGATTGCGGTTTGGTACACCTTACGCAAGATGATGGCAAAACCTGGCAAAATATTACGCCAAAAGATTTAGATGAATGCTTGATTCACAGCATCGAAGTGTCTCCGCATGACCCCGCAACTGCCTATATTGTGGCTACCAAATACCGTTTCAATGATTTTACGCCTTTGATTTATGTAACCAAAGATTATGGTAAATCTTGGAAGAAAATCACGCAAGGCATTGAAGCGGAAAGCTTTGCGAAAGTTGTGAGAGAAGATCCAAAACGTAAAGGTTTGTTGTATTGCGGCACCGAATTGGGCTTTTATATTTCGTATAATCAAGGAGAAAATTGGCAGAAATTGCAGCTAAATTTACCAGTTGTGCCAATCACTGATCTAATTGTACACGACAATGATTTAGTGGCTTCAACGGCTGGACGTGCCTTTTGGATTTTGGACGATTTGTCTGCTTTACAACAATCTGAAAACCTTCTGACCGAAACTAAAGCTAAAGTTTATAATCCAAAAGCAACCGTAAAGTTTGATTCTCAAACGCCACCCGAACCAGTTCCGGGTGTTGGTCAAAACCCAATGAATGGCGTAATAGTTGATTATTTCTTACCAAAAGATATGGATAGCTCAAATGTGGTGCTACAAATACTTGATAATCAAGGTAATATCATCAGAACTTACGATAATAAAAAGGATTTGACTTTTCAAAAATACGAAGGTGGGCCTGCCGAAAAAGCAGTAATTCCAAGTAAAAAAGGCATCAATCGTTTTGCGTGGGATATGCGTCGAGAAGGCATAGCAGGCATCAGTAAGGTTTTTGTCAATGGCGATTACCGTGGCTCTTTGGTAGCTCCAAATACCTACAAAGTAAGACTTATTGCCGAAAAAGACACTTCAATGACCGAAGCCAACATCATTGCAGACCCACGTCTGAAAGCTACCAAAGCTGATTTTGATGCTCAACAAACTATTCTTGCTAAAATTGAAGCCCAAACCAAAGACATTCACAACTCGGTCAATAGAATGAGAAAAGTGAAAAGTCAGATTGAAAACATCACTGCATTATTGAAAGACAATAAAGATATGGTTGCGTTGGTCGATACAGGAAAGGCCGTTTTGAAAAAAATAACCGCTTGGGAAGAAAACCTAATTACCCCAAAACAGGAGACTTTTCAAGATGTAATTAATTTCTATAATCGCCTAAATGCCGAATTACTTGACCTCAAAAATCGTGTGGATGTACATGATCCACGCCCAACCGCTGGAGCAACTACTCGCCTAAACGACCTAACAAAAGAGTGGGAAACACACAAGGCAACCTTAAATAAACTAATCAATGTTGAAGTAGCCAAATTCAACGAAATGTATAAACAAAAGGCTATTCCTGCTTTGATTGTGCCTGAGAAGTAAGTCTTTAAATTTACTTTTAATTGTTTTAAATTATTTTTATGCTAATTTTGTTGTGAAATTAATAAACAAAAATGAAGTTTGAACTTGTTGAATTATCACGTTTATCTGGAAGAAAAGCCACTGTTTACTCCATCATACTTAACGATGACGAACAAACTTTATTTGATAAGTTTATCGAGGAAAATGATGAGCAATTTCCTGATGAAATTGATTCTATATTTGATACGATTGATAAAATCGCAAAGAAACATGGAAACTCTCGGCAGTTTTTTAAAGAAAATGAAGGAAATTTAGGTGATTTGGTCTGTGCTTTATACGATACACCTAATTCAAATTTAAGGTTATATTGTATTCGTTTAGGGAATGCTTTAATCATTTTAGGGAGTGGCGGACATAAACCTAAAACAATAAGAGCTTTACAAGAAAACGACAAGCTAAAAGATACGAACTATTTACTGAGAAAATTTTCCCAAGTTTTACATCAAAAAATGATTGATGGAGAAATTTATTGGAGTAATGATATGGAACTGAATGGAAACTTTATAATTGACACAGATGAATAAGCCAAGACAATACGATAGTCCAACTTTAAAGAGAATTGCAGAACGAATTCCGAAGGAATTGAGCGAGCAAAACGACCGCCGAATGGGGCTTGCAGTAAAAATTGCCGAAGCGTTGCGGTCACGAGGGCTAACCAACCAAGAGTTTGCTTTTATGATGGGCAAAAAACCTTCGGAAGTAACTCGCTGGTTGAGCGGTACGCATAATTTCACAACCGAAACGCTGTGGCAAATGGAAAGGGTGCTAAGAATTCAACTACTGACAAGCTCTCCAGCCGAAGAACATATTGAAAAAGAACAGCAAGAATTGAAAGAATTCATTGCCAACGAAGTTCAAAAAGCCCTTACGAAATTTATGAGTAAGAAGAAACTGGCGGTTTGAAAGTGTAAAATACTTGGGTAGTTGGGTAATAACTACCCAAGTATTTCAAAAACTAACTTGCTACTGACTTAGAAGAAACATCTTTCAATAACAAGTTATTAATTGTTGGTTTTAACGAATTAAAAAATGACCGATTTTCTTCTGGCACATCTTCATCTGAAATTGAGAAAAATAATAGATAAGATGTAGGAATTTCTAAAACCTCACATACTTTCTGTATGGTAGATTTTTGTGGAAATGTATTATTTAACTCAATTTGACAAAGAGCATTTACAGAAATTTCGCATTTTTCGGCTAAGTCTTTTTGTGAAATGCCTTTTTGCTTACGTAAAGTTTTAATTGCTGAACCAATATTCATAGTTGTAAAATATCATCAATGATGTCTTTTAAATCGACATCTAATAAATCAAGAATTCTAATTGAATAAAAGAGTTTTTTCAGAAAACCATCATTATCTCCTTTATTCAAACTTTCTATTATTTGCTTTTTATTTTCCTTTGAAAGGTTACTTTTTTCTATTTTTCTAATTAATTCCGCCGAATCTGATTTCATTTTTTATGAAAATTTTACTGTTGATACTATGAAAAACAGCTTCTCTAAGTTGATAAATTGATATTTTAGAGAAGCTAAAAGTGTTTGTAGCAACTCTGTTAATATCATCTTCATCAGCGATGTATGTATGAAATAAATTCGGTGGAGTAAAAGTTAAGAATAGATATTTAATGTATGATATTATTGTTTTCAGATTAAATCTAAAACCTTTGGCTAATTTGATAAGAAGTTTCTTTAAGATGGCTTTTTCATTAGTAAAAATACATTCATAACTCGCATGACATTCTATGTCTGTACTATTTTCATCTAATCTTATTGTATGTTCAGCAAAAAATTTATAATCAACATTTTTAAGATGTTCAAACAATTCATTTATACGAATTACATGTATAAATTTAGTTTTTACTTCTTCATTTTTTGGTGTATAATCAGCAAGATTAACTGCTAATACTTCACACAATTTATCCAATTGAATATCATTAATTTTAAAGTTAGGGTTATACTCAATATAAAAACCCTCTTTCTCCAAAATATCAACTATCTGAAGTATTCCAATATTTAATCTCTTCGCAATTAACGATAATCTATACATTTTAAGCCTTTAAAAGTTTATGTATCAAAGATACTTACTTACAATAAATAATACAAGTGAAAAATGTATTTTATTTTTATTAATACAACTTGTTTTGTATTTCATCACCTCCTCTTCCACCATTTCACCACCTCAAACCAAATCACCGAAATGAAGCCGATGGCGGTACAAATACCAAATTGAACAATATTCATCGGTGCAAAACCAAAGAAATTGGCCAACAATGGTACGAAAATCAGCAAGCCCAGTAAAACCAAAGTAATGGAGATAATCAATAACACGAGGTTGTTCTTGTACATCAAAGTCGTAAAAATTGAATAATAAAACGAGCGATTGACCAAAGTCAAGAATATATTGGCAATTATGAGCGTAGCAAAAACCAACGTACGAGTAAGCATTTCATTATAGCCTTCATGCACACCATATTGATAAACTACCAACGTACCTGCCGTAATCATTAAGCCTTGTATAATACTGATAGTCAATTCTTTCCAACTAAAAAAAGTATTCGTAGCTGGTCTTGGTTCCTGACTCAATGTGTTTTTTTCCATTGGCTCGTTTTCGTAGATAATGGAGCAAGTTGGCCCCATTATCAACTCTAAAAAGATAATATGAACGGGAGAAAAGATATTGGGAAACAACCAGCCCAAAACCAAGGGAATAAAGACCGTCAAAACAATTGGAATATGAATCGAAATAATGTACTGAATGGCTTTTTTGAGATTGGTATAAATTTTTCGTCCCATTGCCACGGCATCCACCATTTTCGATAAATCGTCTTCTACCAAAATCAACGAAGCTGCTTGTTTGGCAATTTCTGTGCCTTTTTTACCCATTGCAATGCCAATATGGGCAGCTTTGAGAGCAGGGCCATCGTTTACGCCATCGCCTGTCATGGCTACAATTTCATTTTGGGCTTTTAAGGCATTGATGATACGTAACTTTGCTTCAGGAAACATTCGAGTAAAAAGATTGGTATCTTTTACTCTTTTCTGCAATTCAGTCTCCGATAATTGCATCAATTCGTCGCCCGTAAGGCTACGTTCGTAACCTTTGAAACCAATTTGCTTGGCAATAGCCGTAGTTGTGGCCGCGTTATCGCCCGTGATAATTTTTACGTCGATTCCGGCTTTATAAAAGCTCTTCAAAACCGCCTCTATATTCTTTTTTGGTGGGTCATAAAAGGCCACTAAACCTTTGAAACCAAACTTAAATTCTTGTTGTGTTGCAGGGTAATTATTTCCATCAAGTTGAGCCTCCCCAACTGCCAAAATCCTATAGCCTTCTTTTGCTAAAGTTTCAATTACTTCGTTGATTTTTTGTTTTTCGGCATCGGTCAAAACACTCACATTTATTATAGCCTCAGCTGCTCCTTTGGCAGCGATGAAGCGTTTTCCTGCTTTATTTGCAAAAATATGCGTCATCATTGGCGGTTTTCCTCCCAAGGGATATTCATGAACCAATTCAAAATTTGGGCGTTCGTCTTGCGAAATTATCTTTGCGTAAACGGCATGCAATGCAATTTCCATAGGGTCGAAAGGAATTGGCTCGCTTGCCCACATGGCAATTTCTATCAGATTTTTCTCGGTATCGGTTAAGGTATTTTCTGGCTCAGAAATTTTATCAGAACCAAGCACAAAAATCTTTGCCAACGACATTTTATTTTCGGTAATTGTACCTGTTTTATCGGTACAAATAACGGTTGCACTTCCCAGCGTTTCGACGGTCTTCATTTGTTTTACCACGATTCCCATTTTCATTAATCGCCACGCTCCCAAAGCCATGAAGGTTGTGAATGCCACAGGAATTTCTTCGGGCAAAATACTCATCGCCAGCGTAAGGGCTTTGAGCAAACTATCCAGAACATCGTGCGATTTGAAGTAATTAATTCCCCACACAACCAAAAAAACAATCGCCCCAAAGATGACCATTTTCTTAACAAAACTACCTATTTGTAGCTCCAAAGGCGTTTCTTCTTCTTCGATGCTTTCGAGACTTTTGCCGATTTTGCCCAGCTTGGTTCCATTGCCGATTGCCGTAATGGTGGCAATTGCCAAACCACTTGCCACGCTTGTTCCTCTAAAAATTAGGTTATCTTCCTTGCTTGGGTCTTTCTCGACCGAAAGCGATTCGCCAGTAAGAATTGATTCATTGACCGAAAAATCATTTGAGCGAATAATAATTCCATCGGCAGAAATCGACGTTCCCTCTTCAACCATCAAACTATCGCCAAGTACTAACTCTTCGCTCGAAATTTCGATAATTTTGCCATCACGAATAACTTTACAAGTTGGTTGGGTAAAGTTTTTGAGTTTTTCGAGGGCATTACGGCTGCGGGAATCTTGATAGAGGGAAATCGTAGCCACCAATACAATGGCCGATGCCAAGAAAACACCATCACCTATATCGCCACTGATGAAATAGATAACCGAAGCAACGAGCAGCAAAATAACCATTGGCTCTTTGGCAAGACTTTTTACGACTTCCAAAAAACCATTTTCTTTTTTGTAGTCGAGACTATTACTACCAAATTTTTCTCTGGCTGCTAAAACCTGTTCTTGAGAAAGTCCATTAATGTCGAAAGTATTTATTGACATAGGAAATTGATTATGTGGGATAAAATAGACCGGCAATTATCAAAAGTAAGTAGTTTTTAAGGAAAAGTAGTATTTAAGCTCCATTAATATTTAAAAGTAAAAACCTACGAGAGCTTTCACACCTTACAGGTTTAACTATCAATTATTTATGATTATATAAAAAACTTATGCACGTTCTTTTGTTCCTAGAAAAGGCAGCCAGTTCTCTTCGATAGAGCCTGCGAAATCTCGTAGAAACATAATAAAAGAAGGTTTGTAAGGTTTTTTGGGGAGAGAGAATCCCATTTCTTCGGGAGTTTGGTCGCCTTTGCGAGAATTGCAGCGGCGGCAGGCGGTTACGAGGTTATCCCAGTTGGTTTTTCCGCCTTTTGATTTTGGTAAAACATGGTCGAGGGTGAGGTCGTCGTGGCTTCCACAATAAATGCACTTATTTCCGTCTCGCCTAAATACATTTTGCCTACTGAGCATCACACCTTTAAATGGCAAACTGACGTAATGATTGAGTCTAATGACTGAGGGAAGCGGATAAGTCTTATCGACAGTGCGAAGCATTCCTTTGGGAGAGTCAACGACTAACTCAGCCTTATCGAGATAAACCAATAAAAAAGCCTTTGGCACGGTACAAATACTTAATGCACTATAATCGGCATTTAAAACTAACACTTTCCTGCTCATAAAACATTTAGAAATTAGCGATTGCATATTTGCAAGGCAAGATAAATAAAAGTTTTTAGATTGTTTGCAAATGGTGTTGTAAAATATTTGTTAAGTTGCCGAAGGTAAAGCGTATACAGGCTTTTATGCAAATCGTAGGAACGTCTAAATTGGGCGTTCATACGAGTCAAATGCGTGATATTTTTTCAAATATTCTTCTTCAAAATTGGGCGTTCATACGAGTCAAATGCGTGATATTTTTTCAAATATTCTTCTTCATTGATTTTATTAAAAATATCTTCTCCCCAACTTTTAGGATTATTTTTGATATATTCTTGAATAAAAAACAAAGATTTTTCATTTCTAATCACATGGTCGTGAAATCTTGATTGCCACCCAAACTCGTGGTTCTCTGTTTGACACCACATTGTTAGAGCTTTTTTTAATTGTCCAATTATGACTGAAATTGATTGACTTGGAGCTGCTTTGAATTTTTTAGGTAGTTTTAAATTAGGAATAGAAAATATATTTTTTGAGTTTTTTATTCCTAAAAGAATGATGAGGTGAAGATGATTTGGCATCACACACCACTCGATTAACTGAGCATTTGGGTAAATTTTTGGAATATTTTCAATAAATTCTGCAATTTTTGTGCCTTTTTGAGTTTTTATTAAAACGTTTTCCGAGTTTTGTAACTCAATTTGACCAAAATAATTTATTCGATTTTTTGAGCAGATTGTTAGAAAATAATAACCTTCCTCATCATACCATCTATTTTGTAGTCGATACTGTTTGGCTGTTTTATGTCCCATAAATTTATTTAAAGCCAAAACAAAAATTAGGAATTTATTCGTAGTTCCGAGTTTTGTAACTCAATTTGACCAAAATAATTTATTCGATTTTTTGTGCAGATTGTTAGAAAATAATAACCTTCCTCATCATACCATCTATTTTGTAGTCGATACTGTTTGGCTGTTTTATGTCCCATAAATTTATTTAAAGCCAAAACAAAAATTAGGAATTTATTCGTAGGAACGTCCAAATTGGACGTTCCCGTCAAAATCAATTCAAAAACCTTTCTCGACAAGAACGTCCAGATTGGACGTTCCTACGATATTTTTCTACGAAACCCATTTTTCCACTTCTTCTTTACTTGGCATTTTTTCGTCGATTTTGAGTTTCTTTCTCATTCCACCCAAATCATTGAAAATTTTGTTGGCGTTGGCTTCTTTGAGCTGCGAAACCATCACGAAGCCTATTTTTTGTAAGGCGGGCACCCAAACAGCTGGAATATTAATGGCTTCATAATCAGCTACTTGCGAGAGTTCTTGCTTCTTTTCTGGTCGCATTTGCGGGAAGAAAAGTACTTCTTGAATACTCACGTTATCGGTCAACATCATCGTTAGGCGGTCGATACCGATGCCAATACCTGCCGTTGGCGGCATTCCATATTCGAGTGAACGAATGAAATCTTCGTCCATTACCATTGCTTCGTCGTCGCCACGCTC
>Ga0209189_1003296_pt1 | contig 10876 bp, 6 predicted proteins | sample C_130820_EF_Meta_FD_187308 | JGI IMG/M metagenome (GOLD analysis project Ga0209189, IMG submission 187308) | Freshwater microbial communities from Lake Croche, Canada to study carbon cycling - C_130820_EF_MetaG (SPAdes) (version 3) | ecosystem: Environmental > Aquatic > Freshwater > Lake | place...
TTGATCGCTTAAAAACTTTTTGTTTTTTCTATTAGTTACAGGTGTATTTGATGTATCAACATTTTGGTCTGGTGACAAAACACGATCTGGATTAACAACAATTTGACCGTTTTCATCAGTTGAATAAACAGGCTGATTGTTTTGAGTATCGTAAGTTTGATCGCCAATTGAATATGTACCATCACCATTGTCTGTTACTGTATCAATGCTTCCATCAGGATTGTTTTGATACAAAGGCATGTTTGACTGCATGTCATATGTCATGTCACCCATCGTATAAGTGCCATCACCATTGTCTTGTGTTACATCCAAACTACCATCTTCATTAGTTTGGTACAACGGCATGTCGGATTGCATGTCATACGTCATATTCCCTAACGTATACGTTCCATCGCCATTGTCTTCTGCACCAGCGGGCATATAGTTATCAGCATTTTGATCTTGGATAGACTGATCATTGCTTGTATCAATTACCTCTCCGTTAGAGTCAATTAATTGACCGCTGTTGTCATAAGATACAAATTGACCAGTAGAGTCAACCATGTTGCCATTGATGTCAGAATATCCCGTTGGGCTTCCTTCATCAGGATAAACATCGGCAGAGGTTGAGTAATTACCATAATTTGGTTTTGCTGCTTTAGTCGCACGACGTAAAGAACGAGTTGTTGCAGCAGTGGTGTTATCCCATCCAGACCCAGTGCCGGGTTCATAAGACCCATAAGGTGCATTCTTTGGGCTATATGAACGAGTTGCGTTACTTCCATAAGTTGCATCAGCGTTTTGATTAAACGAAGATGAAACTATCGACCCATTACCATCATAGGTATCGCCCATCAGATCGGTGTATGTGCCATTACCGTTATCGGTGGCGCCAGTGGGTATAAACATACCGCTGCGGTTTACATTGCCGCCCTTGACCATGTGAATGGGGCCGCCTTTTTTGTACAGCAAGTCAATGAATCCGCCATTTTTAACAGTGATGTCTTCGCCAGTGTCATCGGTGTAATCGCTGGTATCAGAATAATCTGTAGTGTCTTCGTCACCAGTGAGCGAATCACCAGTATCACCAGTGTAATCTGTGGTATCGCCAGTGTTATCACCTTCTGGGCCATTTACCCAATCACCAGTGTCTAAGTTCCATACATCACCATTGTCATCGGTGTACAAATTGTCACCAAAGCCAGTAAGCGAGTCACCAGTATCTAAACCAGTGTCATCTAGAGGAGGCTCACCATTGGCATAAGCAACCAATACGCCTTGGTCGTCATAATAATTTCCTTCATCATCTTGGAAGTATCCAGCGTATTGGTCTTCACCACCAGTCAAGGTATCTTCACCATTGCCAGAAAGAATGTTGTCCTCGCCAAGACCGCCGGGGAAAGTGTCTCCTCCGCCACCAGCAACTGTGGTGTCTTCACCAGCAGCGCCATACAACGTGTCGTTTCCACCACCACCTCCAAGTGTGTCATTACCAGCCAAATCGGTGGTTCCTGCTGTTCCAGTGCGAGCTAGACGTGCATCTTCAGCCGCTGTTTGATCCAATGTTTCACCAACAGCAGGAGTAACTGTAGAGGTAAGCGATCTTGTAGTGGTGGGCTTTGTAGTAGTTGGCTTTGTTCCAGTTGTGCCAGTCAATGCTTTTGTTACAGCACTTGTCGTGGAACTAGGCAAAGTGCTAGTTCCAGCAGGTTTTACTGTGGTGGTTGGTTTTGTCGATGTATTTAAAACAGGAGTTGTTCCTGCTGGTTTAACCACCGAAGTAGTAGGTTTGGGCGTTACAGCAGTAGTTACTTTTGGAGTTACTGCTGTTTTAGTTGTTGTAGGCTTGGTTGCAGGGTTAAGCAATTTGCTTGTAAGAACACCAGCAGCGCCGCCAAGCAGCGTATTCAACGCAGTATTACTGGTCGATGTTGCTGGTTTAGTAGTAGCAACTGGCTTGGTTGTAGTTACCGCAGGCTTAACCGTGGTTGTAGGCTTAGTTGTTGTAACAGGCTTAACAACGCTTGTTGTTTTTGTGGGCAAAACTTGTGGTTTTGGCGCAGGCTTAACAACAGCAGTAGGCTTTGTAACAACTGGAGTTACAGGTTTTTGCGGAAGAACTTGCGGTTTTGGTGCAGGCTTAACAACCGAAGTTACTGGCTTAGGAGCAACAACGGGTTTTGTGGCTACAACTGGCTTAGGGGCCACAACAGGTTTAGGCGCAACAACAGGACGAGGAGCAGGTTTAGGCGCAGCCACGACAGGACGAGGGGCTACAACTGGTTTAGGAGCCACTACAGGGCGTGCAACTGGCTTGGGCGCCACCACAGGCTTTGGAGCAACTGGGCGCGGAGCAACGATATTGGACGTCACTGGTCTCGGAGCCGCTACAGGACGAGGCGTTACCGCAGGACGTGCAACTGGTGCAGCAGCCGCTTGACGTGGAGCGACAATGCTGGATGTTGCTGGCCTCGGGGCTACAACAGGGCGCTGAGCAACAGGCTTTGGCGCAATACTGATTGGCTTGGGAGTAATAACTGGACGAGGGGCAATCACTGGCTGGCGAATCGCTGGCGCTCGGTTAACGATGGGAGCAGCCATCCGGTGTGCAGCAGGCCGCACCATTGATGTCATGGGTCGTTGTGCGGTGAAAATCGGTCGAGTTGCCATAGGTTACCCCGGTTTCTTTAAATTTGCCAATGCTGGTGGCAATGTGGTTGCTATTTTAATCGGTGTCAGTTTGCTTACGTCAACTTTTTTAGGTGGCGCAGTCGTGGTTTTAATTGGCGTCAATGTGGCCACGTTTACTTTTGTTGGCACCTTGGTGGCTTTTGCTGCCGCAATTTGAGCCGCAGTCAATTGTTTGCTTGCCGTCGTCAATGCGCCGGGAGTCGTAGTAGTAGTTTTTGCCGTTGTTGTGGTTGTCTTGGGTTTTGTCCCAGTAATTACATTTCTTCCCACAAGATTGCTGGTTGTCTTTTTCCCACCAAGAGCGGTAGTCAACACATTATTTGCAAAAGTAGTTGCACCTGCTGGAGTTTTTCCTCCAGTAAGGGTGTCATTGCCAGCGGCGGCTGTAACTGTGTCATTCCCACCTGCGCCAGCGACTGATGTTTGATTTAAGCCGCCAGTGACCGTGTCATTACCAGCAGCCACAACGGTGTCATTACCGCCAACGCCAGTTACAGAAGTTTGGTTCAAGCCGCCAGAAATCGTATCGTTTCCTGCCGCCCCTGTTAAGGTTGTCTTGTCGCCAGTTAGGGCTGTATCAGCACCAGTTGATGTGTCATTGACTGCCGTAATGACATCGTTACCCTTGGCGCCAGTAACTGAAGTTTGATTGAGACCACCAACAACATCGTTTCCAGCGGCTGCTGTAACGCTATCGTTTCCACCACTTCCCGCAACTGAGGTTTGGTTTAAGCCACCAGAAATAGTGTCTGTCCCAGTACCAGCGACAGTGGTGTCATTACCAGTTGCCTCATCGACTTTAGTCGCAAGATCGGTCAAGACGTTTTGGTCGGTAATGTTGTTGGCGGCATCAGTCACATTTGACAAGTTTGATACCAAGCCTGTCAATGCAGCGATGTTCCCCTTTTGAACAGCAGTAACAATGCTTGCAGCCGTGCTGGCTGTCTGCAAGTCTTGGCTGCCAGTCAATGCAGAAGCGTTGGCAAGAACTCCAGCCACATTGCCTGTTTTGATGTTGTTCACAAGATTTATAGCAGAACCAGCATCAGCAAGCGATATGCCGCCAGCAAGCGATATATCCCCAGCAATTGAATTTATTGTTGGGTTGTTCATCAAGCCGCCAACAATGCCGCTGATGTTGCCTGTTTTGATGGCGTTTGCGGTGTTCAGTACAGAAGAGACATCGCTGAATCCACCAGCACCTGCAAGGCTGGCCAAGCCGCCAATAATGTTGCCGCTTTGGATTGCTTGGACAGCATTGGCGCCTTGGATGAATGGAGCCAATTCAGGAAACGCAAACGAAATTGCAGTCTCAAGCAGAGGAACCAACATCCCATTGCCACGGTTTTCTACGCTGGTTACTTTCCCATCCATGTCCAAATAGACATACTGGCTCTTGCCATTGTCATACCGATAGCCGCTTGGGGCAGCGCCGGGAATTTGCACTTGTGTTGGCCCATTGTGGCGCTCTACAGTCATTGTTGGGTAAACGGCCTCTACAGCCGTTCCAATAATGCTTGGGGCTTTAGATACCCATGCAGGCTCAACAAAGTTTGCAGCGTCCGCTTGGGCTTTATCTACTACTTGCTGCCGTTGCGCTTCTGGAGTAATAACAGATGTTGAACCGTAAATTGGAGTTCCATCACGATTTGTACCAACTTGTACTTGAGTTGCATATGCACCAGTAGGCGCCGTTACCCATGCATATCTTGTTCCAATTTTACCTTCACCTATTGGAACTTGGTAAGCGCCGGGAGTATTTGCATCTGCTTCACGGCCAACAATCGCTCCACTTGAGTTATATACAAATGGCGCTTCTGTTTGAGAAGCAGCAGAAAGTCCGCCAGCAGGTGCAGCGGCAGTCGTAGAAACAGCATTCAATCCACCAGTTGTAGCAACTGGGCCTTGAGCAGCAGAATTATCAGCAGTTTGGTTTAATCCACCTTCATTTGGTTCTCTGTATTTTCCTGCTGCTTTTAATGCCTTTACTTGCTCGGGAGGATACCCATAAGCGTCCAATCCCGCAGCCATCCGTGCTTTATACATTTCTGAACCAGCCGGAGCAGGGGCAGCAACACTTTCGCCCTCATTAATTGCAGTTGCACCAAATGCACCAGAATCAACTAATTGATGTCCGGCAGCCAATGCAGCAGCATCAACACCCGGTAAAGTTTTTAAAACATCATCTGAAATGCCTAATTCAATTCCTGATTTAACTGCAAGCGTAGGATTTTTTTTGTCTTGGTCGTAGCGTTTTAAAACTTGATCAACAATTGCGTTATAAGGAACAACTTGACCATCGGCCAACGTAATGTTTGTCCCAGCAAATCTGTTGTTTGGATCATAAGCCCATTCATTTGATGGTCTCCATGCCGTTACTTGGCTAACAAGATCAGTATCACCTAAAGTGCTAGGTTGATCAGTTACTTGTGTAGATGCCACATTTAGGCCACCAACAGGCGTTGTACTTGCTGTTTGTATAGTTGGCGCTAACTCAGAAACTGCATCAGAAACAGAATTTAATCCGCCTGTTGTCGTGGCGGGTTGCTGAGTTATTACATTGTTGTTTTCATCAACTATTGCACCATCACTATGGCGTTGATATGTTCCATCTCCAAGAGCCGTTCTTGCCATTGAATAATAACCAGACTCGTCTACTTCACGAATTGGATGTAAGTTCTCAACAGGAACGTAAGGTGGCACATAACCAGTGTCTTGAACTTGTGTTTGCTTGTACTGATCTTCCAAAGGAATAATCGGTTGCACAGGTTGTACAGGCTGCACAACTGGACGTTGGCTTGGATCAACAAAACCAGTGTCGTCAGGCTCTCGTATAACTGGCCGCTCTTGTACAGGAGGCACTTTAGGGATTACTGGCTCAGGAACAGGAGGCTCAGGAGTGGACACAGGAGGCGCAGGAGGCTCTGGAGGAGGAGGTGGCTCAGTTGGCTGGACAACAGGCGCAAGAGGCTCTACGGGCCTTGCAGCCTCTGGAGGAGGTGGAGGCTCAACAGGCGTTGCTTGAGCAGGCTCAGGCTGCGCTGGTTGTGAAACTTGCTGAACAGGGGCTGGCTCAGGGGCTTGGGGTGCTGGCTCAGGGGCTGGCGTAGAAGCGATATAACTAGATACGTCCACGCCAAAATTGTTCTGGGCGCCTTGGATAATTTGGTCGTCAGAAAACCCTTGCGCCCGAGCATCGTCAATGGCTTGCAGAATTTGTTCTTCTGTGAATTTCATGTTATTCGACTTTCTGATTCACAGCGTTTACAACAGCCTCTGCCCATTCATGCCAGTCATCGTAGATATAGGGGCCGGGGATGCCGTTGTTTGTAAAAATATCTATGCCCTTTAGGCCAGCAGCCCAACCCTTCCAATTCTCTTCTCCGCTTGGGATTTCTAGGTTCTGGCCACCATACGCTTCGCACATAAGCGATGCCCACGAGTCGAACGTATGGAACCGAGGGTCGTATATAAGGGCAATGGCCATATCAAGAACCGTAAGGACGAACGTCGCCCACGTTGGCATTGAGCAGCAATTTACCAAGTTGGTAATTTCCGCCAGCAACATTGGATACAAAGCGCAAGCGAAGTTCACGACGCTGTTCGCGCAAATCAATCTTGCCAGTGTTGGGTGAGAATGTGTATGGGCCTGTTACCTTGTCTGTTCCTTGGGCAAAAGGAGGGCCAACAACATACATATCCATGTCGCCAGACTGCACAAAATCAGGTTCCACACGCTCCAAATGAATCCAAAAGTTGTCACCCATCAGAGATAACTGAGATGGGCCACCAGAAACAAGGCCAAGATCGTTTGTTTCAAATGATGAGTAAATAGCAGACACTTGCGCACCTGTAACAGCATCAGTGCCAATCTCATGCTGATACAAAGAAACGAAAGACATTGTGTTGCCTAAAACCAAGCGGAATCCAGTTCCTGCGGGGATTGAGGCAGTCAATACATCACCAGAGACATATCCAGTACCGCGCAGGACAATGGTTGCAGATGTCACTACACCGCCAGCAACAACCAAAGTGGCTGTGGCTCCGTTTCCAGTTCCACCAGTCAGGGCTTGGTTTGTGTAAGTGCCATTGGTGTAACCAGAGCCGCCAACCAAAGCAAAAAGGTTAACCCCTCCTGTGGCATTGGTTTGCCAATCGGCATTGATTGGGTAATGGAAAACCTGCGAGAAGTAACCAGCAGAACGACGTGCGCCTACAGATTGGCCAGCGTCATACCAGCAGTTTTCTCGGATGTTGTAGATGATGCAATCATTGCACTCAGTTGATTCACCTTTAGGGTAGAACCACCAAATTTCACCAAAACGAGACACCTTGGTTGCGTATACCTTTTCGCGGTAGTTGTAATTTAGGTTGTCGAAAAAATAGTTCTGATTCATGTTGTTCGGGATTTCCTTCACAACACCGTTGTAGAGCAAGAACCGATCAACACCAATCCAGTAGTAAATGCCGTCATATTCGATGACGCACTGGCTGGAAAGGATGGAAGACTGGCTGGAAATCAAGTCATATCGCCAGTAATATGTGCGAGCCGTTCCGCCTACCGTAACCGTAGTTGGGGTGTAGGACACACGAATAAGGCTATCAAGGCTCCAGAACAGGCCAGAAGGCGCGTTAGAACCGCCCCTGACGGGTAGGGCTGCCACAATCTTTCCAGTGGCCACATTGACCAAATTGGAGTCAGCAGAGACCCAATCATTGACGTTACCAGCCGCACAGTTGCGGATCAATCCATTATTTCCATACACAAAAACGTAGGGATGCAATGCAACAACGCCACCAGAAACAGAAATTTGGTTGTCAAAACTGATGGCCACAGCGCCAGAAGTGGTTGCATTGGCGCTTGCGGTAATGGCTCCGCCAACATTGGAGACAACTGTAGTTCCTGTGGGGAAAGCGGTGCTGATGATTACTTGGCCAGCCCCAACAGGCTGGGTTGTTGCTACAGTGAAAGTAGCCAAGCCAGAAGTGGTTGTAGCGGTTACCGTGAAAACGCCAATCTGGGAAGCGGTTGTTCCAGTGATAAGACCACCCAAAACAGGCGTGTTGACGCTATTGTTGATGTCAGATAAGTTTTGGCCGGGGTGTGCCAGCAAAAGGCTATTACCCGATCCAGTAGTGTCTGTGAAAGTGTCAAACTGCCAAACATTGTTTGCCGAAGGAGTGAAGTTGCTTAAAGTGAAGTTGCTGATTCCAGTACCCACTCCAGAATTGGTAATAGGCAAAACCTGCAAGCCGTCGGCATACCCATTGAATACGTTGTTGAACGCATTTTGAGGGTTTAAATAGATGCCACGCGAAGGGCCAGCAAGGTTATTTACGATCTGCTTGTAGCCGCCAATCTTGCGAGGGCGCCCACGCTGGAAACGAACCCACTGTCCATCGTTGTAAAAATTCTTGTCGAAGTTTGTTCCATCCCGCTGGATGCCGGGTTGCGTATCAAGGGCAAATACCTTTTTAGTCATCAGAATGTGCCCCCAGCAACGCCGCTAGTAAAAGTACCAGTAGTCCCAGAAACGGCTCCAGTGAAAGTTCCTGTAGTACCAGATACAGCACCTGTAAATGCTCCAGAACCAGCAACAGTAATGCCAGTTGCAGATACAGTCATTTTATTTGTGCCCAAAATAGATAGGCCCCACTGTGCTGTTCCGGGTCGGTAAATACCTGTAGATGTTTCAGAAGAAAAGTTGATTGATGGGACATTGGCACTGCCATCTATAACGCTAATTTGAGTTGCACCAGCCTGAACGGTATTTGCATTAAGGAAATTGGTTCCATCGCAAATCAAAGTCACCTGAGCACCAGCAGGAACAGTTGCAGTAGCGCCACCTGTAATGCCAGTGGTAACCGTCAAAGAGTAACCATTGGGTGTCGTTTGGTTGCTGATAACGTATAAATTGACAACAGGAGGGTAAGTCACTGTCACGTTAGAAACCAACGATCCGACGTACTCCTGAATGGTGTTTGCAGCGTCTGCTTGGCTCAATGTATAAGCGCCGCCAGTGACGTTCTTGACCAAAATGTTGTAGGCAAAAGTATTGCTCTGGCCATAACCAACGGTAATGTACGAAGTGCCAGTCGAAATAATGAACGCCGAGTTGCTGGGAGCAAACTGCTTTGTAGCCGCCCCATCAATCAAATCTGGCGATGTAGTCGATATGGTGAATGTGCCAGTGCCGTTATTTTTGAACAGCACAAACCAATTGTTTCCTACCGAAGAAGCCAAAGGCAGCGTGGCAACTCCTGCTCCGCTTGTCCATTGAGTTACTTGAGCGCGGTCGCTGGCAGAAAAAGCATAAGACGTGGCAATTGTGCTAACTGGGTGGCTCTGGTTCAAAGTGGTGCTGATGGCCACCAAACCGAGTCCAGCCAGCGCAGATGGGCTTGCTGTAGAACTGCCAGTGCCAAAAGCGATTACGCCCCATGTTCCAGCCACCGTAGCACTGCTGGTCACATAGATGTACTGGACATTTATATTGGGGGTGCTTATGGATGCCGCTGGAACCGAAACAATGGTGTTTCCAGAAGCATCCACCACATTTACTGCGTAGGCGCCTTTGTTGTAGATCAGCGAATCTGTGCCCACAGACGTCTGGTTTGCGGGCGGCATGTAAAGTTTCAGCCCGCTGACGGTAGGTGTTACCTCCATGATGCGGGCTGCATAGTTGCCAGTCGTGTTGCCATTAATTGGCCAAGACAGCGTGGTATCCACGCTCATCGAAAACGAGCGGTAACTGACGTCTGTCGGTTGGACAACGTCGCCTGTAAATGGGGAAACGTAACTCATTATGTATCCACGGCAATGGCTTGACGATCAGCCAAGCGCAGTTTGTCTTCCGCAGACAGGGTTTGCATGATTGCCTGATATTGGCCTTGCCACATTGGCACTCGGTCGTCGTTCTTCAGGAATGGCATGGCCTGCAATAAAGACCCATATAACAGGGCCTGCGGGGCGTACTGGGTGAACCAATTGGTCTGGTTGCTGCTGTCCAAGGGCTGGACGCGCTCGTAGTACAGAACCTCAAAATCGTATGCCGCATCGGGTGTGGGGGCCACGAGCCAATGGGTGTAGTCGTAATCGGCGTAAAAGGCGGGTAATCCCTGAGTTGTGCTGTCTGGGCTATACAGACGTAGGTATTCGTACTTACGCAGCAAAACGGGCTGTTTTACGCCCGCTACGGTGACGTTCATGGATACAGTCTTGTGCCAGCGGGCGGGCTTGGCAATGACGTTGGTTCCAGCCACCATCGTGCTCGTGTTGACAGTCAGGTTACCCAGAAACTTGATCTCGCTGGCGATGATCTGCTCGGCCAGCATGATGAAGAGGGGAATTTTGTCCAGAGTCGCCGTATCCGTCCGCTCCAAATAGGACTGGATATTCTCCACAAGGGAGTCATACGTCATTACGGCGGCTGTTGTCATGTGACTTCTTTCTTACGATAAAAATAGCGCACGCTCGTCAATTCGGCGGTTTTGCAGCCCTTTAAGTATTTTACCCCCAGCCATGCAATACTTCAAGAACTCGTCCGCAGCGCCCGCCTTATCCCCGCGAAGCAGTTTCTGGCGAAGCGTAGAACGCTGGAGTGTCCCAAGGCCCACGTTAAAAGAGAAACTGACAAGCCCATCAAACATACCTTGTGTAAGGCTGACAGGACAGAACTGCTCGACCCCGCGCTCAAATCGAGCCAAATCTGTTGCAAGTATTGCATCAACTTCCTCCATAGGGAAAACCCTATCATCCTCTGGACGTAGGGCAAAACCATCCCGCTCTTCCAGTTTTAGTTTGGCCTGCTGCGGATAAATTACATGGCCGACTCCGATAGTCCAAAGGCGGGCGCTACAACGATAGGCACGCTGGCGGGTGCCCTCGTGGTGTTTGATCACGCCCAGCGCTTTGTCCGAGACCTTCATTTGCCAAACGCCCTACCGCCGAAGTGAAACGCAATAATCGAAGCAAACAGGGCTGCGGTGTTTGTATCCCATAGGGATTCGGCCAAAGCAGGGAACGAAACACCGTTGTTGTATCCGTAGACAAACAGGCCCACCTTCACAAAGCACAGCAGGAAGAAAAAGCCCATAGTGATGAAGGAGCGCACGCCTGCACGCAGGTTCTTCATCCATTGGCTGGTGCCCTCGTTTAGGGACTCGTCGTGCTCGTAGATGGCTTGCATCTCGGCCACTTGGGCGT
>Ga0209189_1003300_pt1 | contig 10871 bp, 13 predicted proteins | sample C_130820_EF_Meta_FD_187308 | JGI IMG/M metagenome (GOLD analysis project Ga0209189, IMG submission 187308) | Freshwater microbial communities from Lake Croche, Canada to study carbon cycling - C_130820_EF_MetaG (SPAdes) (version 3) | ecosystem: Environmental > Aquatic > Freshwater > Lake...
CCCGCACGCTTCAACCTCGTCATGGGACTCAAGCGCACGGCCGAATATCAGGACATCGCCTACGCCGATGTGTTCCTGGACCGCGTGGCCTCCGTCGCAGCCCTCGATCACGATCCCAGCGCCCGCCTGACGATGGAAACTGCCCGCCATACCGCGCTGTGGATGACCTACGAGGACACCATCCGCGTGGCTTTTCTCAAGACACGCAAGAAGCGCTTCGAGCGCGTCAGTGGCGAGGCGCGAGTGTCAGACGAGCAGCTGATGGAGGTGCGCGAGTACCTCCATCCGCAGATCGAGGAGATCACTGACACTCTGCCCACGGCTCTGGGCAGGTGGATGCTTCGCTCGAAGGCCGCCAATGCGTTGGTCTACAAGGCCACGCACAAGGGACTCAAGCTCAACACCTCGTCAGTGTGGGGTTACACGATGCTGTACACGATGGCGCGGATGCGTCCGATTAGGCGTCGGTCTCTGAGGTTCGGGCTTGAGCAGCAGCGCATCGATGCCTGGCTAGGCCTGATTCGGCAGTACGCCCCCATGAACTACGCATTCGCGTGCGAGATCGCCGAGTGCGCCCAGGTCATCAAGGGTTACGGCGAAACACATGCCCGCGGCTGGGCCAGCTTCGAGGGACTCATGGCACAGGTGCCCACTCTCGCGGCCGAGCCCACCTCTGCCGCAGACCGCCTCATCTCACTGCGTACAACAGCACTGACGAACTAGTCGTTGCTGACTGGTACGCCGGGCAGCTGATTCTTGCGGAACGGCCAGACGAACTCGCGTCCGCCCGTGATGCCTTTGCTTCGGAAGATCAGCATGAGGACCAAGATGAGGCCGAGCACGATCGGCCGCGTGCCCTGCGGGATCTGCATCATGTGCGATGCGATGGACACCCCCGCCTGAAACTTGACCAAGATGAGGTCGACCAGGGCGAACACCAGCGTGCCTACCACCGCGCCACTCAGCGACAGCATGCCGCCGAGTACCAGCATCGCCAAGGTGACGAAAGTCAGGTCGATGTTGAGCTGACTTGCCTGCACCACTCGGTTGGTGAGCGCAAAGAGGCCACCGGCCACACCCGCAATTACTCCGGAGGCCGTGAAGGTGATGATGCGCTGCGTGACCACGTTGATGCCTGACGCGGCCGCGGCCGTGCCATCCTCGCGAGCGGCCCGCAGCAGGCGTGCCGGGCGCGTGCGCTGGAAGAGCCACGCCACGATGATCGCGCCCATCGCGAAGAGCATCGTGAGCCAGACGTTGAGGACATCCGGGATGCCGACCATCGACTGGCCGCTCTCCGGGCCGATGCTCGACCAGTAGGTCAGGACCTGGTTGACCAATCCCAGCAGCGCAAACGTGGCGATGCCCGCCTGCAGACCGTTGAGGCGCATGAGGGCAGGCGACACGACAAGAGCAAGAACTCCGCCGACGATCCCTCCGATGAACACCGCCAGAAGCCACGGAGATCCGATGTCGTACAGGAAGGGGAAGAGGTTGGGCAGAAGCGAGTGCTTGAGCGTGGGATCAATCGTGAGCAGGCCGACGGTCCACGCACCCACGGCAACGAAAGCGACGTGACCAAAGCTCAGGACTCCAGAGGTGCCGATGAACATTTGAAGCGCCACAACGATGATCAGGTCGACCAAGGCGTACTGCATCGCGATCTGGTTGCTCTTGCCGAAGAGGCTGTTGACGGCAACTGCGGCGAAGACAAGAAGCAGCAGGCTGACCAACGACCAGCCCGGTGCCAGTCGGTATCCCAGTGAACGCTTGATGACGGATGGCGTGCTCATGTGCGCACCGCCCCTCGTCCTCGCACCAGTAAGCCCGACGGTTTAAGCAGCAGAACAACAATGACAAGCACGTAGACGAACGCGTCGCGGAAGTTGCCCGCGCCCTGCGGCAGCCATGTTTCGAGCATCGACGATGCGAACCCGACGACGAAACCGCCTGCCAGTGCCCCGGAAATCTTGTCGATGCCACCGATGACTGCACCGACGAGTGCCAGCACCGTGATGCGAACTCCGAAGGTGGGGCCGACTGCGCCGCTCTGCGTCGTGAGGACGAACGCGACAGCCGCGGCCAGCACGCCACTGAGCACGAACGACAATCCGATGACGCGACTTGCAGGGATGCCCACCAGGCGGGCCGTGGTGAAGTCGGCCGCGGCAGCCTTCAGCTGCAGGCCCAGGGTCGTCCTCGTCAAGAACAACTGGAGCAGTACCAAAAGGATCGCGGACAGCACGATCGCGGTAACCGAAAGCAACTGCACGCGGATTCCCGCCACATCGACCGACTGCGACAGATTGCTGGCCACGGGCGCGGAGCGAACGTTGTTGCCAAAAATGAGTTCGTAGACACGCTGCAAGAGGAAGCTGACGCCGAAGGATGCAATGAGCAGCGTGGCCGGCCCGGCTTTGCGCATCCGCGAGAAGACCGCAAGCTCCATGAGCAGCGAGAGGATCACGGCAACAAGGATCGACAGCGGAATCGCGATGTACCAACCCAGATCCCAGGTGAGCACAAGTGCGTAACCGGCACCCGTGATGATTTCACCGGTGGCAAAGTTCGCGAGGCGAATGACTCCGAACACCAAACCGATCGCGAGCGCCGCTAGACCGAGGACCGCGCCAGCGGACAACGCGTCAACGAGTGACTGAATGAACTGACTCATCCGAAGTACGCCTCCGTCAGAATCTGGACATTCTCTGCATCTTCGGGCTTAAGGCTCAGGGTGATGACTCCGTCGTGCAGCACATAGGTGCGATTGCAGAAGGCGATGGTGAATTCAGCGCGCTGCTCGACCACCAGGACGGCCTTGCCCGCCGCTCGAACCGCTGCGAGTGCTTCGAAGACCGTGTCGACGGCCGTGGGCGAAAGGCCAAGGGATGGTTCGTCGAGCATGAGGACGTCGGGGTCGGACATCAACGCGCGGCCGATGGCCAACTGCTGTTGCTGGCCGCCGGAGAGAAGTCCGGCCGGTCGGGCCGCAAACTCACGCAGGATGGGGAACGAATCCATGATCTTGTCCATGGCCTCGTGCGCCCCCGCTTTGGTGCGACGCGCAACTCCCCCGAGTCGAAGGTTGTCCTTGACCGACAGGTCGGCAAACACGTGACGACCTTCGGGAACAAGGGCAATGCCCAGTCGGACAACTTTTTCGGGCACTAGCCCCGAGGCGTCCCGCCCGTTGATACGCACAGAACCAGTGCGTGCCGTGGCTCCCATGATCGCCAAAAGGCTGGAGGACTTACCGGCGCCGTTGGGGCCGATGAGTCCCACCGCTTCACCGCCGGCGACGGCAATATCGATGCCGCGCACGGCAGGTACGCCGTTGTACGCCACGGTGAGACCCGTGACGTCAAGGCCCACTGTGCTGTTCGCTGAGTTATCGATGGACACTGCCACTCTTTCCCAGATAAGCCTCGACGAGTGCATCGCTGTTGCGAACCTCTGCCGGCGTGCCCTCGAGCAAAGTCTTACCTTCGACGAGAACGTGGATGCGATCGCATACGTCGAGAATGAGCTTGACGTTGTGATCGATAAGGAGCACGCCGATACCGCGATCGCGCACAAGTCTGATGTTGTCGGCGAACTCGCCGATCTCACCCTCATTGAGCCCGGCGGCAGGCTCGTCGAGAAGCACATAGGACGGATCGGTCGCCAGGGCGCGAGCCACGCCCACTCGGCGCTCAACTCCGTGAGGAAGTGCGGCTGCGGGTCGGTCGGCCCACTGCCCGAGGTGGAACTCCTCAATGAGGCCGTCGGCTCGTTCGCGAGCGGCCTTTGACTTCTGTCCGGTGCCGACCGCGGTGACACCGATGTTTTCGCGGACCGTGAGGCCATTGAACAGATGCCCGTGCTGGAACGTGCGTGCCAACCCGTGGCGTGCGCGCACAAAAGGCTTCTCGCGGGTGATGTCGCGACCATCGAGTTCAACCGCGCCAGTGTCCGGCTGGTCATAGCCGCTGATGATGTTGACGAGCGTGGACTTGCCGGCACCGTTGGGGCCGATGAGACCGAGTACCGCGTGCGGCGTGACGTCCAGGCTCACGTCTGTCAGCGCCTGAACGCCACTGAAAGACCGGGAAACCCCGGTCACGCGCAACACGCGCGACCGGGGCTCCGGGTTGTTCGTCATAAAGGCAGACTCTACGGATTAACGACCGTAGTAGGTGCCTGCTCTGCGACGTAGGTGAGCTTGCCGTCCTTCACGACGAGAATGCGCATCGGGCGCTTCACGTTGATGTGCAGGTCGGGCGAGAAGGAGCTCGGGCCGGCCAGGGTCGGCACGTCCATGAAGCTCTCCATCGCCTTGGCCAGTGCTGCGCCATCCCAGCTGCCAGCCTGCTTGTAGGCCTCGAGGATGAGCTGCAGCGTGGTCGGGCCGGTGACGAAGCCACCGACGTCGGGCGGGTTGCCGTACTTCTTGGCGTAGTCCGCAGCAGCAGCGTTGACGGCCGGGTCCGGATCGTCACCGTTCTTGGACGCGTACGTCACGACGTAGTAGTCCTTGAGGTTCGGGATAGCGCCAACCCAGAAGTCGCCGTCCATACCGAAGCCGGAGACGATGGGCTGGTTCAGGCCGCCATCGCGGATCTCCTTGGCAACTGCGCCACCACCGGGGTTGTAGCCGCAGTTGAAGATGACGTCAGGCTTGGGGCCTGCCGCGATCTTGGAAACGGTCTCCTTGACGGAGTCGCCCTGCGTGTACTCGTAGGTCTGAATGACCTTGCCACCGAGAGCGGTGAACGCCTTGTTGACGATCGCGCACTGGTTCTGGGTGTACTTGATCGAGTTGTCCTTGAGGAGGACCGCGTTCTTCCAGCCCTTGCTCGCTGCGAACTCGGCCATGATGGAGGCCTCGCCCGGAGTTCCGTCGCCTGCGGAGAAGCCGATCTTCAGGCCGCCCTTGGGGCCGTAGATGGGATCGCCGACGCACGGCGCGATGTTCAGGACGTTCTTGGCCTCGGCTACGAGAGCGGCCGGGGACGAGACGTCGTAGTCACAGGTGACGACGAGGACGTTGGCGCCCTGGTCGAGAACCTGCTGAGCATCAGCCGCGTACTGGTCGAGCTTGCTCTCGGTGTCAATGAACTTGACCTGGATCGGCTGGCCATTGACGCCACCGGCGGCATTGACCTTTTCGATCTCCTGCATGAGGGCATTACGGGCCGGGGTATCGATCGGGCCCATGAAGCCACTGCCAGCCTGAACGATGCCCAGCACGAGCGGGTCGCCAGTGGCGGGGGCAGCTGAATCCGGTGCCGCGGCAGAAGCGGTGTCCGCTGCAGCCGAAGACGAGTCAGAGCTGGAGCTTGACGAGCAGCCCGCGAGCACAACCGTGCCCACGGCAAGCACCGCAGCGAAAGACATGAGACTGCGTCTCACGTGACCTCCCTAGATCTGGTATCCCCGTTTCGGTCGAAACGAGGCGAACCACAGCAGTGCGCTGCGGCAGGGTCGCAGTGTGACATTTGATCACGGGCGGAGCAACGCGATCTGCCACCTGTCACGGACTTGTTACACGGCCGCAGCCGTTTCATGACAAATCGGGCAGCTGAGCAACCGCATCCGGGCCGAGGTGGGCGAAGTTGAGCCCGGACATCAAATCCCCCAACGTGGGCATGGCAACGTCGGATGGTGCCTGCCCTCCTTCAGCCGCCAACTTGTCCGCGGCCAGGGTGACGGACGCATTGAGGTGCTGTCTGAGCCAGCGCACCGCGTCGGGACCATCGCCGCACAGCAGAGCGGCCAAGACACTGGCGTGCTCGTGGTCACGCCGAACCTTGACATCCATACGCATCCACTCGACGCGGTAGCGCTCCGAGTTTCGCCACGCGGGGATCAGACTGCGCATGAGCCAGTCTCTGCGTGACGCCTCATAGATGGCGAAATGGAACCGCTCGTGAGCGTCGCGGGCAGTCACGGGATCGTCGGCGGCAATGGCCGCATCCATCTCTGCCAGAGCAGTGGCCGCGCGCGCACCATCGTCAGCGGTGAAATTCTGAGCGGCCTCCCACACAGCGATGGTCTCGAGGTGCAGGCGAGAGAAGTAGGTGTCCTCCAGATCAGCCAGGGTGCGCTCGCGCACGCGGGCACCCTTGCGTGGCTCCATCTCGACGAGATCGAGGGCAGCCAGCCGCCTGATGGCCTCGCGCACCGGCATCATGCTCATGCCCAACTGCTCGGACAGTTCCTTCAGGCGCAGTGGCGAGCCAGGGGGGATACGGCCATCGACGATGGCGTCGAAGAGCTCTCTGGCCGCGATATCCGAGGCGCTATCAACCTGGGCCTTAGGGAGCATGGTTGAGAAGTTATCAAATATCGAATCGCACGAGGGCGGAATTCACCGACGGGTGACTGACGTCCAGTCCGATGCGGTCATGACGAAGTCTCGCGGCTCAGCCAACATGAGCCTCAGTGCTTCGGGCCACGGCGCAGAGCCATCGGTGGTGCTCGAGGCGTGCACGATGACCATCCGACCAGACACGGCTCGTTCGCCGTCCTCGCGATCTATTCCGAACGCGTACGTGCACGAGCTCGTCCCCACCTTGACGACGCCGAGCCGCACCGTGATGAGGTCGTTGAAGTACAGGCGCGCTTGATAGTCAACTTCCACATGGACCCGTGGAATGCGGGGGGTGTGCTCGACATGACCCAGGCATCGGTACAACTGGTGCTCTGCTTCCTCCGCCCATCGCATGGCGGCAGCAAAGTGGTTGTGTCCTGACGCATCGGTCTCATGCCACGCCAACCTGCGCGTCACGCTGATGCGGGCTCCGGTGATCTCGTCCATGGGATCCATGAGCCGAATGGTGCCACGGGTGTCTCGCGACCCGAAGTCATCGTCCCCGTGCGGCATCCAGGGTTTGCATAAAGACCTCGATGGGCTGCGCACCAGAGATCGCGTACTGGCGATCGAACACGAAGAACGGCACACCGGTTGCGCCGAACTGGCGCGCAAGGTCCACATCATCAGCGACCCGGCCTCGATAGGCACCCGAGGCGAGGGCCTCGTGCGCTGCTTGACCGTCGAGCCCGACCGCGGCCACGTGCGGCAGCAGTTCTTCAGCGGTGAAGATTGGCTCTGCCTTCTCGAAATATGTGGAGTACAGGTGCTCCAGCAAATGTTGCGACGTGGCCTCGTCCTGATCCTGCGCCCACAGCAACAACTCATGGGCCACATGCGTGTTGCCGCTCGTCGTGTCCATGAGGCGATAGGTCAGTCCCTCAGTCGTGGCGACGTCGGCGACCTGGCTCATCATCTGCTCCGCGCCAGCAACATCGGTGCCGTACTTGCGAGCAATGACCTCGACCGTGCGATGCCCGTCAGTAGTGGCACTGGCATCCAATTGAAACGCGCGGTGCACGACATGTGCGTCGGTGATCCCAGCGTCCTTGAGGGCACGCTCCAGGCGACGCTTCCCAATAAAGCACCATGGACACACGACATCGGACCACACTTCAATTTCCATTGATGACTCCCGACCTAGATGGAATCCACGCGCACGCGGTAGCGCATGGTGTGGGACGTTGCCGGCGGAAGTGTGATCGCGGCGTCGCCGACATTGCCCCCTTCGATGCACAGGAAGGTGGTCCAATCGTGCGGAGCAATGTCCGTCAAGGCCGCCGCTTTGGCATCCCAGGGGTTCCACACGATCGTGCTTGCTGACGCAATCTTCCGGATATGGATGACTCGACTCAGGACAGGGTCCACGATGCGCACCCCAGCGGTCGATGAGTAGACGCGATCGGTCTCACCAGAAAAACCGAGGTCTCCCTCGTGGACACCCACGCGTGATCCGTCAACCTTGTCGACATACGAGGCACCGTCGAGACCGTGAACCTGCACCTTGCGCACATCCCCCACACGAAGGTAGGTGTGCAGCGCCTCCTCATACGTGAACGGTTGGTCGCCGGTGTTCTCGATCGTGAGGGCAAGATCGAGAATGGAACCTGCACTGATGGCGTACGTGGCTCGATAGGGGTGCGGGAACAACGGGCTGGTCGCCGCAGTGTTGTCCAGTCGGTACACGGCGACCTTGGCGGTCTCCCCCTCGGCTATGCCCGCCAATGCCCAGTCCGCAACGCGTGCAAATCCATGCGACGGGGTCATGTCACCGGTTCGCCCCGCACCGAACCACGGGAAGACCACCGGCACGCCACTGTGCACAGACGCAGCAGGTTCCACATCGGGCCGGGCACTGAGCCACACGACCGGCTGATGTCCGGTCGGTGCCCACGTCAACAGGTGAGCACCTCGATCGACGGCCGAAGCCTCGCAGGACGAGCAGGTAAGCGAACGCATGGCGTCAGCCTACGGACGAGCGCTCAAGCCCCCGTCGAGGATGAGGACCTGCCCGGTCATGAAACTTGATGCGTCGCTTGCCAGGAACAGGGCTCCTTCGGCCATCTCTGCCGGCGTTCCCCATCGACCCATCGGCACGTCTTTGAGCAGATTGGTTTCGACCTCGCCATCGTCACGCAGAAATTCGGTGAGGTCAGTCTCGACCCAGCCCGGTACGAGTGCGTTCACGCGCACGCCCTGGGTCGCCATCTCAATCGCGACACTCTGGGTGACTGAGATGATGGCGGCCTTGGCGGCGCCGTAGTGCGACATGTTTGGCGAGCCACGAAGTCCCAGCACGGACGACACATTGATGGCGGACCCATGTCCACTTGCCACGAGCGATGGCAAACAGGCCTGCAGCAACTCCACGGCGGCGTCGAGATTCAGGCGCAAGGTCTTCTGCCACCCTGCTGCACGCATGCTTGACAGCGGAACTGAGAAAGAATTGCCACCGGCATTGTTGACGAGGATGTCCAGACCACCGAGCCCGTCAATCGCCGCCGACACGATGGCATCCGCCGCACCGTCAGTGGTGACGTCAACCGCGACCACGATGCAGCGACGTCCGAGCGCCTCAATCTCAGCAGCAACCTCGGCGAGAGCATCGGCTGACCGTGCCGTGACGACCACATCGGCGCCCGCGCGTGCGAAACGCACCGCGATCTCGCGTCCGATGCCACGCGAGGCGCCGGTAATGATGGCTCGACGGCCGAGAAGTTGATTCGACATATGCGTCCTAGTGAGAGTGGTGGTCGACACGCTGCCACCCGTGCGGCTTGGCCTGCAGCCACGCAAGCTCCGCGCGTGCGATCAGCTCGTCGGTGGTGCCGGGAGCTTCGGGAATGCGCACCACAGTGCCGGATACGGCTTGGACCACCGGGACAGCCGCATCACCCAGCAGGGAGGCGTCACGCAGGTCCACCACCACATCAAGTCCGTTGGCGCGCTGAGCGGCCTGAGCAAGGGTGCGCAGACAATCTTCCGGGTGCTCAAGCTCGGTCACCAGCTGGACCTTGGTGAACCGGGCAACCTCGCGGTCTCGTCCACAACCCATGACGAACCATCCCTCGCGCGCGAAGCGAAGCGCCACGTACTGACCCAGTTCGCAGTCCGGATCAGTAATGAGGACGCTCGGGGTCAGATCAGCGGGCATGGGACATGGTGGCATGTGCTGGCGCGCCCTTGGCACAGATCTGTCCTGTGATCGATCCGTGACCTACGATGGGGGCAGTCCAGGCCGACGGAGGATTCCATGGTTACCAGGCCCACCCGCGCTGCGGCTGCTTTCGCCGCCTTGGCGATCGCTGCCACGCTCTCGCTTGCCGCATGCTCTGGGTCCTCCGACGCCGGTGCGTCCGATGCCGGGTCTGCTTCAGCCTCAGCGGTTCCCTCGATGTCGGACTCCGCTGTGCCGTCGGACTCCGCCGGCGCCTCCGACCTCGCCCCGGTTGATGCCGCAGGGTCGTCCTGCGAGGCCTACTTCAAGGTCGACTTGCTCAACAGCCAGTACGCCGGTGGCGCAGTCGCTCAGGGCGACCTCACCGAAGCGGACGCCCGCACGCAGATGCAGGCCGATCTGTTCGAGATGAACAAGCAGGCCAAGGCCGCCCAGTCCGACGGCAGCGGTTCGCCGAAGCTTGCAAAGAACGCCCTGAAGATGAAGAAGCTCATCAAGGCCCTCAAGGCCGGCGCTCCGCTGTCGGCCCTGTCCAAGGCATCACAGCAGAATTTCGCCACGTACTCACTTCGCGTCCAGCAGGCGTGCGATGCCCTCGGCTACCCGCTGCCCGACGAGAACGTGACCGCGCGTTCGTCCGCCGGCATCAAGCAGTAGTGGATGGCGGTTTCTGATCGCTTGGTCTGGATCGACCTGGAGATGACCGGTCTGGACACACAGCACGACGAGATCGTCGAGATCGCCTGCATCGTCACCGATCCAGACCTCACTGAGTTGGACGAGGGCATCAGCCTGGTCATCAAGGCCCATGACGCACCCCTGGCGGCGATGGATCCCGTCGTCGTCAAGATGCACAACGACTCGGGCCTCATTCATGAGATTCCGAACGGGATCGACTTGGCCGATGCCGAGGCACAGGTGCTGGCCTACGTCCGCAAGCACGTGCCTGAGACCCGCAAGTCGCCCCTGGCCGGCTCGTCGGTCTACGTGGACCGCGGGTTCCTTGCGCGGTACATGCCCACCCTCGACGCCCACCTGCACTATCGACTCGTCGACGTCTCCAGCATCAAGGAGTTGTCTCGTCGGTGGTACCCGCGCACGTATTTCGCCAGCCCGGAGAAGACGGGCAACCACCGTGCCCTCGGCGACATCCGCGATTCGATTGCCGAGCTTCGCTACTACCGCGATGCCGTCTTCGTTCCGCTACCAGGGCCGGAGCTCGGTGAGGCCCAGGCTCTGGGGCAGGCGCACGCGGTCGATCCCGTTCGCTAGACTCCTACTCCCGCCATGTGCGGGGTGGCATGTCGAGGGGCACTCCCCATCGCGTGACATGGTGGGTGT
>Ga0209189_1003304_pt1 | contig 10867 bp, 14 predicted proteins | sample C_130820_EF_Meta_FD_187308 | JGI IMG/M metagenome (GOLD analysis project Ga0209189, IMG submission 187308) | Freshwater microbial communities from Lake Croche, Canada to study carbon cycling - C_130820_EF_MetaG (SPAdes) (version 3) | ecosystem: Environmental > Aquatic > Freshwater > Lake...
TCAAACGTTTGCCAAACCTGCATCACAAGGACATCACCTGACGCCGTGCCGGTTGGTACGGTGCAGGTCAAAGACCCAAGTGATGACGTGTTGCTAGAAACAGAGCGAAACGCTGGCCCACCACCGCCGCCACCGCCTGTGGGTGGTGTGTAGACGCCACGCACTCGACCGACTGTGAGTTTGCGACCCGTAAAGGGTCGAATGCCAGGCATCAGACGCCTTGTGAAAGAACGTTCACCGAGCAGGTCGAAGCGGTGACGATGCCGTAAAGAACTTCTCCACGGTCAAGGTCAAGCGACAGGGTGCCAGCAGCTGCCACGGGGAAACCTGTGGAGGTGGTGACGCCTGCAGCGCCGACGTAGACAGTGGCTGCGCCTGCGTTGTAAAGAGCGACGGTGAAGCGTGGGAGTTGATCGGTTTCTGCGACGGTCAGCAAGGTTGCTGATGTGCCTACGGAAACGACTGCTGCTGAAACTGCCATTGGTGGTGCCTTTCAGTAAACGTGTGAGAGAAACTTGGTGAGGCTGACGCCTTCGTAGCGGCGGCAGAGATAGTCAAGGCTGACGAACATGGGGTCGTAGCTGCCGTCTTCGACCTGGTGCTTGACGATGAGGCCACGCCAGTGGGCGTTGCCCTGTGGGCCTTTGTAGTCCTCGTCGTGCAGGTAGCAAGCGCCAGCAATGAGGCCGTGATGGCTTCGACCAGCGACAAACCTGATGGCGTAGTCAAGGGTCTGCTGGTGGCCCATTGTGAAGGTGTGACCGATCTGCTTGAGTCGACCTGCCGCTGCGCCGCCCAGCGGGCGGCCACTCATCGGCTGGACGTAGACGTGGCAGTAGCCGACACCATCGATGAACACTGGCTCGAGGTAGCGATGCACCTGCCAGCCGTGCGCTGCGTAGTTGAGATCGTCGGTGGAGATGAGGCCGTGCAGTTTTGGGTCGTCATTGTTTGCCCGATTGATGCGGTCCTCATGGTTGCCGAGCGTCAGGTGCAGCTCGGGCTTGTAGAGCTTGTCCTTGATCTTGCGCTGGTGATCGTTAAAACGCTCAAGCGGTGCGCACAGAATGTCGAACGCTTCGTTGGCTGCTTCGATGTCGTCGGTGTATCGGCGACCCTCAAAGGATCGCTTGCCGATGTCGTAACTAGACAGGCTTGGCATGTCAGCGTGATCGCCGAGGTGCACAACTACGTCGGGCTTGCGCTCGATGATGTAGGCACCGATCCACTCAAGGTGGACGGTTGGCACTCCTGGCTTTGCTTGCGTGTCAGGAATGACTAGGTGCGTGCGCGTTGAATCAGACATGCAATCGCCCGTCTGTCGAGGGAAAGAACTACCAGCGCCGCTTGGCTTTGTGATGCACAAACTCGTGGCGTTGCAGGTTGTCGGCCACGTCTTCGACCTTGTGGTCGATGTCTTTGACGGTGCTCATAACTTCGTCGAAGCGTTCGCTGCTTGAGCGAAGATTGTGGTCGTGCTGGTCACGGTTCTCAGTGCGCAGCTTCATGATCTGCACAACGAGTGTGGTGATGGCACCGAGCACAAGAGAGATGCCGGTGAGGATTGCGACCCATTCAGCAGCGCCGAAGCCAGGACTGTCGCTGATAGCCGTCGAGGCTTGAGCGAGCATGGTGTTACTTCTTGGAAGCGTTGATTGAGGGCACGAGACCGAAGTTGCCGAGAATGGCAGGGTCGACATTGCCGATCATTGGAATGCCGGACTGGACTGCTGAGGCGTAGGCGTCAGCGTCAAGGTGCACCGCAATGTTTCCTGGCTGTGTGATTCGATAGACCGCACCATCACGGGGATCACGAATGAGAGCGTCTTTCACGTCGTCCTCCTCAGGACTTGGACTAGGTGTTGAGTAGGTAGGGCGCGCGATCTCTGCGATGCCGCCGCTGTTGAATGAGTGCCACAGTCGCTGGACTCGTGAGCCGTTGACGTTGCCGTTGATCGCCATGACTCCATCGGCGTCGACGCTCTCAACCATTGCGATGTGGTCGTAGCCGCCTGGTGTGGAGTTCCATTCAAAGGCGATGAGGTCGCCTGGCTGAGCGGATCTGATGTCGTAGGAGTTGCGACCCTGCGCGCGCATTGCGTCGAAGAGTCCTGATACCCACGCATAGTGAGTGTCAATGCCAGCAGCGGTGAGGCAGTAGCTCTGGAAGATGCAGCACCATGCGGTGCCAGGGGCTGCTGGGTACCAGTCCCAGAAACGCTGGCCACCTTCACCGAGGAAGCTGCGCTCAATGTTAAGAACTTCGTCGACTGTTGCCATTAGGCCGGTGCGCCCGACGGGCCGATGTCTTCGACGCCAATGAAGATTGGGATCGTTGCACTAGCGCCATACTGGTGATTCGTGCCGACGACTGCCGCCGAGTAGAGGTTGCATGCCAGAGAGGCGTTGGTGGCTGTGGCTGTGTAGTAGGCGACGACGGTGGCACCGTTTTCGCCTGAAGTGACTTGCGAAGCGAAGACGCGCTGACCGCTAACGACTGTGCCGCCGACAGTGAGCTGCACTTCGGCAGTGTTAAGCGCTGCGCTTGAGAAGTAATACGGCACGAAGCCGGTGATGCGGTAACGGCGACGGTTAATGACGCTGAGCGTGTTGCCGACCAAGATGTTGGTGTTGTTGCCGCTTGTGACAGTCGTTGTCGTTTGCGTGTATTGAACAAAGCCCCAAGGCAGGTTCCACGGCATTCTCCACTGGCCTGCCGAGTTGTAAACCTCGACGCCTTCGGTGGCTGTGTTGGTAGTGAGTGTCGACACCATGCCAGCAATGGGGGCAGTGATTGCAGCTGTGCGAGCAGCTGTGCTTGCAAACGGCGAGACCGCTTGATCTCGCACGTTGGCGTTTGCCCAGGAGCTTGTGATGTTGGTGCCGCTGACGATCGTTGTGTAGGCCATCTATGTCTCCTAAGCCGGTGCGCCGGATGGGCCGATGTCTTCGACAATGATGATGCGGGGAATTGTCGAAGAACCCCAATCGGTTATTGCCGTGTTCGTGTTGTAGGCAGCGATCTGTGCTTTGAAGACTCGAGACTGTCCAGAGGTTTCAGTAAATAATGACGTGAAAGTTCTGGAGTCTTGCGTCGTAGTGCTGAGTGATGGGATCAGAAACTGTGATTGCGTTGTTCCACCAACAACATGTGACGCTTGAAAGCCGTTAGCGCCACCTGAGGCGTAGGGGTTGTGCATTGTTGTGACTTTGTAAACTCGATTAGTCACTGTGGTTGCTGTAGCCGTCGACACCGCAGAGCCATCCTGCAATGTCGTGTGAGTTCCTGAAGTAACAGAAACCGACGTGAGCTTGGCGTTCACGAGTAAACCCCACGGAGCGTTCCATCCTGGACCCTTGCGCCAGGTGGAGCCGTTGTAGACATACAGCCCCTCGCTGGCATCGCCGCTGCCGATGTAGGCAACCATGCCTTCAACGGGTGCGGTGATTGCTGCGTCTCGAGCGGTGGTTGTGGCAAACGTGGTGATGACCTGGTCGCGTACGTTTGCGTTCGCCCAAGAGGCGGTCGCATAGGTTCCGGCAACGACGGTTGTGTATGGCATTAGATGTCCTCTGCTGGGATCGGATCTTCGGCAAGTTGGATGACGCCGACGTAGTCACGCTGGATGCCGAGAACCATCAGCGCCTTGGCCACAGCACTGGCAACCATTTCGCCAGTGATGCCAGCGTCGGTTGCATTGGCTTCCCAGCCTGCGTTCAAGTAGCTCGACACATCAGTTGCGTCGGTGCCGAACTGCGCGCACCAGCGAAACCCTGCAGGGATCGTTGGGTGCTTGTCGGTGTCGATTGGGTGAACGATGACGGCAATTACCATGACCAGACTCCTGAGTCCCAGAGCATCTCGTCCCAGGGTGTGGTGATCGCGTGCAGCACCGTTGCCGATGTGAACTCAAAGTTGACCGACCAGTTGTCTGGGGTGATGTTGTGATTGATGCGTTGAATGAGGCAGTAGCGCACAAGCGTCGTCGGAAGTGATGTTGCCAGCCGACGGTCCATGATGATCTTGCAGCCAGATCGAAGCTGACAGAAGCTGAACAGCATGTCCCACTGAGTCAACGGTGCTTTAATCGCAAGGTCTGTTTCCCCACGAGGTAGAACCGTCAGCGACTCAACACGGAACTCGGGCGTCTTTGAAAGTGCCAAGTCTTTGGTGGCCACTGTGAGAACGTCGGCATCTGAGGTGCACAGCAGGTCAGAGCGCGACACCTGACGATCTCCATAGAGGGATCGAGATTGCTCGTCGGTCACAGTCTGAGTGACTCCGCCGACGGCGGTGTAGGCGTAGATGTTCTTTGTCAGCGAGCCGTCGTATGAATAGTTAATGTCCGAGTAGGCATACTGCGCCGAGCTGCTGGCAGTGTCTTTCACAGTCGTGAAGACGTTGCCCTCGAAAGTGTTGGCTGCTCGATTGCGCAGTGAGTAGATGCCGTCGAAGTAGCAGGCCCCATCGGGACCGAACCACAGAGCGCCACCTTCAGAGTCAGCGACAAGCTGCAGCTCGTTCATGGCGTTGCCTGCAAGCGTTGTCGCCTGCAAAGGGTTAGTGCCCTGGGACAAGTATTGATTGCCAGTGAAGCCGACCGACGACAGGATGCGTGTGATGCGAGAGTTGGCATACTCGCCAGCGCCGGAGGCGGTCTGTGCGTACCTAGTGAAGTCGCCGATGCGAGCCTCGACGCCGATCAGCGACACCTCGACTGTGGCGTTGCCACCCATGTCGGGAAAGTGTTCGTTCCATGCCTGCACATAACCGGTGAAGAGTGTTACGTCCTGGAAGCCGGTGTTGGCTCGGATGCGAGCGGGGCGCAGTGGGCCGATGCCTGAGTAGGCACCGACTCGATAAGGCGACGATGTGTTCAGCGGTGAGAAGCGGCCGTCGGTGTTGTCTAGCGAGATCGTCGCAGTGGAGGTGTTGTATTTGTTGGTGTCACGACTGAAGCCGTGATCGGTGGATACTCCACGCACCCATTGGGTGATGTCCGTGTAGACCGCTGCGTTCGATGACCAGATTGCGTTGCCGTCATCCCAACTCGCTGTATCCCAGAGGGTTTGCAGCGTGGGCGCATTGGAGGTGCCAATCTCGCCGACTGCTTCTGAGAAGTCAACCTCGACATAAAGGGTCATCTGTGAGCCGCTGGCGTTTGCCCATCCTGTGACGCCCATCAGTTTCTCCAGGAGGTGCCGTTGGTCTTCTCGTAGCGCTTGATTGCGTTGACGACATCGGAGCCGTTAGAGCCCGGTGGCATGTTGATCGTGACGTTCGTGATTGAGGTGCCGCTGTCACCGCTTGACGACAGCATCTGCTTCGTCTTCTCGGCGGTCACGATGGTGCCTGCAGTGTCTGGCAAGAAGATCTCGGGGCCGAGTTCGCCAACAAGGACTGGTTGCGAAGGGCGACCGCCCATTGCCATGCCAGGCCCAACTCGACCGCCCATGGCGCGAGTCAGAACGCCGACACCGTTGCCAAATGTTCCTCTTGGGGTCGGAAGGTTGAGGATGTCGTGAATGGTGTCACGAATACTGTTGAGGCGATTCTGAGCTTCGTCGGTGTCAGCGCTAACCGTGACACCAGTTTTGGCTGGTATCAACCCTGCAGCAGTGGCAACTGCTGTGAGCTTGACACGCATACGCTCAGCGGTCTCAGTGTCAATCTTATGTGACTTTTCCATCTCGTTGATCTTGTCAATGTTCTGTTGATAGATCTCGGGATGATCTTGCATCTGCGCTTTAAGAGTGCCGATTGACTGTTCGTACTTGATCGCAGAATCAAACGATGCAGCCTGCGCTGAATCAAGGCCGCGTTGAGCTTCGGCCAATTCGTCAGTTGCAATCTTTGCCTGTGGGGACTCTTGTCCGTATTTGGTTATGGCATCGGTAAGTCCAAGTTGAGCAAAAAATACTTTCTGTTTTGACTCGGTCAGCTTGCGTTCTGATTCCGCAACCTTCTCGGTTGCGGTGATTGAGTTGAGGAACGGATCAAGGCTTGCGTTCAGGATGTCGTTAAGAGTTTTTACCGCAACTGCGTGATTCGAAGTTTCGTCAGCTGCTGCTTTTTCGGCTTCCGCAAGAGTCCTGGTGGGACCTACAGAATTGTTTGCAGCATCGAGTGCTTCTTCTAGAGCCTTTTTGGTGCCTTGCAATTTTGCGTAGCGTTCATCGTCGCCTGACACCATGCGAGTGAGGGCTTCTCCGAGTCCAAGAATCCACTCTTTGGAGACGGGAGCAACTTTTTCCATTTCTTTGTTGACATCAGTGATCTTTTGGTTCAGTTCGTCAACGGTGAATGCAGACAAGTCGCCTTGTGCTTTTTTGGATGATGCTGCAACGTCGTCAAGATGATTGCGCAGAAGCAGAAACGCTCCAGCAATTACGGCGACTCCGACAGCAGCAAGGCCAAAGGCTGCAGGCATTGCCATGATCTTTGTCATCAACGTGCTGGCGCCTTCGTAAGCGCCTTTGGCAATGCTTGCCAGGTTCTTCAACTGGCCGACGATGAGCGAGATACCGCCAGCGGCAGTAAGACCAAGGCCACCGAACACGGTGAGCGGTCCGATCACGTCATAGACGGGTGTTGGGATGTTCTTGAAAGCGTTGGTCATGGTGTCCAGCACCGGGATCATTGAGAGCCCGATCTGAGTCTTGACGCCGTCTAGAGCTGCGCCAAGTTCTCGCTGCGAAGTGATGTGTGCCTTGATCTGCCCGATGTTGTCCTGAGACAACACAAGGCCCATCTTCTCGGCTTCCTTCGACAGCTCGGCAATACCTTCTTTGCCCTTGTTCAAGAATGGCATGAGATCCATACCTGATCGACCGAAGAGTTGCAACGCTTCTGCGGTTTTCTCAGGGCCGTTTGGCATGTTCTTGAACTTCTCAGCAAGGTCGGGCAGCACGTCACCCAGATTGCGCAGCTTGCCGTTCGAGTCACGAACGTTGACGCCCAACTTCTCAAAGGCTGGGTTGTTGGCTTCCATTGCCTTGGACAACTTGCCGAGGCCAGTCCCCAAAGAGTCAACAGGTACGCCACTCATCTTTGCGGCGAACGCCAGCTTCGACGCTTCTTCAGCAGTCATGCCGGTGTAGCGCTGCAGCTTCATTACTTCTCGACCAAGGCTCGTTGCTGTGTCAGCAGAAGCGACGCCAACGGCAAGAAGGCCGGCACCAGCACCGACCATGGCTGCGCCGACCTTCGTCATGTTTGCTGAAAGTTTTGAGCCTTCGGTGCCAGCCTTGCCAAGATCCTTCTCGGCAGAGGCTGCGACCTTTTTCATCTCACTAATTGCACCAGCCGCATCAGCGGTGATGAGAATCGCAAGGCGTTCAAGCAGAGCCACGGCGGTTACTCCTTGCGAGAGAGAAAGAGAGCGAGATCACCAAGACGCTGGCGTCGGGTTACATCTGGGGACCAATCGAAACGATTGGCAAAACTGACCAGGTAATCGGTCAGAGAGGCGTATCTAAAGGGGCCGGGTTGACCTCCTCGCGCTTGATGGCGCTCAGCAGATCCACCACCTTGATGGCTTTGAGTTTGTCGCTTGCTTCTTCGGCAGTGAGGTTTTGCCGTTGTGAAAGGCACACGGCAAGAATCGCTCGACAATGTCCAGCCGAAGTGACTGGCTCAATGTTTGCCCAGGTGGTGCCAATCATCTTTTCGATCAGCATTGCTTCATCAAGCGTGAGATCGTTTTCGTGAATAGCAAGGTCAAGGTTGGGAAGGTTGATCGACCAAGTCATTGCAGCTGCACCTTGAGCAAAACGAGTTTGGATTGCTTCAAGAACGGTTGCAAGTTCGCCGTCAAGATCGCCAGCGGCGATGTGTTGTGCGATGTCTTGACCTGAGGGTGCAGTCATTAGAGGGCTCCTAGAATTGACTTGCCAGCACCGAGTCCGGCTTTGGCAAGTGCGAGTTTGTATTCAGTGCTGTAAACCTCGGGACCGATACGGATCGCAGCCGCTTTCGCTGCAGGCCATGTTCCGGTTTTGCCGCTAGTACCTGGGTGAAACGCATACGCGCGCAAGTTGCCACCGATGGTGAGCGCTTGCTTGCCGTTGAATGCTCGAGTGATGCCACCCTTGTTGGTGACTGTCGCTGCTCGCATTTTTCCAAACGCTCCACGGTTGCTACCGCCGAACGCTGCGTTTGCTGCAAGTTTGGTTGATCGAGCTTTTAAGCCTCCACGAGTGGTGAGGCGTTTTGCACCGATCGTGTGCTGCTTGGTGTTTCCAAAGACCAAGTGAACAGGGCCACGAAACGAGACAAGCGTTGTGGCGTTCATGCCGCCTTGCACGTCGTAGCCGACATTCCACTTGCGGCGTGCAATCTTGTTTGCTGGTGAGATGCCAGCCTGCGACTGAGCGATGCCCAGCCATGCAGTCTTGACGGCCATACCGGCCTTGTTGGCTGCAGTTTTCTTTGCGTCGGGAAACGTGTTTTGCACGTTCTTGCACTTCTTTACGAAGGCAGCGACATCTGAGCCACCAAGACCGGCGACGGCCATCAGATCAGGAGGTGGTGCGGGTGAGATCGCCAGTGCGTGGCCAGGTGATGCTGAGCACGCTGAGATCGCCGACCTTGCCCGACACGGGCTTGTACTGCGTGACGAGGTAGGACCCGTCGTAGCGGGGGTTCGTTGCCGAGTTAGAAGCCGAAGTGGCCTTCACGTTGACAGCGATTGCTGTGCCGCGAGCAGCCCAGATCGTGGCGTCAACCTTCGACGCTGCGTAGTCCTGCTGGAAGTTGATCGTGATTGAGCCCGACTTGAGTCCGCCCGTGCGAGTCTCGTTGCCTGAGCTGCCGAAGTTCGTGGTCTTGACGTCAGCGGTCTCGTCGTTGATTTCAACGGAGTCGACATGATCTGACAAATCGACACCGTTCACCGTGATGACCGGTGCGGTGATTACAAAAGCGGCCATGTCGGCCCTCCATGTGTACGCAAACAAACGCCGCTAGGGCCCTGTTTATTGGTTGATGTGGAGAGGGTTGGTGCTGCTGTTACTGAATCGCTGCGAAAGCTGCGAATGTGAGCGACCCTGACGAGCCGCCGATCGTGTACGAGATGCGCCAGTTGGCGTCAGTCGTCGTTGTTGTTGAGCTGCCGAAACCAGAGCCGATAGCGCTGATTGATCCCAGCGTCACTCGATCGTTCGGGCTGCCAAAGCCTGAGCTCGACGCTGACTGCAGCTTCGCTGTGATCGTTCGGTTGCCCGAAACGGAGAGCACATGAATGCCGAAGTAGGCGGTCTGTGTTGCTGATTGAGCGCCGAGGCTGACCGAAGTGCCTGAGCCTGAAGCGCTGACTGCCGTCGAAGGCGAGAGCACCATGCCCATCAAGAGACCTTCAGGCTGAGCGGCTTCAAGGTTGGCGTCGATGCGTGCAACGTCGCCGACCTTCATCGGATCTTTGAACGACTTCAGCAGGCCGCGAATTGCATAGACACGATCGCCAGCGGTGACGGTGCCACCAGTAGGAAACGCGCAAGCGGTGAGCAGCTCGATCGTGCCGCCACGGTTGGCGGTGATGGCTGGCTCGCTGATTGCTGGCTCGAGGAACGTCATTACGTTGACGGTTGCGTCTTCGAGTCCGGCAATGTTCTTCACGTTGCCTGAGTCGGCAAACGTCGTCACTGGCAATGTTGCGAACGATGAGTCAATGCTGATCTCGTTGGCGGCGCTGGTGAGGTCGTAGCCGCCGTAGTAGATGGCGCAGTCTCTAAGGATGGGCACGAATGGCTCCTAGCGTGCGTAGACAGTCACGGAGAACTCGCCGCCCCAATACTGCAGGCTGGCGACTTCTTCGGAGTTGAGTGGGCGAAACGATTCAACGATGAGCGACTCAGCGACACCGCCGAGCGTGGGGTCTGTCTCGATCGCTGCTCTCACCGAAGTTGACGAGCCGGGATCGGCGAAAGTGTCAAGGGTGTGTGCTGCCTCATCAAGCAAGCCTTGAGCAACAAGCACATAGATGCGAAACGTGTATGCCTTGAGTGCGGTCGTTGAGTTGAAACTGCGGTGGTATTCAATCGAGGGTGTGATGACCACAGCGGCCGGTGGTGTGACTTGCCCTGGCTCAGCGGCGTAAGTGTTCAAGCCGCTAATCGTTGACAGCGCCGTCACCAGACCGGTGCGGATCTGAGCAACAGTGCTCATGCGACACCGGCGATTGAGTCACCTGCGCGATAGGGACGAAGCAGCTGCACGGCTTGAGGGCTCATCTTTCCGATGCGCACTGCGCCCATCTCGCCGAAGCCAGCAACGCCGAACGGTGCCTCACGTAGCTTGAAGATCTCGCCAGCAATAATCAGACACGCTTGTCGGACGGGCTCAGGAACTGTTGCCCATCCCCATTTTGCTGTGACCTGAAGTGCTGGGAGTTTTGTGTAGGTGGGAAGCGATGATGTTGTCCAGCGCAGTCGCCATGTTGGCAAACCGTTGAGACCATCAGCGACGCCGTTGAGGGGTTCTGGGGTGAAGTCGACGCCTGAGGTGTAGGTCTTGTCGTAGGTGCCGTCATCGTTGCTGGACAACTTCACCGATGAGATTGACCAGGCATCGTCGATGATGGCGATGCGCTCGTCTTTCGACCAATAGACACGAGCTGTTGCTGAGCCGTCGGCGTAGAAACGTCGAGCGCAATAGCCGTCAATCTCGCGCGAGGCGGTGTTGATTGCGCTGGCGAGGTCGTCACCATAAGACGCAGCCGACACGGTCATGTAGGTGGCGAGGTCAGCGGCAGTGCAGTAGCCGTTGGTGACTGTGACTGTCATAGCCCTGAGCCCTTCCAAGGATTGAACACGACGCCAAGTGCGACGAATGGCAGCGCCCAAGGCGGCAAGACGTGAACACAAGCGA
>Ga0209189_1003305_pt1 | contig 10867 bp, 6 predicted proteins | sample C_130820_EF_Meta_FD_187308 | JGI IMG/M metagenome (GOLD analysis project Ga0209189, IMG submission 187308) | Freshwater microbial communities from Lake Croche, Canada to study carbon cycling - C_130820_EF_MetaG (SPAdes) (version 3) | ecosystem: Environmental > Aquatic > Freshwater > Lake | place...
GAGAAGCAATTGGTTATAAAATGAAAATTTTAACAAGAAACCTTCCACAATATATGGGAATGTTTGACTCATTTATTAAACCAATAGAAGGAGACATAACTAAAATTTCAAATGATTTGTTGGGTCTAATTAATTCAAACCAAAATTATGAAATTGAATATCAAACAGATTTTGGGGACGAGTTATTGAATTTTTATAAAAAAATTATGGATACACCAATAATTTATAATGAACCGATTAAAAACGATTATACTTTCAAACAACACTTTGTTGTCAATCCATTTTTTGAAATTTTGGGAGAAAGTGATAGTTTATTTAACATAAAGTTATTTGACCAAAATAATTTGATATATGAAAATAATTTGCCAATTAATAGTTGGGTTAAATTAAACAGAGAATATTATACAAAATGGAGAACCGAAGTTTATGAAAATGGTGAGTTGATTTATAATGATATATTAAATTTGAAAAACAAAAGAGTTTATATTTCATTTGGATCAAAATCGTTGGGTGATACTTTGGCTTGGATTCCTTACTGCGAAGAGTTTAGAAAAAAACATAACTGCGAACTTATTGTTTCAACTTTTATGAATGATTTATTTAAAGATCAATATTTAAATATTGAATTTAAAAATCCTGGAGAAGTCGTACATAATATTTATGCACAGTACAAATTGGGTTGGTATTACAACGAAGACAATTCTTTAAACTATAACGCACATCCAAATGATGTTAAAAGACAACCATTACAAAAAACAGCAACAGATATTTTGGGTTTAGATTATAAAGAAATAAGACCAAAATTAAACTTACCAAACATCACAAAAAAGAAAAAAGTGGGCATTGGTTTTCATTCTACAGCACAAGCGAAGTATTGGAATAACCCTGATGGGTGGCAATCCGTTATAGATCATCTTGATGCGTTGGGGTATGAATGTATGATCTATTCAAAAGAAGGTGATGGTTATATGAATAATTTTTACCCAAAAGGAGTTACTATCTTTAAAGGGGGAAATCTTCAGGAGGTTATTAACGATTTGGTTAGTTGCGAATTTTTTATTGGTCTTGGTTCAGGTTTATCTTGGTTGGCATGGGCATGTGAATTACCTGTAATTTTAATATCAGGATTTAGTGAAAAATTTGCAGAAACAAAGTTAAACACATATAGAGTAATAAATGAAGACGTATGTCATGGATGTTTTAATAATGATAGATTAAATGCTTCTGATTGGAATTGGTGTCCTTTACATAAAGGAACTGATCGTCAATTTGAGTGCTCCAAAAAAATAACATCAGACATGGTGATAAAAGAAATAAATAAGATTATGAACGAAGAAAAAGTTATTGAGAAAAAAAATAAATTAGATGGATTTGATTGGGGAGGAAAAACTAATTGGTATAGTGAGGCCGCAATTAAAGAAATTGAAGATCATAACATATATGATAGATGTTTTATTGTAGAAGAAGGTGATATTGTTGTTGACTTAGGTGCGTCATTAGGACCATTCACATATTCAATTTTACCAAACAATCCAAAACAATGTTTTGTTGTTGAGCCATTATCATATCAAATAGAAGTTTTAAAAAGAAACGTTGGAAAAGATAATGTTAAAATTATTCAAGGAGCAATTACCGACAAAAAAAGAATTGAAATTACGTGGGATGGAATTAGTGAAAGTGTTCCTACTTTTACATTCAGAGAATTTTTAGATGAAAATAATATTTCAAAAATTGATTTTTTAAAGTGTGATTGTGAAGGGGGGGAATATGACGTATTTCAAAAAAGTAATATTGAATTTTTAAAAACAATTCCAAAAATTGTTGTTGAGTTCCATTTAAGAAATGACGAAAATTTTCATCAATGTAAGTTCAGATGGTTTAGAGATAATATTTTACAAATGTTCGATAACTTTGAAGTATATTCTATAGATGGTGTAAATATAAAATGGGATTTATGGAACGAACATTTTATAGAATATTATAACGAAGTTATTTTTTATTTTAATAATTGATTTTAATATGATATATATTTTTAATTATAAACTCTAATTTCTATTGGGGTGTTGTATAATTCATCATCAATAGGAGTATCCGGAGTTAAAACCGTATTACAAGCAATCACACTCTGGTCCATAACATTTATTCCTGTGATTACCCCATTGCTAACTCCCTCAGCACCAGTTGAAATAAATGCCGTTGTTTTACGTAATGTAAATAAATCATTTGAATTAATATAATAATTACCTGTTAAATTATATGTAAACCATATATTACCAATAGTATTTTCTAATACGGTTACGATTGGAGCACCTGTGTTGAATTGTAATATTGCCTCACCCCAATTATTAGGTCTAATACCCGTAGCAACAAAGTAAGTCCCAATATTATTGTTTGGAGCCCCAACATTTGTAAAATCTGATCCGGTGTTATCCATAATTCTATAGGTTCTACCTATTATTAAATCAGGACCGCCCGATATATCATCCCAACGTACTAAAATTAGATTGTCTGTACCAAATTGTGTTATTAGTGCGGTATAAGATTTATATGTAGTATTTGGAATTACTACTCCTGATATTTTCATAATAATTTATATTTTAATAATTTATATTTTAATAATTTATATTTCTACCCAAGTATTATCAGGATTAAAATAAATAACACCATTTGTTGAATTAACACAATATCCAACAATTCTAACAACGTTTCCTGTTGATGATGGTGCAATGTTTGTGATATATCCCAATGTTGTATCAACATATAAAATATCACCAATAGCAAAAGTTGTCCACAAACTATTTCTAACATATCCTCTAACGAGCATTCCATCGCCAGGAGATGAACCTAAAGCAATTGATAACATTCCTATAGATTTTGGTGTTCCTGATGCATCTGTTTGGTTCCATGTTGCACCAGCATCTAAGAAACATAGATCACCCGCAGTTAAAGTACCTGAACCAAAAGTTACAATATCACCATATCCTTCAACCGATGTTGAAGTTAACTCAGTTGTTGGGTCGTGATAAAAAGAAAATCTTCCACCTGAAGTGTATATTGCATAATTTTGTGAAGCTCCGCTGGCAGAAGATCGTAAACCTATATTTGATTGAGCATCTCCAATAACATTTATATCTAAACCTTTTTTATTTGTACTTGTAAAACTACCACCACCTAAAACATCAATCAAAACACCTGTTTGAGAATCACCACCATTCGTGTCGGCATTAGTGTTAAGTACTTGCATACCAACACTATTTCCTGTTGTCCCATTAATAAAGGCTTCGTAACCTATGTTAAAAATAGTTGCATCTGAAACCGTGACAGAGTAACCTATATTTTGTTGTGATTGATTTTGGACTTCAAAGTTAGAACCATATTTTATACCTAAACCATTGGTCATAGAACCTTTAACAGACCCTTTTATACCATACTGAAGGGATCCAGATCCTGTGGAATTATTCGATACGTCTATACCCGTATTATTTCCATCATCAGTTCCTCCTGCAGCAATTTTAATACCTGTGTTTGAACTTGAAGCTCCATTAACAATAATTTCCGCACCATATAATTTAGTATTACCTGTTGGCGTTCCAGAGTTATGGATAAATAAAGAAGAGTGTTGTGGAAAATTATGTTGTGAAAATATATTCAATGAAGGAATAGTTCCTATTGTGTCATAGATATCGGTACGGCCAGTTATGTTTAGTAATGTACCATCAAAAGTCATATTACTTTCTGCAACTATTCCACCTGAACCATCAGAAGTTAAAACCTGATTATTCAAACCTGGAACAATTACCGAACTTCCACTAGTTCCATCTGTTCCGCTCGTTCCGTTTACACCTGATAATCCACTTGTCCCGCTAGTCCCATCTGTACCACTAGTTCCATCAGTACCTGAAGTCCCATCTGTACCACTAGTTCCATCAGTACCTGAAGTCCCATCTGTACCACTAGTTCCATCAGTACCTGAAGTTCCGTCAGTTCCGCTAGTACCATCTGTACCATTAGTCCCTGAAGATCCGTCTGTTCCGCTAGTACCATCTGTACCTGAAGTTCCATTAGTCCCACTAGTACCGTTACTACCTGAAGTTCCATTCGTACCTGAAGATCCGTCTGTTCCGCTAGTTCCATTCGTACCTGATGTACCATTTACCCCCGATAAACCACTTGTCCCACTTGTGCCGTCTGTTCCATTAGTACCGTCTGTTCCACTCGTCCCATCTGTACCATTAGTTCCACTCGTCCCATCTGTACCATTAGTTCCACTCGTCCCATCTGTACCATTAGTTCCACTCGTCCCATCTGTACCATTAGTTCCACTCGTCCCATCTGTACCATTAGTTCCACTCGTCCCGTTTGTACCTGAAGTTCCGCTAGTTCCATTTGTTCCATTAGTTCCTGACGTTCCTGATGTTCCTGATGCGGCAATTATTGATACAAATATATTATGATTGTTCGCAAATTGTGGATTACCACCAGCACTTACCAAAGATACGGGAATAGTCCAATAATTAGATGCCCCAACAATTAGTGTGGGGGTTCCTGTAATAGTCCATACTTGAAAATTAGCACTATCATTTTGGTCTTGAATTGTAATCTGTTGTCCTATTTGTAAAAGAGCTAAAAATATATCAATATCTGTTACTGGTGTATCTGTTAAATGGTTGATGTTAATTTGGGTTGATGCGGTCATTACTACATTATCCCACAATACATGCCCAGCGCCAGGGTTTCCTGATTGTGAATTATTTTTTGCTTCATAATAGAATAAACTTGTTGATACTCCATTAGCTCCATTAGTCCCCGATGTTCCGTTCGTTCCCGATGTTCCGTTAGTTCCTGACGCAGCAAGTAAAGTCCAATATACACCAATAAAACCACCAAAAGGTCCATAACCAGATGGGGCGTATTGAATACAATACCAAGTTTCTCCCGCAAAAGTCACGACATCACCTATATTATGTATCTGCACTTGATAAGGTCCTAAAAAGTTCCATAAAGGAGATGTCCCCGATGTCCCACTTGAACCTGAAGACCCACTTGTTCCGTTTGTTCCTGATGTGCCATTAGTCCCCGATGTTCCGTTCGTTCCCGATGTTCCGTTAGTTCCTGACGTTCCGTTTGTTCCATTAGTTCCTGACGTTCCGTTTGTACCTGAAGTCCCATTTGTACCTGAAGTCCCATTTGTACCTGAAGTCCCATTTGTTCCCGAAGTTCCATTAGATCCCGAAGTTCCATTACTACCACTTGTGCCGTTTGTTCCTGAAGACCCTGAAGACCCACTACTACCTGAAGTTCCACTTGTTCCATTAGATCCCGAAGTTCCATTACTACCACTTGTCCCATTAGCACCCGAAGTACCGCTTGTTCCTGTTGCCCCACTTAACCCGCTTGTTCCGCTTGAACCATTAGTTCCACTAGTTCCTGAAGTTCCAGCAGGTCCTGTTGAACCGCTTAAAATTGCTTGTAAATCACTTAAAGGAGCATAATAGGATGATCCTTGTGGGCTTTGTGATGTGTCTCCTGTTACAACAACATGGAAAATATCATTTAATGTGACCGCAGAAACTCTCGATCTATCTGTTAATCTGTTATAAACTGGCATCTTATAGTATAAATATTTCCGTTAGTTAAAATAAAATTAAATAACACTAATAAATATGAACTCAAATCCATTTTAATCTATTTATAGAATATGTCTAAAAAAAAGTTAAATGACTTGAAAATAAATCTATATTTAAAAGAGTTAAATCTTTTAGAATTAGAAAAAGAATATGTTGATGAGTTTACAACATATCATAAGCCATTGTTTATGGAAGAAGCTGTAAAAATGGGTTATAAATCACCAATAGTGACAGGAGAAACCATATCTTGTGGTATAAAAAAAGATAAACCATTTGAGGTTACAGAAAAAGAATTAAAAATAATTAAATCAATTTTTAGATCGATCGCAAAAGAATGTCATCCAGATAAATCAAAAAATACCATTAGAATAAAATGGTATGAAGAATCACAAATTGCTTATGAAAAAAATGATTTATTAACACTTTATAAAATTGCAAAAAAATTAAATATTGAAATAGATTTTGAGGCAAATGGTTTTATATTAATACAAAAGACGATAGAAGAAAAGAAAAAAGAATTACAATCAGTTTCAGGATCTTTTTTATGGTTATGGGCTAACTCAGAAACTCAAGAAGAAAAAGATGAAATAATAAAACAATTTATAAACCAATCAAATCAATAAAGATGAAAAATCTAAAAATTGGAATTACTTTAGGACTACAATCAAACACAGAATCAATTTGGACAAATGGAATGAAACAAAATGTTTTAATGTTTGTTCATTTATTACAGAAATCAAAAAATGACTATGAAGTTTGTATATTAAACACTTTTGATGTTGATTTTACAGAACAAAAACCTTCTTATCTTAAAGACATTAATATCTATAACTTTAAAGATAAATTTATGGAAATGGATCTTATTATAATGATGGGTGCCCAAGTATACGAAGAAGATATTAAAAAGTTCAAAGAAGATAAAAATAAAAGATTTATCGGTTATAAATGTGGAAACAATTATGTGATCCATATGGAAAATGTTTTGTTTAAAGAAAACAAAAAAAGATACTTTGAATATGAAACGACATTTGACGAACTATGGTATATCCCACAACAACACGATACCAATAACGGGTTCTTTACGACACTATATAGAACAAACGCGTTTATTGTTCCTTTTATTTGGCATAACAAATTTTTACTTGAATCCGTAATTGGAATTGAAAGTGGATTTAAAGAAGGTCGATATAGTAAAGGATACAAATATAATCCCGACAAAGAGAAAAAAGTGTTGGGAATTATGGAGCCAAATATTAATGTTGTTAAATATTCTTTAATTCCTGCTATGGTTGCTGAAGAATCATATAGAACTGAAACAGGAAAAAATAAAATTGATAAACTTATGATCACAAATGGTGATAAACTTAAAGAAAATTATGAGTTTATGTCAATAATCAAAACTTTTGATCTGTATGAAGATAAAAAAATTACCGCAGAATCAAGATATCAAACATCTTTTGTTCTAACACAATACTTTGACATTTTACTTTGTCATCAAGTATTAAACCCTTTAAATTATCTTTATTTGGATGCCGCTTATTTGGGTTATCCTGTTTTACATAATGCTCCTCTTTGTAAAGATCTTGGTTATTATTATGAAAATAGTGATACAAAAGAAGGTGCCAAAATGTTGAATTATATTTTAACCGAACACGATAACAATATTTTAGAATACCATAAAAGAAACGATATTGTTTTACAAAGATATCATGCTGATAATCAAGAACTTATTGAAACTTATGACAAATTGATTTATAATCTTTTTAATGGTGGAAATAAAGATTTGGTTTATAACCCAAATACAAATAGATACGACAATCTTTAATTTTTTTTTACTATAATAAAAAAAGGGACTCCGAAGAGTCCCTTTTTTGTTTTCATTAAAAAGTTAATGATTAAGCGTAAACACCGTAAGCAGTTACTTTACCACCAATAGCTGGAGTATAAGTAAACTGTACGTTAACACCACCAGAGATAGTGTAGTCTTCACCCATTTCTTGTAACAATCCATTGTAATAGATTGCCTCAGAACCAGTCTTAACTGTAGCACCCAATGTGAAGTTTTTGTTTGTTCCGTTAACTAAACCAGAAATAGATACTTTCTTAAAGTAAGTGTTGCTGATTATGTTTTTAACAGCATCCAATTCAGTAACTACTTCAGAGAATGAATCAATTGCAGTTAAATCTGTATTTGATAACAAGTTAGCAACTTCAGAAGACAATGCGGCCTCTAATGAACCTTCAGCACCTTGAGCTCTACTTGTCTCGTCATTAATCTTAGTATTCAACATTAAAACCGCTTCATTAATTGCAGTATTCAATGAAGTGTCAGCATTTTCTCTGTTAGTGATTTCAGTGTTGATTTTTGTATTCAACATTCCTTCAGCACCTTCAGCTCTTGCTTGTTCAGCATCAACGTCAGCAGTTCTATCAGAGATTTCGTTGTTGATTTTGTCATTCAATTGTACAAACAATGACGTGTCAGCAGATTGTCTGTTAGAAATTTCAGTAGACATTGCTGTGTTAGCGTCAGTTCTGTTTGTTGCAATTACAGATTCTAATGAATTATCTTTAGAAACTCTTGAACTTTCTTCGCTACCAATTGCAGTACCGATTGAAGTTACAGCAGATAACAATGCGTTATCGTTTTCTAAGTCAATTCCGTTAACGAAAGAAACGATTTCAGCAAATTGGTCTAAATCAACTGTAGAACCATCAAGGATAGCGTCAATTCTTCCTTCTTCTCTTGCGATTGCGTTCTCTAAAGAAACATTACCAGATACTCTTGAAGAAGCTTCAGCAGTCATTACTGTGTTGATAGAAGTTTTAGCTTCTGAAATTACAGACTCTAATGAATCATCTTTAGATACTCTTGAAGAAGCTTCAGAAGAAATTGCAGAAGATAATTTAGAGTCAATTGAATTTTCTCTTACTACAGTCATTGATTCTTTTGTTGAAACTGTAGTTTCAATTGAACCAAATCCTCTTGAAATTTCACCTGACAATACAACATCAACAGATGTGTGGATTGAACAACACTCAGAAATTTCAGCAGACAATCTATTGTCAGCAGCTTCACGAGACGATGCTTCCGCATTTATTGAAGTTTCTAATGAAAAGTCACCATCTACGTGATGAGAGTGTTCTGTAGATATTGCAGAAATAATATACAAACTTAAAGTTTCTTCCACCGTATTGATGTGAAATTCATTAAAATCTGTTTTACTTGATACAGCATCTAAGGTGCTTTGCATCGATGCATCAAACAATTCTCTTACAAATCCCTCTACTGAAATATCATTTCTTAATGATTCCTCAACAGACATTGCTCTTACTTCTTCAGCATCAACATCAGCAGTTCTGTTAACGATTTCAGAAGATAAGTTAGAAGAAATAGTTGATTCAGCAACCATCGCTCTTGATTCTTCAGCGTTAACGTCAGCGATTCTGTTTACGATTTCAGTTGACAAGTTAGAAGCGATTGAACCTTCAGCTGCGATTGCTCTTGATTCTTCAGAGTTAACATCAGAGATTCTATTTGCAATTTCAGAAGTCAAGTTAGAAGCGATTGACAATTCAGCGGCAGTTGCTCTTGCAACCTCAGTTGAAACTTCAGCAACTCTGTTAGCAATTTCCAAAGAAATTTCTTCAGATAAATCAGCCTCAACAGATTCTGCTCTTGCTTCTTCAGCATCAACATCTAATCCTCTGTTTACGATTTCAGAAGACAAATCATTAGCAATAGAAGATTCAACAGACATTGCTCTAGCTTTTTCTGTAGATACCGCAACAGACGCTGTAGATGCCAATGTAGTGATTGTGTTGTTAAGGTCACCATCAACAGATTGGAAAGCAGAAACGATTTCAGTTAATGAATCTAACGCAGCAGGGTCAGTGTTAGAAATAACAAAATCAATTTTTGTGTTTAATGACAAATCACCAGCAACACGTGCAGACGCTTCAGAAGTGATAGAAGTAGATAATGAACCTTCAGCTGCGATAGCTCTTGATTCTTCAGCGTTAACATCAGCGATTCTTGCATTTGTCTCAGCAGTTAAATCATTCGCCAATGAAACTTCAGAAGACATTGCACGAGATCCTTCAGCATTTAAAGAAGTTTCTAATGATAAATCACCAGCAACTCTTGAAGATGCTTCAGCAGTAACAGCGTTTGTTCTGTTAACAACTTCAGAAGACAAGTTAGAAGCGATTGAACCTTCAGCAGCGATAGCTCTTGATTCTTCAGCGTCTACATCAGCAGTTCTGTTAACGATTTCAGTTGACAAGTTAGAAGCCAAAGAAGCGTGTTCAACAACATTGAAAGAATGTTCTGTAGAAATTTCTTGAGAAATAACTAAAGCCAATGAATTGTCGTTAGCCAATCTTGTAGAAGCTTCAGATGAAACAGCGTTTGTTCTGTTAACAACTTCAGAAGACAAGTTAGATGCGACAGAATTGTCACCAGCAACTCTTGCAGTTGCCTCATTTGAAATGTTAGTTGATAAATTACCTAATTCCGCATTAACGTTTGATGTTGAACCAAACTTAATGTCACTTGCGATAATACCAACTGGGGTTGTGATTGATGGACTTGATAATATTAAGTCCGATTGTAAGTCTAAAACTATTTTAGTAGTAGCCATGAAAAAATTGGTTTTCAAGTTTAAAAAGTGATCTTTACACCTTGTTCTCAACTCTTGAGACAAGTTGGATTACGCATACAAATAGTAACAGGGTGGTTTTAAGGACAAAAACACCCAAGTAATAAAATACTAATTTAAATAGGAAGATAAATAAGAGATATTAATAATTGTCACAAGATGCGACGATACTATACATATAAATAGTTTATAAATTTGAAAAAGCCAAAACTTTTACAAATTATATAATAAATTTTTCAAATTCTTAATTGAATTTGTATATAAAAGAGGTTCACACGAACCGCTTTCGTTTAAATAATTATTAACTTCTTCTTGTAAACCTTCAGTTTTTTCAAACACAAAAATCACCTTATTTTTACTTTTCTCTACGGTCATTTTATAACCTTTAAGTTTAAGGTATGCACCTAAATATAAATCTGACGTTGTGTATTTTTCTTCTTGCTCCATCATTTTTTTTGTTTCTTATTATAAATATGTTTATCTTTTAAGTTATTTAGTTTTTATGTTAATTTTATTTTAATAAAATCGATAAGAACAAGTTATCTTACTCCAACTAGGAGGTGAGATTTTAAAAGTTAT
>Ga0209189_1003314_pt1 | contig 10846 bp, 11 predicted proteins | sample C_130820_EF_Meta_FD_187308 | JGI IMG/M metagenome (GOLD analysis project Ga0209189, IMG submission 187308) | Freshwater microbial communities from Lake Croche, Canada to study carbon cycling - C_130820_EF_MetaG (SPAdes) (version 3) | ecosystem: Environmental > Aquatic > Freshwater > Lake...
GTTATGCTCAAGTGCTACCTGATTATTCTCCCTTTATTCTGCGCTAATTGGTAGTAAGGCGCTGGGCTTGTAGAGTAATTATGTGAAAATCCACATCGCGGACCACCCGCTGATAACTCACAAGCTAACGGTGTTGCGGGATGAAAAAACTGATTCACCAACCTTTCGGCGTTTAACCGAAGAGATTGTCACCTTACTTGCCTATGAAGCAATGCGTGAGGTTAAAACTGAAGCGGTAACTGTAAAAACACCGGTTGCTATGGCTCAAGGTGCTCATCTAACAAAACCTAAACCAGTAGTGGTTCCTATCCTGCGAGCAGGTCTTGGCATGTTAGAGGGAATGTCTAGATTGATTCCAACAGCAGAGATTGGTTTTCTTGGCATGGTACGGGATGAAAAAACTTTAAAGGCAACTACATATGCAAATAGATTGCCTGAGGATTTAACAGATCGTCAGTGTTACATCTTAGACCCAATGCTTGCCACCGGCGGCACATTAGTTGCTGCAATTGAATTTTTAGCAGCAAAAGGTGCAACTGATATAACAGCAATTTGTATTTTGGCAGCTCCTGAAGGAGTTGCAGTACTAGAGAAGGCATTTGCATCAAGTAAGTTGCAATTAAAGTTAGTTACTGGCGCACTTGATGAAAGATTAAATGAAAAGGGTTACATCCTTCCAGGTTTAGGTGATGCCGGAGATCGTCTATATGGTGTTGTTTAAATGGCAAGTACAAGCCCTGGATATGGAATAACGATCCGTGTTGATGGTGCTGCCTCTGCTCAACCAGTCTCTGAGATAACTCAAGCAATTTCTGCAGCGGGTGCTTCAATTACTGCTCTCGATGTTGTTGAATCTGTAATGGATCGAGTTGTAATAGATGTTACCTGTGATGCTATTGATGCCGATCATGCTGAAGTTATAACTGCAGCGTTATCGAAGAATCCAAATTTAAATGTTAGAAAAGTTTCAGATCGCACATTTTTACTTCACTTAGGCGGCAAGATTGAAGTTTCTTCAAAGGTGCCACTTAAAACTCGTGATGATCTCTCCCGTGCCTACACACCAGGGGTTGCTCGAATTTCTCAAGCAATCGCAAAAGATCCATCTGATTTAAGAAGATTAACAATTAAGCGAAACACAGTTGCTGTTGTAACTGATGGCTCTGCAGTATTAGGTCTTGGCAATATTGGACCAGGGGCAGCCTTGCCAGTAATGGAAGGAAAAGCAGCCTTATTTAAGCGCTTTGCTGATGTTGATGCTTGGCCAGTCTGTCTTGATACCCAAGATGTAGATGAGATTGTTAGAACAGTACAAATCATCGCACCGGTCTATGGCGGAATAAATTTAGAGGATATCTCAGCACCTCGTTGTTTTGAGATTGAGGCAAGGCTTCGAGATTTATTAGATATACCCGTTTTTCATGATGATCAACATGGAACTGCAATAGTTGTTCTTGCCGCTTTAACAAATGCGTTAAAGCTGGTTAAAAAAGATCTTAAATCAACCAAAATTATATTAAGTGGAGTTGGTGCAGCCGGAACTGCAGTCGCCAGGTTACTCGTTGCAAAGGGTGCTAAAAACATAATTGGTTTCGACAAGGATGGATTAGTCTTTGAAGACAAAGGTGACTCTGATCCAATGCGTAAATGGTTTGTAACAAACTGCTCACCTGGATCATTTAGAGGTGATATTCATGATGCGATAAAGGATGCTGATATTTTTATTGGCGTAAGTGCGCCAAATGTATTAACTGAGGATGATATTAAATCAATGGCTAAGAATGCGATTGTATTTGCATTAGCTAACCCAGATCCTGAGATTGATCCAGTAATTGCCAGAAAATACGCTGCGGTAGTTGCAACTGGCAGAAGTGATCAACCAAATCAAATAAATAATGTTTTAGTATTCCCCGGTTTTTTTAGAGGCTTACTTGATGGAAATATCACAAAAATTACCGATAACATGCTAGTCCTAGCTGCAGAAGCAATTTCATCCTGTGTAAGTAGTGAGCAACTTAATGCTAATTTTATTGTGCCTAGCGTATTTGATTTAAATGTTGTACAAAAAGTAGCTGCTGCCGTTAAGCAGTCATCTAAATAGTGAGTAACTATGCCGCATCATTTGATGCCCAATTATCACCGGTAGCACCATTTCTCTTTTATCTAGTTGTTGCTGGTGTAATTTTTATTGAAACTGCTCTGTTACTTGGCTTCTTTTTGCCAGGTGACTCATTACTTTTTTCTGCTGGCTTAGTCGCTGCCGTACGAAATGATATAAATATTGTAATTTTGGTATTAGTAGTTTTCTTAGCAGCTTTTATTGGCGACCAAGTCGGTTATGTGTTGGGCAGAAAGATTGGCCGGCCTTACTTTCAAAGGAAAGACTCCAAGCGAATGCAGAAAATGCTTGCTAGATCTGAGCGCTTTTATGAAAAATATGGCTGGTGGTCGGTAGTAATTGCTCGCTATATTCCTTGGGTTAGAACATTTGTGCCACCGATTGCAGGAACTGTAAAGATGAATTACTACAAATTTTTATCCGCAAACGCACTTGGTGCTTTTTTATGGGGGGTCGTAATTACCTTAGCTGGTTTTTACTCCGGCTCAATCTCTTGGGTTAAAGATATTTCTTATGGGCTTGCCACATTTTTTATTGGCGCATCATTAATATCTGCACTATTTAATTATTTACGAGAAAAGCGAGATTGACCATTTGCAATTACACCTAAATAGGTGAGCAAAATTCCAGCAATTAGATAGCCTGAAATAACCGTTCCTTTGGTTGGCACAATAATGTCAATTAGTAATGATCCGATCAACATTCCGCCAACACTAAACAATGTGAACTCTAAAACCCCAACATGTTGCACAGCAACAGCTGAGAGTGCAATATAAAAGACGCCGATTGTGCCGCCTAAAAACATCCACCAAGGGCCGGTAGTTAAATTCATAACTGAGTGGTCGGTGAAGATCGAACGAATTAATAAAAGTAGTAATAAGAATGAAGTACCGGTAATAAAATTTAATAAGGATGTGGCAAAGCTTTGCTTTGAGTAAGAATTAATCTGACCATTAAGAGCCCGCTGTACGCCCACCCAGGTACCAGCAAAGACAGCCAATCCAATTGCAAGAATTGAAAAGTCACTCATTGAAAATCTATTCCAAGCAGAGACAACAACAGCAATAACAGTAATTACTGCAGCAATTACTCTACGTTTAGTAATTACTGACCTACCGCTGCCAATTAATCCAACATGATCAACCCATAATGAGATTGCAGTTTGTCCAGCAAGGGATGCCACTGTAAATAGTGCCACACCTGAGATTGGGACAACATGAGTTTGCATCGCTACAAATGAGGCGCCTAAAACACCAGCGCCTATCCGCCACCTTGGTAATTGTTTTAATGAAACAGATTTAAATATTTGCGAAAAACCTACTCTGACATCTTTTCTAAATAACGATATTAAAAAAACAAATATAAGGCCAGTTGTAAAGGAGACAATTGCTGCTTCAAGAGAATCATTCATTTGGGCAGATAACTCACCATTAATTCGTGATTGAACTGCAATTAAAACCCCTGAGAATGCTGATAAAAGCTCAAGCCTAAATACCTTCTCTTGGGATTTAATAAATCTCTCCTCTTATTTTTTAAGTAAGAGGAGAGTATAGAACTTAAGGAAGAGCTGGGGCTGAATCTAATGTAATTGTGTATGTTTTAGATACACCTGAACTTGATTCAACAACCATTACCACTTGATCACCTGGCGCGTGCGATCTAATTCTTACAATCGCAGAGATCGCATCATTAATCTTAAATCCATCAATTGTCTTAACAATTGAACCAACAGTAATGCCGGCCTTTTCAGCTGCCTTACCTGGGCTTACTAAATACACCTTGGCGCCAACTCCGGTATATGTTGAATCAAAGGAAACTCCCAAGATTGGCTTAGTTGATTTGCCAGTTAAGATTAACTCTTCAGCGATCCGAGTTGCTTGATTTATCGGAATTGAAAAACCTAATCCGATACTGCCAGTAGTAGTTGCACCTAAGGTTGCAATCGCTGAGTTAACTCCAACAATTCTTCCCTGTGCATCAACAAGTGGGCCTCCTGAGTTACCAGGATTAATCGCAGCGTCAGTTTGGATAGCATCCATGTAACTATCAACACTGGTTGAGCCAGTTGTTACTGGGCGATTTAATGCTGAAACTATTCCGCTAGTTACAGTTCCTGATAATCCAAGTGGTGAACCAAAAGCAATTACCGCATCACCAATTGCAAGGGAGGATGAATCACCCTTAGGTATCTCAGGTAAATTTCCTTTTTTAATTGAGATTATTGCTAAATCATAATCTGAGTTTCTACCAACAATTACAGCTGGATAAGTATCACCATTATTTAACTCAACTGAGATCGTGCCACCAGATGCGGCACCTTCCACCACATGATTGTTGGTAATAATGTATGAAGTAGTTGAATTTGATTTATAGATAGAGCCAGAGCCGGTTCCATTCCCAGCTAAAGAGGTTATCGCGATTGATACCACGGTTGGGGATACTAATTGGGCAATACTTTTAACATTTGCTCCAGTTGCGCCAATATCAATTGCACTCCTACCCTTTGCGCAGTTTCCATCATTTGAGGCATAAAGTGCTTTAGTTTTATTATCAACACAAGCCTTAACAACTGGCACATTAGAAGGAAGCGCAATCGCATAACCACCAACTGCTGTTGCGCCAATAATGAAGCCGGTTAATACCTTAAGTAATGTGCTTCTCATATCTCTCCTCATCGATAAAGCAGTTAAAACTATGATCAGATAGTAAGTAGTTTACTTGAGAGTTTTCTGAGAAACTACTGCGGTAAAGTTAAGAGATGGATCAAGATTTAGTAATTCAAACCAATAGATTGCTGCTCCATACCGTGTTGCCCAAAGAGTATGAGATGCTGGCCTTAGATCAAGCTGATTCAAATCTTTGGGTAGATCGTGGATTTTCTGACCCAGATAAGCATTTTTTAAACAATCAAAACCCACTTAAATATAGATTGCCGAGGGTTAGACAAAACCCAGAGTACGCAAAGTACTTACTTAGGGTTGTAGTTTTAAAAGATAACCCAGTAATTATTGCAAGTGCTGGTTTTCATAATGCTCCAGATAGTGAGGGAATGATTGAGATTGGCTTTGGTGTTGATAAAAAACACCAAGGTAATGGCTATGGGCAAGAGATGCTTCTTGGTATGTGGTCTTGGGTAGTTAATGATCCGCTGGTTAAAACTCTGCGCTACACCGTCTCACCTAATAATTTGATATCCCAACATATTATTAAAAAACTTGGCTTTGAATATAAGGGGCAACAGATTGATGAAGAGGATGGGCCAGAGGATATTTATGAACTCAGCGCTAGTGAATATAAATTAAAGTTTTAAACACTCTCTTCATAACTCATATTTCTAACCTCTGAGTTAAAAAGCGGTAGCACAATTGCAAAGACGGTAATCACTGCCAAAATATAAATAAAGTTTTCAATTCCAAGCAAGGTTGAAAGTGGGGCAGCAATTGCTAGTCCAATTGGCCTAAACATAAGAGAACCCATTGCATCAAAGGATGAGACTCTAGATAGTGAATCCCTCGGTACTTTGCGTTGCAACGCTGTGCTCCAAACAGTTCCCCATAAATCTAAAGTGATACCAAACAAAAATGCACCCAGTGCAATCACGGTAAGTGACTGAGGTTTTGCAAGGGAGGCAATATAGAAAGTAATAGTAAAAGATGAGAGCATAAGAAAGCGCATTGGATACTTCGGTTTTACCATTATAGCTATTAGTGAACCCACTATTAAGCCAACTGACTCTGCTGTTATTACATACGACCAGGATTTAGCACCATCAAAGTGCTCAAGGGCTATTAGTGGGCCTAAAACATTTTCTGCAGCAGCCCAACACATTACGATGAATGAAAAAACTGCCACAATAATCACAATCCACCTAAAAGATATAAAAACCTTCCAGCCATGATGTAAATCATTAATCATGGAGTTTTCACTATGTTCTGCTCTAGGTGTTAGGTGACGAAATGTAAAAATAAAAAAGCCTGATATAAAAAATGATGCTGCATCAATACCTAAAGTAAGGGATGGCCCAAAAGCATCAATTAAAAACCCAGCGGAAGCAGCACCTAAAATCATTCCAGAATTTGTAACTAGAGCATTAAGGGCGTTACCTTTTTGTAAACCTGCCTCGGGTAAAACTGCTGGGATTACACCTGAGAATGCTGGCCAGAAAATTCCCCACAAAATACCAAAAGACCCATTAACAATTAGTAATACCGCGATTGGTACATTTCCAGTTGCAAAGTAGCCTGCCTGGGCAAAAAGAATTAATCCAGCAGCCATATCAGTTAAGCCAACCATTCTTGCCCGGCCGTACTTATCTGAAATTACTCCGCCAAATGGAGCCATGATTAAAAATAAAACAGTGGTAGTACCTAGCACTAAACCTAGTAAATTAGCTGAACCATTTGGTAATCCTAGGATTCCAAAAGCAAGTGCGATCGGTCCCATACCATTGCCATAATTTGAAACAAACCTTGCTATAAACAATCTTTTTACATACTTATGAGCAAGTACTTCTTTGGCCAGCATTACTTATTTCTTTTTTCAATATCTCTGATCAGCCGGTGCATCTCACTTGTAATCTCTTTTAATTGAGCCATCTCTTTATTTGCAATCTCTTGAGATTGTTTTGCTAATTCAAATTCACCAAGGCTAGCCGTGTGAGTTTCATCAATCTTCTGCTGCATCCCACGGGAGGAGGCATCTTGGCCGACCATAATTATCGAAAGAAGTACTAACTGCAAAAATGTTTGAGCAACCCAAGCAACAATCACAATTGGATCCCCGCTCCTAAGGGCTGCTGGTAATGAAATTAATGCGATTGCGGCAAAAATATATGCACACCACATTGTGCTGACAAAGCTAGTTATTTTTGAAGCAATTTTTTGATTAAAATTATTTATTCTATTCATAACTTAATTCTAATCCTTATTTTGTAATTGGCCTATCAGGTAGCTTTAACCTGCTGGCAATCACACTTAAAATCAGCAAACCAATAATTAGACCAGTAAGCCAGAGCCAATGAGCACCAACTCCTAATAATATGCCGGCAAGGGTTGGGCCAATTATTAATGAAATCTGCCAAGCATTTGTGCCAGCTGCGTTATATCTACCACGCAGGTGATCTGGTGCTAATTGATTAATTATCGATGGCAGGATTGGTGACCAAATCATTTCACCAAATGCAAATATAAATTGGCAGCCAATTACTAAAATTAAAGCTGATGATTTAAATATGCCACTTGCGGCTAAACAAACCCAGGCTGCTGCCCAAATTAAAACCGCAATTGAGATACCAGTTTTCCGCTTCATTAATATCAGCTTCTTATTTATATAAAGTTGAAAAGCGGCAATAACAAATGTGTTTACTGCATAAGCCCAAGCAAGATCTCTGGGTTGTAATCCAGATACTGAGGTTGAGAATGCAGTAAAGCCAACCTCTAATTGGCTATAACTAAATAAGACCGCCAACATTGCAACAATCCAAAACTTAACAAAGGTTTTATCAGCTAATACATCCTTCCAGCCCCCATCTAGCTTTGCGTTTGCTACTCGCTCACTATGAGTTCTTCTGCCAACATCACCAAGAGTGAGTACCGTTATTATATAAACTAAGTATGAGAGGCCATCTCCGATAAATAAAAGTTCAAAGGATCTGGCGTTATCTAAGGTGACTACAACCGATGAAATTAAGCCACCAATTCCAATTCCAAGATTTAGCATCGCGAATTGAGCTCCATAGATTCGCTCACGCAGTGGTTCAGGTGTCAACTCAGTTGATATCGCACTCTGACTCGGCCACATTGCAGATTGCCCTATTGAGCAAATTGTTGCCACCAAAAATGCCATTGGGATTGTTTTTACTAAACTTAACCCGCAGTAACCAAATGAACTAATTACTAATGAGGCAAGTAGAACTGGTTTAGGACCCCACTTATCAATAAGATTTCCAACCAATGGGGATATGGCAAAGGAAGCAAGCGCGCCATAACTTGCAATCAATCCAGCAACTGCAATTGGAAAGCCCCGCACATTGTGAAAGTAGATAAATGTGTAAGGGAGTACTAATCCATTTCCTAATGCAGATAAGGCAATACCAACCAGCATAATTCTTGCTTTTTTAGGTAACTTATCTACATTATTTATGTTCAATTAATGATCAACCATTCTCAAGCGAATAACCTAATTAAAAACATTCTATGTAGCTCCATTTATATTGAGTGCGCCCGCAGGGATTCGAACCCCGAACCTTCTGATCCGTAGTTGGCCAGTAAATCTGAGCTTTTAGTTCCCTAAAACTCACCTTTACTTGCCTATCTTTCCGACTGTGCTTACGCCCAATCAGAAAGTCAATTGCTCTATCCGTTGTCCTTCGAACATAATGATTACACAATTTTATTAAATAATCTAGAGTTAAGCAATGGGGAAATTACAAGTATTTTTGGTTGTAATTCTCCTTGGTATTTCACTCCCACCTGCGAAAGCAATTGAAGGAGGTCAGCAAGTACTCGGTACACATCTAGTTCTACCAATGATGGTTGACTTAGGTATAGGTAAAGATGCTTACGGTAATCTTTCCAACAAACCTTCCTTTAGGTGCTCTGCTTCATTAATTACGTCTCAAATTATCTTGACAGCCGCACACTGTGTTGCGAAGTCAGATACATCAGATGGAAGTCTTTATGTGCCGACTACAAACTTAAAATTATTTCCTCCAGGAGTAGATTTCAATGAAATTAATAAAGCCATAGATGTTTAAAAGGTAGTTTTTACTTCTGGATATGCAAACTATTGGAACCCAACAACCAGAGATGCCAGAACACAAAAAGATGACATTGCATTTCTATTTATTAGTAAACCTCTGACCCCTGAATTAGCTGACTACAAAATTGAGATTGCAAATGAAGAAGAAATAAATTTAATAAAGCAGAATGGTTTAATTGTTAAGCACTATGGGTATGGACTTCAAAAAAGCGGATATAGTGATGGCAAACCATATACAGTAGATTTGGTCACTAATCCGCTTGGATCTGCCAGGTACGGAGATGCAGCTGCAGAAAACTCAAAAACTATTTCAACAAATGAAACAGGAGTAAAAGCTATATGCCCAGGAGATTCAGGTAGTCCTTGGTATTCTGATTTTAACGGGAAATTAAAGTTAGTCGCTAATACAGTAGGTGGATCGGGATGTGGAAATGGCTCGATAAATGGAACACTTGGAACTTTAATTTATCCATACTTAGATTTAATGGAAAAAGAATGGTTAATTTTCAAAGCTTCTCTGCCTACACAAACTCCGATAGTTTCGCCGACGCCAACGCCTTATAAGAAAACAGGAGTAAATATCACTTGCGTTAAAGGCAAAACAATCAAGAAATTTCTGTCAACGAATGGCAAGTGCCCTAGTGGTTATAAGAAGAGATAATTAAAATAACCAGTCTGTAAGGTTGAGGAGAGGTTTTACGTTCAAACCGATTTGTGCGCCCGCAGGGATTCGAACCCTGAACCTTCTGATCCATAAATTTATCTCTATGCTCATCAGGTGTCAACGAATGCTATCTAATCCTTCGACTTGTGTGCCTGCGTGTATTACACTCTTGTTTCATTCTATGCAAAGATTTCTAAAGATTTCCAAACAGATTAATGCAAAACAGAACATGCTACGGATTTAAATTTACACTCAATAACACTAACGTATGTCTGTGTTCAACTTAATTTTTACTTCAAATCAATTTTTTATGAGCTTCGGAAAGTTTTTACTAAAAAATGGATAGAGGAATCTAATTAAGTTAAGAATTTTTGATCTCACCCACGGATATGACATAAACACTGACTCTATTGCCATATAGCTGAGCCTATACTTATCAGTCGGCTGAGACACAATAAAAACGCGATATTTTAACATTAAAGCTTTAATACCTATGAATTCAATGTTTTGAGCCGAAGCATGTTTATAATAAATATTATTCCGAAATTCAAAACCAATTGTATAGCCATTTTCTAATAATATTTCTTCATAGATCCTACTTATTTTTGTTCCTTTCCATGGAACAACCGATTCAATGCAAATAATTTTAAAACAATAGAGATCGAAATTAAGCCCACTCAACACTTCACTTTCATGACCTTCGACATCAATTTTTAAAAAATCCATTGTTTGATATCTATTTGGTAGATACTTTTCGAATAATTCATTCATCGTCAGAGATCTTGTCTGTATTTTGCCAGTCAGGGAATTGTTTTTCCTGATGTTTTTTAATGTGCTATTTTCTACAGTGCTTGCTTGACCTGCTAAATAGAGTGTTAAAATACTGTTCTTACTACTAATGCAACAACAAACATTGATATCTCGCGGTCTATCTGCTTGTAATGCTTTATGCATTTCCGGAATAGGTTCTACATTAATTCCAGTCCATCCATCTAAATAAAAATTCTTAGTTACTGAACAATTTATGGGATCATTTGCTCCAATATCAACATAGAACCCCCCCTTTTTTTTTCCGTTTAATAAATTTGAGGTGTTGAGAGCGTCAAATAAAATTAAGTCCTCAAGATACTCTGCGTACGAAATATATACATTGACCACGCCAGAAGATACCAGAAATAGAACCTTTCATAAAGTTTGGTGCGCCCGCAGGGATTCGAACCCCGAACCTTCTGATCCGTAGTTGGCCAGTAAATCTGAGCTTTTAGTTCCCTAAAACTCACCTTTACTTGCCTATCTTTCCGACC
>Ga0209189_1003316_pt1 | contig 10845 bp, 13 predicted proteins | sample C_130820_EF_Meta_FD_187308 | JGI IMG/M metagenome (GOLD analysis project Ga0209189, IMG submission 187308) | Freshwater microbial communities from Lake Croche, Canada to study carbon cycling - C_130820_EF_MetaG (SPAdes) (version 3) | ecosystem: Environmental > Aquatic > Freshwater > Lake...
CTGAAGTGACCTATGCTAAAGTAACCGGCAAGTACGCAATGCCTGCTTCCGGTGCAGAGCCTTCTAGCAAGTCTCTGGACGCTTGGCAGGGTCGTATCCAGGTTCGTCGCGACTTCTAATCCTCTGATTGGATAAGCGAACCCTATCAGCCACCGGCAGGAAACTGCCGGTGGTTTTTTATGTGTCATGAGTTAGTCAAAATACATGGACTGCCGCGGCGCGGCGCGCCTCGCAATGACGCAGAGACTGGAAAACTGCGACTGGAAGGGGCACACACTCAACCCCACCCGCGTCATTGATAGCGCGGCGTTCAGTACGAGGAGTGACGAATCCCCCCACCCGCGTCATGGCGAGTGCGGCGTTTAGCACGAGGAGAGCTACTCAACCCACCCGCGCCATGTCGAGCGCGGCGTTTAGTATGAGGAGTGACGCATCCTCCCATCCGCGTCATTACGAGCGAAGTGAAGCAATCCATTCTTTTAAGCCGCATTCATGCTTCATTGAGGCGCATGGATTGGCGCGCCGTCTGCGACGGCTCGCAATGACGAAAAGAGTAGTGTCTTTCAAGAGACCTATCCATGGCTGCGCGCCTCGCAATGACGCAGAGGCTGGAAGACTGCAAGACTGGAAGGCCTCACACGCAACCCATCCGCGTCATGGCGATTGCGGCCTCTAATAAGAGGAGAGCCCCTCACACCCATCCCCGCGGCGATGTCTTAATGGGCTGCGAGAAGGCTCGGGCTTTCTTGCTGGCTGACAAAACTTTGCACCGCGGCCTGCACTTTTTCAAAAGCCCGGACCTCGATCTGGCGCACCCGCTCGCGCGAAATATCAAATTCCGCTGACAGTACTTCCAGCGTTTCCGGCTCGTCTTGCAGGCGGCGGGCCTCGAAAATGCGGCGTTCGCGCGGATTAAGCACATCAAGCGCCGACCTCAATGCCTTATGCCGGTTCTGGCTCTCTTCGGCCTCCACCAGCACAAATTCCTGATTGTCCTTGTCATCGACAAGCCAATCCTGCCACTCGCCTTCGCCATCGCCGTCCCCGCGCAAGGGCGCGTTCAAGGAGGCATCCCCGCCCAAACGGCGGTTCATGTCCACCACATCCTGCTCGTTGACACCCAGACGCGTGGCAATGGTTTTGAGTTGTTCGGGACGCAAATCGCCCTCTTCCAACGCCGAAATCTGGCTCTTGGCCTTGCGCAGATTGAAAAACAGTTTTTTCTGGCTGGCTGTCGTGCCCATTTTCACCAAAGACCACGACCGCAGGATATATTCCTGGATCGAGGCCCTGATCCACCACATGGCATAGGTGGCGAGACGGAACCCTTTTTCAGGCTCAAACCGTTTGACCGCCTGCATCAAGCCGACATTGCCTTCTGAAATCACCTCGCCGATCGGCAGGCCATAGCCGCGATAGCCCATGGCAATTTTTGCCACCAGACGCAGATGAGAGGTGATCAATTGCTGGGCGGCATCGCGGTCGCCCTGTTCGCGCCATTGGCGCGCCAACATATATTCTTGTTCGGGTTGCAGCATCGGAAAACGACGGATCTCGTCGAGATACCGCGCCAGACCGCCATCGGTCACCGTTAATTGCATCGAAGCTGACGCCATTTCTTCATCCCTCCAAAGCCCCCTGCTGGGCGGCCTCAAAACGCTTGCGCATGCTTTCAAGAAGCCATGCCTTCATAGCTTCCTGATAGGTAAACACGCGCTTGACCCATTTAAAGGGGGCAGGGCCTAAAAATCATAGCTCTTGCCCAATCCACCCCTAAAATCAATCATTTTCAAACAATTAACCACAAATTATGGTCGGTTTAAGGCAAATTCTGCCTTTATTTGGCGCTTAAAACCGCAAGCAGCGCCTGCATATCCTCAGGAATCTCGCTTTCAAACAGCATCTCCTCGCGCGTAACAGGATGCTCGAAACCCAAAACAGCGGCATGCAAAGCCTGCCTCGGGAAAGCCAGCACCGCCTCGGCCACGCTTTCGGTCAAACGGCTGGTTTTGGTTTTGAACCCCATGCCATACAGCGTATCCCCCAGCAAAGGATGGCCGATATGGGCCATATGCACGCGGATTTGATGCGTGCGCCCTGTTTCCAGCCTACAGGTAACAAGGGAGGCAATGGGCGTGGCGCTGGCATCGAGAAATTTTTCTTCCACCGTGTAATGGGTGATGGCTTCGCGCGCATCGGGGCGATGCTCGGACACCACCGCCATGCGCTCACGGCTTTTGCTGGAGCGTCCCAGCGCCGTATGGATCGTGCCCTGACGCCGTTCGGGCACATTCCAGACCAGCGCCTGATAGGCGCGTTCCAGCGGGCCGCTGCGGCCATGATCGGCAAATTGGGCCGCAAGACCGCGATGCGCGCGGTCGTTTTTGGCAACCACCAAAAGACCGGTCGTGTCTTTATCAAGCCTGTGGACGATGCCCGGACGTTTCACCCCGCCAATCCCCGACAGGCTGTCCCCGCAATGGGCAATCAGCGCATTGACCAGCGTGCCGGTTTCGTGCCCAGAGGCTGGATGCACCACCAGCCCCGCCGGTTTGTTGAGCACGATCAAATGATCATCCTCATAGCGGATATCCAGTGCAATCAGCTCGGGCAGCGGTTCGGGCGGCTTGGCTTCGGGCAGGATGAGGCTGATCCTGTCGCCCAAACGGGTTTTATGCTTGGGATTATCCAGCGCCACGTCATTGACCTTGACAGCGCCTTCCAGCAATAAGGCTTTCAGCCGCGTGCGCGAGTAATCCGGCAACAGCATGGCGAGCGCCCGATCAAGCCGTTCTCCGGCTTGGGCGTCTTCGATCACGAACTGGTCCGGCTGTTCTGCGGTCATGTCTTTGCGTTTTTTTCGTGTTTGGCGTGTTGTGCCTTGTGCGGGCTGGGATGGGCGGCGTCAAGCTCTATCACAGCAAAGGCCTCACAGGGCGATGAAATTGCATCCTTTTTTAGCGTCCCGCCCCTCCTCACTCTTTTTACGAAAGAATCATTCATGACAACGATGCCCCCCGTTCGCTGGTTTGAAATTTATGTCACCGACATGCCGCGCGCCGTCCGCTTTTACGAGGCGGTGTTTCAAGTAAGCCTCAAGCCCTTGCCCGCACCCAAGCCCGATTTGGAACTTTATGCCTTTGACGGCGATCAGACTTTGCCCGGTGCCAACGGCGCTTTGATCAAACATCCGATGATGAAACCGGGCGGTGGCGGCACGCTCGTTTATTTCAGCTGCGCGGATTGCGCCATCGAGCAACAACGCTGTGTCGAGCATGGCGGGATCGTACATTTCGCCAAACACTCCATCGCGCCTTATGGCCATATGGCGATTGTCGAAGACAGCGAGGGCAACCAGATCGGCCTTCATTCCATGACATGAGGCAAGAGGGGCTGATTGACGCTCCGACCCTTTGTGGATTAGGGATAGGGCATCGCGCAGCTGGCGAGCCGAGACGCGATGCCTTTTTTGATCCGGCTGGATAGGGATCCGGCGGATATGCCCCCTTGTTTCATGGGATCCATCCGAGGCTCTTGCCCATGCCTGCGCGCATCTCTGCCCTTTTGCGTCTCTTCATCCTCACGCTTGGCCTGTCTCTGGCAGGGCTTCTCGCCCCCGCCTGCGCACAACCACAACCTCTCATGGTCTATGCCGCAGCCAGCCTCAAAAATGCTTTGGATGACGTGGCCAAGGATTGGACGGCCTCCGGTCACGGCGCTGTCGTCATTAATTATGCCGCCTCCTCGACGCTCGCCCAACAGATTGCCGCCGATGCCCCCGCGGATCTGTTTTTCTCCGCCGATCTCGACTGGATGGACTGGCTGCAAGCGCGTGGCAAAGTGCGAGAGGGCCAGCGCCGAGTGCTATTGGGCAATGAATTGGTGCTGATCACAACCGCCTCATCACCCCTGACACTGCGCCTTGAAAAAGGCGTCCGCTTGTCCGAAGCCTTGGCGGGCGGACGCCTCGCCATCGCCGATCCCCGTCTGGTGCCTGCTGGCAAATACGGCAAAGCAGCCCTTGAACACTTGGGCCTGTGGGATCAGGTATCAAGCGCCCTTGCCCCCACCGAGCATGTCAGGGCGGTCTTGAATTTTGTGGCGTGGGGCGAGACCCCTTTGGGCATTGTCTATCGCACCGATCTGCGGGCCGAACCCAAAGTCAGGCTTCTCGCGCCTTTTCCCAAGGGGTCGCATCCGCCCATTCTCTATCCGGCGGCCGTTGTCACCCCCTCGCGCCATCCCGAGGCTGTGGCCTTCCTGACCTATCTTGCATCGACGCAAGCGCAAATCCGGTTTGAACAAGAGGGTTTTATCCGCATGCCTGATCAGGATCAAAAGCCGTGATGACGTCTTTGGGGCCTGAGGATTATCAAGCCATCTGGCTGTCGGTCAAAATTGCCAGCGTCGCAAGCCTTGCCTCTTTGCCTTTTGCCATAGCCATGGCCTTTTGTCTGGCGCGCTTTCGCTTTCGGGGCCATATGCTGCTGAATGTCTTGGTGCATCTGCCACTCGTCCTGCCGCCCGTGGTAACAGGCTATGTCTTGTTATTGCTGTTTGGCCGCCAGGGGCCATTGGGCCAGATGCTTGAGGCCTGTTGCGGAATTGTTTTGTCCTTCCGCTGGACGGGTGCCGCCTTGGCTGCGGCCATCATGGCCTTTCCGCTGATGGTCCGCACCATCCGCGTATCGTTTGAGCAAGGCGATGGGCGGCTGGAACAGGCCGCCGCCTCTTTGGGTGCCCCGCCTTGGGCCATCTTTTTCACCATCACCCTGCCGCTTGCCATGTCGGGCATCGTCTCAGGCCTGTTGATCGGCTTTGCCAAGGCCTTGGGCGAGTTTGGTGCCACCATGACCTTTGTCTCCAATATTCCCGGCCAGTCGCGCACCATCGCCACATCCATTTATGGCTATACCCAGATCCCCGATGGCGAAGCACCCGCTCTGGCGCTGGCGGGCATTTCCATCGCCATTTCCGTTGTGGCGCTTGCCCTTTCTGAAATGCTGATGCGTCGCACGCAACGACACAGAAAGGCCACCCCATGACCTTTCTGGCGCTTGATGTCTCATACCAACGCGGTGATTTCCATCTTGAATTCTTGATGCAAACCGATGCCACAGCGCTTGCTTTGTTTGGTCCTTCGGGGGCGGGCAAAACAACCCTTGCGCATGTGCTGGCGGGTCTTCTGACCCCCCAGCGCGGCTCCGTGATGCTCAACGGCATACCCTTGTTTGATCATCAAGCGAGGATCAATGTGCCCCCCCAGCGGCGCCGCATCGGCTATGTGTTTCAAGATGCCCGCCTGTTTCCGCATTTGACCATCAAAAACAATCTGCTTTATGGCCGCATGTGGCAGCCCAAGGGCCCCTCTCCCATTGCGTTTGAGGATGTCGTGAGCCTGCTCGATCTCGCCCCTTTGCTTGATCGCTATCCGCCGTCCCTGTCAGGGGGCGAGCGCCAGCGCGTGGCCATCGGGCGGGCTTTGATGAGCGAGCCCCGCCTTTTGCTGCTGGATGAACCCCTTTCAGCACTGGATGAGGCGCGCAAAGACGAGATTATCGCCTATCTCAAACGCCTGCGCCTTGCTGCTTTGGTGCCGATGATCACCATCACCCACCGGCGCGAGGAGGTCTTGTTGCTGGCCGATGAAGTGGTTTTTGTCGATCGTGGCCGCTGCACGGGCGCGCAAAGCACCGCCTCTTTTGCGGCGGGCTGAAAGCCCCTATCGGTCCGGACATAAAAAAGCCCCGCAAAAGCGGAGCTTTCAGTCAAAACCCGTGAAAGAACTGATTAGCCCTGACGTGCCTTATAGCGAGGCTGGGTCTTGTTGATAATGTAAACGCGGCCCTTGCGGCGGACCAGCTGATTGTCGCGGTGGCGATTGCGCAGCGACTTGAGGCTGTTGCGGATCTTCATCGTTCTTCTCACTTTTTCCAAACAGGCCGATCGAAGGCCCTGAACACCAAGAAAACAAGGATGTATCGGCCCTGTCCTCAAAAATCTGAAGCGTTCCCATACACGAGGAAACAGGGGCATTGCAAGGGGCGATCACAGAAATTGTCAGGAAAAGCCACTTATTTCAACCTTTTCCCCCTTTGGAGAGGTCCAAAAGGATTTCAAAGATCCCATTCACTGGTTTTATCCACCCTGTCTTTGGGATCAAGGCCTGATCTGAAACAGCGCTTGACCGTCTCGAACAGGGCGCGGCTGTCAAAATTTTCATGAAATTTTCATGAAATAATCTGGAGTATTCCAAAGCGCCTTAATCTTAAGCATTTGATTTAAAAACAGTATTACGTTTAAAAAAATAAAACACAGTGTTTTTTGTATACAAATGACAATCGATCATGTTTATTGCTTCCACTGTTTTGTGTGTGAGAATTGAATCATGTCCAAAAATGTGTCCATGAATGTGGTCAGCCTGCTCTCAACCCTCGAAAAGCGCCATGATATGGGCGAGCTCGATAGCTTGCACTGGGATGTGCTGATTGCTGTGATGGAGGCGCAACGGGCGTCCAAATCCGTGACAAACCAAAATCTGGTTGATTGCAAATTTACAAGCCGCAGTTCCACCTATCGGAAAATTGCCGACATGCGCAAATTGGGCATTTTGGCGGAAAAATGGGACAAGGGCATTTGCAATCTGGAACTGGGCCCCAAGGCGCATGCCTTTTTCGAGGAAGCAGCAACAGCCCTCAAAAGCCTGCCTCTTTCAGACTAAGCTCTTACCTCGGTCTCTCGCCGGTCTCAGGGTCTGATCAGACAATTCTCGAACACGAGCTGGTCAGCGAAGCGCTTGCCCTCATCAATATCGGCCTCGCTGCGCACCGTCCATGTCATCAAGGGCACGCCGCCCAAAAGCCGCGCCACAAACGGCGCGCCATGGCGCAAATCCCTTACCTTCCATGAAATAAAATCGGGTTGGGTCTCATCCCAGTGATGCAGGTTTTCCATGGCAAAGAGCTGTGCGGGCGAGAGCATCTCCCAGCCCGGCTCCTGATAATTGGATTGCGAGACGATGCCGCGCGGAATATCGGGCGCAAGCCGTCTGAGGGCTGCGACCAATGCGGGATCGAAACTTTTAAACACCACAGGCCCGTCATAGCCGCGCACCACCGCGATGGCGCGTTGGGTCAAGCGCAGATCGCCGTCAAACCGGCTTTTGATTTCACAAATCAACGGCACGCGGGCGGCAATCAGCGTCAAAAAATCAGCCAGTTTCGGGATGGAATCATGACTGCCCGTCAATTCTAGCTTGCCAAGATCATGCGCACTGCATGCATCAACGCGACCCATGCCTTGCGTCAAACGATCCAGCGTAAAATCATGAAACACCATGGCCTCGCCATCTGCCGAGAGCTGGATGTCGCATTCAATGGCGCAGTCTTTGGCAATCGCCGCCTTGGCGGCAGAGAGCGAATTTTCAATCAGGCCTTGGGCTTTGTCATGCAGCCCCCGATGCGCCACAGGGCGCGCCATCAACCAGTGCGGCCGGTTCATTGCTGGTCCTTTCTGCTGATGCGTTGCCCCGTTTGCGCATCAAAGACATGCAGATGTTGGGGCGCACAGCCCACAACCAATGCTTGCCCGAACTGCGCTGGCACGCGGTCTGTTTCAACCTGCATCGCCAGTTTTTGCTGACCCCATGTCGCATGGATGATCTGCTGTGCACCCAAAGATTCAACGAGATCCACATGGATCGTAAAGCCGTCTGGCGTCGTACTGAGATGTTCGGGCCTGATGCCGATCTTGACCATATGTCCGGCCTGCAAGCCAAGTCCTTTGTCAACCAGAAGACGATGCCCTTCGATGTTGACAACACCATCTCCCAAAGAGGTGGCATCAAAAATATTCATCGGCGGCGAACCGATAAAGGTGGCGACAAACACGCTCATCGGTGTGCGGTAAATTTCCATGGGCGCACCGATCTGCTCGATCACGCCTTTGTTCATGACCACCAGCAGATCCGCCATGGTCATGGCTTCGGTCTGGTCATGGGTGACATAAAGCGAGGTGACGCCCAAAGCCTTTTGCAATTTGCGGATTTCAACCCGCATATGCACCCGCAATTTGGCATCGAGATTGGACAAGGGCTCGTCGAACAAAAACACCTGCGGATTGCGCACAATCGCCCGCCCCATGGCCACCCTTTGGCGCTGCCCGCCCGAAAGCGCGCGCGGCTTGCGGGTCAGCAAATCCTCGAGATCGAGAATCTGCGCGGCATGGGCCACGCGGCTGGCAATTTCGGCCTCTGGCACGCCGCGATTGCGCAGGCCATAGGCCATATTGTCGTAAACCCGCATATGCGGATAAAGCGCATAATTTTGAAACACCATCGCAATATCGCGCTGGGCGGGTTCGAGATGATTGACCACCTGCGCATTCAACGACACCGTGCCTGTGGTGATGGTTTCAAGCCCCGCCACCATGCGCAGCAAGGTTGATTTGCCACAGCCCGATGGGCCGACAAGTACACAAAAACACCCGTCCGGCACCGCCAAGGAGAGATCACGCACGGCCTCGAAACCACCGGCATAGGTCTTGCCGACATGATCAAGCCTGATATCAGCCATGCTGCAATCCTTTCATCCTACCGCCCCTTATTTTTCTGTTTCCACAAGGCCGCGCACAAACAGTTTTTGCATCACCACCACGACCAGAACCGGCGGCAGCATCGCCAGCAAGGCCGTCGCCATCGCCAACTGCCATTCGGTCAGGGCGTCTTGGGTCACGATCATTTTCTTGATGCCGATGACAATGGTTTGCATCGAATCTTTCGAGGTAATCAGCAAAGGCCATAAATACTGGTTCCAGCCATAAATGAACTGGATCACGAACAAGGCCGCAATGCTTGTCAGCGACAAAGGCAAAACCGTATCGATGAAAAACCGCACCGGACCCGCCCCGTCCATCTGCGAGGCCTCGATCAATTCATCGGGAATGGTCATGAAAAATTGCCGGAACAACAAAGTACCTGTGGCCGAGGCAATCAAGGGAATACACAGGCCCGCCACCGTATCCAGCATGCCGAGATCGGCGACAATTTTATAGGTGGGATAAATGCGCACTTCGATCGGCAGCATCAAGGTCATGAAAATCACCCAGAAGGCCGTCTTGCGCAAGGGAAAGCGGAAATACACCACCGCATAAGCGCTCAAAATGGAAATCACGATTTTGCCGGTGGCAATCACCATGGCCATCACAAAGGAATTCCACAACATGTGCAAAACCGGCTCGCGGGTCGAGCCGCCAGCTCCGGCCAGCAAGACCCGTGACATATTCTCGATGAAGCGATTGCCCGGCACCACGCCCATCTGTCCATTGGCGATGGTTGCGGGGTCCAATGTGGCGCCGACAAAGGCCAGATAGACCGGAAAAACCACAAGCAGAACACCCAGCCCCAAAATCAAATGCGGCAGCACATGCATGCTCCAGTGGCGATGTTCAACCATTCCTCAACGCCCTCAATAAGACACTTTGCGTTCGATGAAGCGAAATTGTATCGCGGTCAGCGCAATCACCATCACCATCAAAACAACAGATTGCGCCGCCGATCCGCCGAGATCGCCGCCCAGGCGACCATCGGCATACACTTTGAACACCAAAGTCGTGGTGGCCTTGGCGGGCCCGCCGCCTGTCACCGCATCGATAATGCCGAAGGTGTCGAAAAACACATAGACAATATTGACCACAAACAAAAAGAAAGTGGTGGGCGACAGCAATGGAAAGACAATGGTCCAAAAGCGCCGAAACGGTCGCGCCCCGTCAATGGCTGCGGCCTCGATCAGGCTTTTGGGAATGGCTTGCAGGCCTGCCAGAAAAAACAAGAAATTATAACTGATCTGTTTCCAAGTCGCTGCCATCACCACAAGGATCATTGCATGATCGCCATTGAGCAAGGGGTTCCAGTCAATCCCCCAATCGCGCAAAATACGCGCGAACAATCCCAGCGAGGGTTGAAACATAAAATACCACAACACACCGGCAATCGCGGGCGCAACAGCATAGGGCCAGATCAGCAAGGTGCGATAAAGCCCCGCCCCTTTGATCTCCCGATCAGCCATCACAGCCAAGAGCAAAGACAGAGACAGAGATAAAAAGGCGACGGCTGTCGAAAACACCGCGGTCACACCCATCGCGCGATAATAAAACGGATCGGTAAAGACCGCGCTGTAATTTTCAAAGCCGACAAATTCGCTGGTTGTCCCGAACGCATCTTCCATCTGGAAGGACATCACAACAGCCTGCACGGCAGGCCAATAAAAAAACACCAATGTGATGACAAGCTGAGGCAAGAGCAGCAGCAGCGGAACGGTCTTGGAAGGAAAAAAAGCGCGCTTGTCCATCACGGCATCCGGTTGCTCTAAAGGGGGCGCCGTAAAACGCCCCCTTTGAGACAAGGTGATTAACGGTTGGCCGTGCGCTCGAATTGACGCAGGGTCTGATTGCCACGGGCCACCGCATCATCAAGTGCCTGTTGGGCCGATTTCTTGCCCGCCAGAGCCGCCTCGATTTCTTCCGACCAGTCATCGCGCATCTGCACCATATTGCCAAAGCGCAGACCGCGTGAATTGTCTGTCGGTGCCTTATTGGTCAATTCCAGCAAGGGGGTCTCGCGATCCGGATTTTGCTGATAGAAACCCGATGCCTTCACCTTGGCATAGGCGGCTTTGGTAATGGGCAGATAACCGGAATCAATATGCAACTTGGCCTGACGGTCCGTATCCGACAAGAAGGTCAGGAATTTGGCGACCCCTTTATATTCGTCGGATTTCTTGCCGCCCATCACCCAAAGCGAGGCCCCGCCGATGATCGAATTTTGCGGTGCGCCCGCAACATCGGGAT
>Ga0209189_1003317_pt1 | contig 10844 bp, 11 predicted proteins | sample C_130820_EF_Meta_FD_187308 | JGI IMG/M metagenome (GOLD analysis project Ga0209189, IMG submission 187308) | Freshwater microbial communities from Lake Croche, Canada to study carbon cycling - C_130820_EF_MetaG (SPAdes) (version 3) | ecosystem: Environmental > Aquatic > Freshwater > Lake...
AATCAGGACTAGTTAAAATAACAATTTCTTCTATATTAGAATAAAGTTTAATACTAAACAAAAATAATTTTAACAAATCCAATTGATCTTTATTTAAAAATACGCACGCATATATTAAATTCATATTAATTTAATATATATAAATTTATTTAATTAAACTCATTAAATATTTTTCATCCTATCCATTTTAAAAATAACATAATTTATTAATTAATTTTGTTGCTTTAGGAGAATCTATAGGAACACAATGTGGTTGCCATATTATAAATAATTCTACAATACATCCAATAGTTGGATTTCTCACAATATTTTCAAATGATTTTTGGTTTAATTTACGAATCCAAACAAATCCGTGTTTCTTATATTTTTCTAATAATTTTATTTTTTTTAATTCAATTGTGCTAATCAATACTTTTCTAGAGTAATCTGAATATTTCATTAATAATAATCATAAATTAATTTTAAGTTACTTTTTAGCTACAACTTGTTTTCCACGGCCTAAAGGCCTTACAGACCCTTCATGGTCTAGACCCTTCATTTGAACTACTACCGGAACTCTCTTACCTCCCTTCACTGGTACTTCAACAATTTCATCTTCACTCAAAGTGCTATCATTATCTTCCAAATCACTATCTTCTTCATCATCAATTGTATTTTTATTTAGTAGAGATTCAACCAAACTCCGAAGGGTTGCAACTTCCTTATCTAACTTTTCAATCCTTTCATTTGTATAATCTTGAAAATCCTTGAGATGATATACTACAGGAATTAGAATATTACGTTTAAATGTAAATGGTTTTAGATTGTATTGAAAATTAATAGTAAAACTGGGGGCTGTAACATCAAAATTATTAACAATAGAAACTGAATATTTATCATCAGAATAGTTTTCAAATGATTGATTAACGATTTCTTCATAATTATCTCTAATTTCTTCGGGGAACATTTCAGATGAGATATCACCGGTGTAATAGTGGTCTCCATTATCAATCTTAAGTTTATTGTTTTTTAGTGTAAATTGCATTAAATATATAAAATGGTTCAAAAATGTATAATAATCAATTTTTTTATAATATATCTTAATGGATACATATTATAAATATAAGAAATATAAATCAAAATATATAAAATTAAATAATTTACTAGAAAATTATAAGAAAGATTATACTAGTTATACCTATTGCGATAAAAAAGGTTTTGAACAACATCAAGGAGAATGTTGGAATGATACAATACAAACTTTTTTTTGTTTTTCAGATGAATGTAAAATTCAAGTTCAAAGAAAATTATGGAATCTAACAGCTGAAGAAATTGTTGAGTTTGCATTTATAATGGGTAGAGATAAATATTTACCTTATGTTTATAAAACAAGAATTAATGATTTAAAATTAAAATTAATTGAATATATCAGAATATTACAAGAAAGACTATGTCATTATATTCAAATTGACCCTTCTATTAAAGTTAAACCTAAAAAATGTAATGTTTTAGATGTATGTCATTTGAAAGACCCAAATAAAGTACTTTCAAACTCATTAAGATTAGGTGTGGAAGGTGCAATAGTTGGATTAGAAATAACCAGAAATAAAGAAATACCACATGACTTAAAAGATGAAAATCACGGTGGATTATATTACGATGAAGTAATATTATATACTTTATTATCAATAATATTATTAGATAATCAAAATATTATTATTGCAAAAGGTAAACCAATAGATGAATTAATGAAAGAGAATTTAGATGAAGTTATCTTTATCAAAGTAATTTCTAACTATTCTTCTATCAATTCTAATCAAGTAAATCATGTAACTGGATTTTTAAAATGTAATGGAAAATTATTATTTTATGACAATAATCACGGATTTATAGATTTTGATTGGAAAAAATATTTATTTGTTTATCTTCAAAATTTAGATTATATTCCAGTTATTAATATGAGTATTTTTATGCAACCATTTTTTAAAAATCAAAAAAATAATAAATATTATTCATTAGATAATCAAGAAATAATAATTAAAAATAGTAATAATCTACAAGTATTTACTCATTTAACTTTATTTAAAAAAATAAAAATTAGTAACGAAATAGATTATATTAATAAATCAAGAGAATCATTATTACAAATTGAAATTGCTAACAAAACTTTTATAAATATTAAAAAATATATAGAAAATGGTCTAGATATAAATGAAACTTATCTTGATGATAAATCAAATATAGTACAATATTTATTATATAATAATTGTAATGAAATTAAACTATTTGAATATTTGATAAATGAAATTAAGGTGCCAATTAATTATGTAAATGCTTATGATTATAATGCATTATATTTTTGTGAAAATCAAACAATATTTGAATTTTTATTTAATAAGGGTTGTGATATAAATAAAATAAGTAAAGTCACTGGAAATTCTATATTATTTAATAGAACTGATTTAAATTTAGTAAAATTTATTTGTGGTAAAATAAATAAAGATATTATAAGTATAAAAAATTTTAATGGTAATACTATTTTACATATACTTGCTATATATGATTATTTTGATATATTTTTTTATTTAGTAAATACATATAAATTATATATAAATACACTTAATAATGATAATGAAACACCTATTCATTTTGCAATTAAGCATAATTCTAAACGAATCTTTAATAATTTTATTAATAAAGATTTATTAAAATTAAAAAATAAAAAAGGTAATTTATTACATTACGCTGTAGAATATAGAAATTTTGATGCTATTAAAAAATTAGATGAATTAAATTTACTAAATTCTTTAAATTATATGAATAATGATAATAAATTACCTTGTCAATTATTATTAATAGATGGTACTAAAATTAAAAATGCAGATAATGAGATGTATCAATATTTAATTAAAAAAAATAAAAATTGAGTTAATAATAAATTATATTATTAAATTAATTAATAAATGTCAAAAACTCTAGTAATTGTAGAATCTCCTGGTAAGATTAAAAAAATTAATGAATACTTAGGAAATGAATATATTGTCAAAGCATCAATTGGTCATGTTCAAGATTTAGATAAAAAGACGATGTCAATTGATATTGAAAATAACTTTAAACCTAACTATATAATTTCTCCAGACAAAAAGAATGTAGTAAAAGACTTGAAAGATTTAGCTGCTAAATGTAAAGAAGTTATCTTAGCTTCTGACGAAGATAGAGAAGGAGAAGCTATAGCAGGAAGTCTTAGAACAGTTTTAAAACTAAAAGACCCCAAAAGAATTGTTTTTCACGAAATTACTAAAAAAGCAATAACGGATGCTCTACTTACACCCAGACAAATTAATGAAGATTTAGTAGAAGCACAACAAGCCAGACGTTTGTTAGATAGATTAATGGGTTACAAAATTAGTCCTATTTTATGGAATTATAAAGTCGGAGATAGTGCAGGAAGAGTTCAGTCTGTAGTTATTAGAATTTTAGTTGATAAAGAAAAAGAAATTGCTGATGCTATTTCTGAACCATTTCTAAAAACTACTGCTGACTTTTCTATAAAAGATACTAAATTTAATGGTGTTCTAAATTATCAATTTAAGACTATTGAAGATGCTAAAATTTTTTTGAAAACTATTGATAAAGAAACTATTTTTAAAGTTATAACTGTTGAAAATAAACAATCAACAAGAAAACCATCTCCTCCTTTTATTACTTCTACACTACAACAAGATGCTTCAACTAAATTGGGGTTTGCAGTTAAAAGAACTATGGATGCTGCTCAAAAGTTATATGAAGCTGGATTAATTACTTATATGAGAACTGATTCAACTAATTTATCTGAAGATGCTTTAAAGGCTTGTAAAAAGTATATTGAGAAAGAATATGGCAAAGAGTATTCTGATACTAAAACTTATTCATCCAAGAGTAAGGGTGCTCAAGAAGCTCACGAAGCAATTCGTCCAACTATAATTGATAAATCTGACCCTGAAGGAATAGAAGGTGATTTACACAAGGTATATCAATTGATTTGGAAAAGAACCGTTGCTAGTCAAATGGCTAATGCAAAAGTGAATGTTCAAACTATTTCAATTGATGCTCAAAAGAATAAAGTATCTCTACTTGAATTTAAGAAAAAGCAATATAATTTTATATCTACTTTAGAAAATATAGAATTTGATGGGTTTTTAAAATTATACGATAACAGTAGTGAAGAAGATGAAACTGTTAAAGGTAAAATAGAGATTAAAGAAAAGGATACGATTGATATGAATAAGATTAAAGTATCTGAAGAATATACTAAACTACCTTTGAGATATAATGAAGCTGGGCTTATTAAGTTTCTAGAGAAAAATGGAATTGGAAGACCTTCAACTTATGCATCTATTATTAGTAAGATTATAGAAAAGAAATATGTAGAGATTAAAAATATAGATGGTGTAGAGAAAGATTCAAATAATCTAGAATTAACAAATAATAAAAATATGACTATTAAAGAATCAACTAAGAAGGTTAAAGTCGGAAAAGAAAATAAAAAATTAGTTCCTACGGCAATTGGAAATAAGATTGTTGAATTCTTGGTTAAAAACTTTTTACCAGTTATGGAAATAAAGTTTACTGCAGATTTCGAAGACTATTTAGACAAAATTGCTGAAGGAAAAGCTAAATGGTATAATGTACTACAACAGTTTTATGAATTATTTAATCCTATTTGTATTAAATTAGGTAAAGAAGTAAAAGAAAATCCAACTATTGGCAATGGGGATAAATTACTAGGAATTGATGAAGCTACTGGATTAGAAATTTATTATGGTTCTGGTCAATATGGTCCTTATGTTAAAAGACTAGAATCTAAAGATTTACAAAAATGGAAATATGCTTCAGTTAAGACAGATAATCCAGAAGACATAGAATTAGAAGACGCTTTACTCCTCTTGAAATATCCAATGGACTTGGGAACATTTAATAAAAAAATAGTTTATTTGAGTAAGGGACCATTTGGTCTTTATATTAAATATGGTGATAAGAATATAGCATTTAATGAAACTACAGAAGAAATAACTTTGGAATCAATTAAACCGTTACTAGAAGCAAGTGCAAAAGGTGCTGCAGATAAATTTGCATTAAAAACTTTTACAGTTAAAAATAAAGTAATCAATGTTAAAAATGGACAATATGGTCCATTTTTACAAATTGTTTCAGGTAAAACAAAATCTAATATTCCTATTCCAAAGGATTATGATTTTGAAGAATTAACATTAGAGGATGTGTTGGAGATTATTGCGGAGAAGAACGGCACAAAAAAATAAAGTATATATAAAGTTAATTCTAAATAAACTAAAAAGTATATTTCATTTATAAATTAATAATTGATAACTGGATTATTATAAGTCATCACTGTATTTGCATAAGCTGGGGGATGGTCTGGAATTTTATCAGGAATATCTGGTTGTGGTGGTGATTTAATTCCATACTTTTTATAACAACAAGTATTATTTTTTTTACAATAACATATAGATGCAATTGTGGCACCTATTGCAAGTAATGAAAAACTTACAGTTAGACCAATTAATATAGATAGATTTAAAGCTTGAGCATAACCAATATTAGTGCCTTCAAAAATTAGTGGATTACAGTTATTATCAACTGTTAAAGGTATAGGTTTAGTTCCTTCAAATATTTTAAAACATGATGAATCAGAATAAAAAGTAATACTTGATAGAGTGGTGATACAGTAGATGTCGTCACAACGAGAACATTCTCCTGAATTTGTAATCCATTTTGAACAGTCTTTCTTACATGATCTATCACTGCAAATAGCCATTGAAATTAATTGAGCAGAAATGATAGGAATAAATAGAATTAGATTAAATAGTTTAGTCATTGTATTTAAATTAAATTAAATAAGTATAATTTAAATCAACTTTTTTTAGAATTAATAAAAGGAACTTCTTTTTTACAGACTTCTTGTTCAATATCGTGTCTACATAATAAAAGAGGTATAAAAATTGTATAATTTTCTTTATTTTTTAATGTTTCTCTTATAAATGCTATTAATTGCATATCATTTGGACTATAAAATTTTTTTTCTTTCCTATAACCATCGTAACGAAATACTGATGCAATTGATTTATGGATACATAAAGAAGAATGTATAACATTTGATTCTTTAGGTATATGATTATTATTTTCTATTTTATTTATTTTTTCTTTAGGAAGAATTTGATTAGGCCCTAAATATGTACTATAATGAAACATACATACTGGTGAATAAATTGTTAATATATAATTTAGTATTTGTATTTTTTTAATATGCATTGGATCATCATCATCTGTATGTATTATATAATCACATCCATCTGATACTGCTAGATTATAAGAGTAATTTGAAGCATTTGAACCACCTACACACCAAAGTTTTTTAAGATCATTTAAATTATCCCGTTCTTGTGCGTATGGTAAATTTGTAAATGTTAATTTATCTTTAGGAAAAAAATCAAGAATTTCTTTTATTTCATTTTCGTCTTCATATTTATCACCAACTAAATATAAATGCCAATTACTAGCAGTTTGTTGAATAATTGATGTTAATATTTCTTTTAAATATGAAGGAGATTTACCATTTTTTCTTTTATAAGTTGCCATACATATTCCAAATTTATATGGACCAGTTATATATTCATTAATATTATTTTCATAAATATTATTAATAACATCTATTGTTAACATTATATATATATTATATTGAGTTAAAATTAATAAATTAACTATTACAATAATATGAAAAGTAAATTTATTCCAATTACTACAATAATGAATGAAACAGGCGCTTTATCATTTACACAAAATAATATATTACCATTTACTATGAAAAGAATATTTTATATAACAAACTTAAATAATAAAAGAGGAGGTCACAGTCATTATAAATGTGAACAAATATTATATTGTATTAACGGTAGTTGTACATTATATTGTTACGATGGTGATAAAGAATTTATATCTGATATAAATAATAAAAATGGGGGATTTTATACACCTCCTAATCATTGGTTAGAAATTTATAATTTTAGTAGCGATTGTGTAATATTAGTTTTATGTTCTGAATATTTTGATGAAACTGATTATTGTAGAGATAAATTTGAATTTAATAATTATATTAATAATTTAAAAAAACAAATAGTTCCTATAAAATTAAATAATATTGTAAAAAATATTAGCCCACTAAAAAATATTTTATTAGATAAATTTAATGAAATTCTATCTAACGGTCAATTTATAAATGGAACAGAAACAAATCAATTTGAAGAAAAATTTTCAAAATATATGAATTTAAATTACACTGTATCTTGTTGTAATGGTACTTCTGCATTGTTTTTGGCATTAGAAAGTTTAAATTTACCAGAAGGTTCTGAAGTTTTAGTACAAACTAATGCATATATTGCAGATATTATAGCAATTTTAAATAGTAATTTAAAGGTAAAATGGATTGATATTAATGATCAAACATTAACTGTTGATATAAATAAAATCGAAGAAAATATAACACCAAATACAAAAGTATTATTATTAGTTCATCTATATGGTATGTGTGCTAATATGGATGAAATATTAAAAATTAAAGAAAAACATAATTTATATTTAATTGAAGATTGTGCTCAAGCACATGGTTCTATGTGGAATAATAAAAAATTAGGCACATTCGGAGATATTTCTTGTTTTAGTTTTTATCCAAGTAAAAACTTAGGTTCAGTAGGCGAAGCTGGATGTATTTCAACTAATAATATTGAATTTAAAAATAAAATAAATTGTTATAAACAATTTGGTCAACAAGGTACTTATAATTATATTCATAGAGGTCATAATTTAAAATCAAGTAATTTAATTATGGCATCTGTTAATTTAAAATTAGATTATTTAGATGAATATAATAATAAACGTCGTAATATAGCATTCTTATATAAAAAATATTTAAATAATTCTAAAATTACTTTTATAAAAGAAAATGATAATAATTATATAAACTATCATTTATTTGTAATACTTGTAGATAATCGTGATAAATTAATTGAATATTTAAAAGAAAATAATATAGAAACTGGTATTCATTATCCTAATCCAATTTATTTAACAGAACCATATAAATATTTAGATTGTAAATATACTAATTTTACAAAGTTATCGTCTAGAATATTATCATTACCAATGTATCCTGAATTAACAGAAGAAGAAGTTATTTATATTTCTACAAAAATTAATAATTTCTGTTAGTGTGCAAGCATTAGACTTGTTGGGATAGTGCCCTATAAGCATTCTTTCTAGCACTCATCATTGATGGTGTATTATGTTGCTCCCTAGTTTTAGAAATCACATCATTAATCATATTATTAAAATGAGTTGAAACCATATTTTTATTAACTGCATCTGGAATAACTTTTACAATAAATTCAACAAATTCTTTTAATTCAATGTAATTAGAATTCTCCTTAGAAAATTCTTGTAACAATATAATGTTCAGATATTTCATAATATTTTCAATAGTCAAATTAGGAGTTAATTCTACATTCTCTTCAGAAGTTAAATAATAATAATTACCACTTGATTCAACTGGAATATACTCTCCAGAATCAATTAGAACATAATTACAGTTAATACCATTACTAATATCATCAACAAGATTACCAAATTGGTCTTCATACTTTAAAAAGCATTCATATCCACGATTTCCAGAAAATAATGCACAAGCAATACCATCTGCATCGTCTCCTACTGCAATTGATACTGGATTTGCACCAGCTTCACGAGTCATATTACCTAGATTTTTAATAGCCAAATCTGCATTACTCTTTTCCTCTGAAGGTAATCCATCTGAAACAAATAAAACTGCACCATAAATATCTTTCGCTAGTTGACTTTTAAGTTCAGGAACAATTGGTGTAAAATTAGTACATTCACAAGGTTCTGGAATATTTGTTACTTTACAAAGATCGTGAGGAACTACATTGAATGGCAGTATATCTAATATGAAATTTTTATTTAATTCAGTCAAAACTTGTTTAATAGCTACAGCCTTTGATATTTTCTTTTTTGAATTTAAATATTCACTCATAGAACCAGTTACATCTAAAATTACTAAAACAGATTCATTTGTTAGTTTTCTCTTTCTAGTTTTATTATCAGTAAAGCCAATATTTAATATATTTGGATACTTTGTTTTAAATTGTGGGAAATTGATTTTCATTAATAATATAAAATAATATTATAAAAATATTTAAATCAATTTTTTTCTAACTTAATTATATAAAATGGATTATGATCCTTATGGAAACTATATTGCCGATCCTTCTAAAGAAGATTATGGTGTAAATCCTAGAAGCAACCCAAATGCAAATTTAGGACGTACCACTGGTATTAACGTACAATCATCTAGAATGCATACTGGACCTGTAAAACCTGTACAATGCATGTATGGTGTATTTCACATGATTATTAGTATTTTTGCAATCTACCTATCATTTAAATGCAACGGTTCTTTTGTATTATTAGATTTCTTAGCTGCATTATTATTTCCCCACATCTACATCATCTACAGAGTAGCTGTATCTAAAAACTTATGTCAATAATTAAAATTAAATTAGTTATTTAATTTTAGTTATATTTAGTTAATTTATAGCTTCATAATTTCCTTTAATAAATTCTTTTGCGCGAATAATTAACCATCCGGTTGTTTCTTGGTCCAATAAACTTAATAATTCTTTCAATCTATTATTGTCAGCTCTATAGCCTTTCATTAATTCATCGTAAATATTTCTGAATGTTTCATCGTATTTAGTAATACTAACTGAATAAAAATAATTTCCATCTCGGATGATAGGTACGAATGGTCTATTATTTTTATAATCAAGAGAAACAGAATCCCATAAATGAGGAGGGAGTTGAGCTAAAGTTACACTCCAATGATGAATTGGATAACTTTTAGTAAAATTTGGCATTTTTAATTGCCAACCTTTTGCAATTTCAGTTTGACTAATTGGTTTAATTATATTGTCATCTACTCTAAAATGTCCGAAAGGAAGTTTTCTTTTGTTATTAGTAGTTGTAGTAGTAGTTGTAGTAGTAGTAGTTTCAGCCATATATAAATTAGTATCTAAATATATCTTTAAAAAGATATTTATTATTTAGTAATAAAGAATGAGATATTTGATGAAACCTTTTACTCCACTCACTTCAAATATGTTATTGAAACCTTTTAAATTAGCTCATATTCAAACTGATGGTTCTTTTAGTCGTGAAAATAATAATTTATCTAGAACTGCTGTAGTTTTAATTAAACCAACTGGATTCAAACATACTTTAAGTACAACATATTTTCATCATAAAAATTCTCACGAATCAGAATGGCAGTCTATTGTGGATGGAATTGAATATAGTATAAAAAAAGATAATAGAGCTATTCAACTAGAAAATGATAATTTAACTATTATAAATACTATTATAAATAAGAAAGCTCCTTCTTTAATGTATTCTGATTATTATTATCATATTTATGATATGGTTAAAAATTTAGAATGGTTAGAGATTCGTTGGATACCAAGGGAATTAAATAAGGCAGATGATTTGTTTAGGATTTAAAGAAAAATAAAAATTGACAAAATTATAAAATATATTAAATCATTATATATATAATGAAATCTTATAAAATTAATGAAGTTACTATTAATGAATTAATTCAATGGAGGAATAATCCCGCTATTAATCCAAGAACATCTCGAGAGATTTCGAATACTGGAAATGTTTATAAATATTTGGAAAAGGAATATAGAAGAAAGGTAAAAGTAAAGTATTCTATAGATGATACAGTTGATGATAAGGAC
>Ga0209189_1003318_pt1 | contig 10844 bp, 10 predicted proteins | sample C_130820_EF_Meta_FD_187308 | JGI IMG/M metagenome (GOLD analysis project Ga0209189, IMG submission 187308) | Freshwater microbial communities from Lake Croche, Canada to study carbon cycling - C_130820_EF_MetaG (SPAdes) (version 3) | ecosystem: Environmental > Aquatic > Freshwater > Lake...
GAAGCAGATTTTTGCTCAAGTACACTATATTCCTGTGCATTTAATGCCTTATTATAAAGATTTAGGAAATAAAGCAGGTGATTTCCCGAATGCTGAAAAGTATTATGACCATTGTTTGAGTATCCCAATCTACCCAACACTCACTGCAGAAGAACAAGAATTTGTTATTTCTGAAATATTGGGTTATGTAAAATAAAAATTTTTTCCCGGGTAGAGGCAATATGCAATTTCGTCTCTACAAATAATTCTTACAATTTGGAATTCACCAAATCCAACCACATTTGTTTGCCTTCACAATTCCAATGTGTATCACCTTTTTCGTAATATACTTTCTTAGAATTATGAAAAGGAGTATAAATATCAAAAAAAGGCATTTCCAATGCAGAGTGCTTCTGAATTCTTTCAATTAAATGGTTATATTCTCCTAAATCTGTTCCCAAAATCGAAGTTTTATTTGGAATAATTGATAAATAAACTTCATCAAAACCTGCATTTTTGTAGTATTGATAAGATTTATTCAAATTATCAACTATTAAATTTATTTCTTCTTCAGAGATTCGATCAAAACAAGAATTAATTCCTGAGAATTGGCCATCTAAGTGGTATAAAAGGTGTTTTTTATCTTTTGAGAGCATTACTTTTTCATCAATTCGGTTAAATAATTTCAAATTCAGCCATGCTTTCCATTCTTTAAATGTCAAGAAAAAATCTGAAGAGAAAAGTATAGATTCATGACGCTCGGCATTGTATGGCAAATAATTTAAAAGCCATTTTTTCAGACTTTTTTTGTTTTCATTCTCCAAAACCACCTGATTTTCAACCACTTCTAAATTAGCAAAGGTTTTCCTAAATCGTTCTCTGAAGTGCCGTTCTACTCTCTCGATGATTAGCACATTTCGTTTTGAAGTATCCAGTTTTACTTTAATTGAATCAGTAATTAAGTATCTATTATAATTACTTAAACCTCTAAAATGATTCTTTTCGATGCGTTCTTTTTCAGTGAAACTATCACCCATAATAATTAGGGAGGTATTACCTACTGGCAGGTTTTGTGGAACTGTGCATTGCTGCAGCGGAGCTTTAAACTGTGCCAAATTTGACATCCGGTATAAATCACCGTAACGGTAATCATCTTGCGTAATTCCTTTTTTATGCAGCCACTTTGCCATAGAACTCGAAAACCCTAAAAACCACAAAAGTGAAAAAAGTATTAAAAAGAAGTATTTCATTTTTATGTCTCTTTTAAGAAGTAGATTTTAAAACTGAAAATATATAAACTGATTTGAGGTAAATACACCAAAAAAGTAACAAAGCACTAATAAAACTGTAAATTTCAAGTAAAACTGTGTTGTATTTTTAGTGTTTAACCGCATCATAAATTTATCTTTTAGAAGCAAAATCGCAATCAAAAACCAACAAAAAATCATTTCATTCATACTAAATGGCGTTGCAATGATGCTGCCATAATTCTCGATATTTAGCATTTTTGATAGAATTATCTTGGCATTACTTAATCCTTTTGCCCTAAAAAACACCCAAGTCAGCATCACAAGCAAAAAGGTAAAAGATAAATTAAAAATATTAATTATTTTTTTGGAGAAGTATTTGTTAGCTTCAAACGGCGTATATTTCTTGCGAATCTGAGCTAAAACTAAATAGATTCCATGCAAAGCCCCCCAAATAATATAAGTCCAAGCCGCACCATGCCACAATCCGCTCATCAAAAAGACGAAGAAAAGATTAAAGTACTTCCGAAACTCCCCTACCCGATTACCGCCAAGTGGAATGTATAAATAGTCTTTAAACCAACTCGATAAAGAAATATGCCATCTACGCCAAAATTCATTGATTGATTTTGAAAAATACGGAGCATCAAAATTATCCATGAGTTTAAAGCCCATTACTCGTGCAGCTCCGATGGCAATATCTGAGTAGCCTGAGAAATCGCAATAAATCTGAAAGGTAAAGAAAATGGTAGCAACCAAAAGTGTGAAACCATTATGATTGTAAGGATTGTCGTAAGAATAATCAACTACCATTGCAAGGCGGTCAGCAATTACTACTTTTTTAAACATCCCCCAGGCCATTCGCATCAATCCCGCTTTTAGGTTTTCAAAATCGTACTCAAAATATTTATGAAATTGCCAAAGTACATTTTGCGGTCGTTCGATTGGCCCAGCTACCAACTGTGGGTAAAACATTACATAAAGGGCATAAATAGCAAAATCTTTCTCAGCTTTTTCATTACCACGATAAACCTCAATCGTGTAACTCATTGCTTGAAATGTGTGGAACGAAAGACCAATCGGCAATAATATTTTTAATAATTCAAGCTGAGTCGTTGATCCTAAATGAAAGAAAACATTATTGATATTTTCGACAAAAAAATTATAATATTTGAAGTAAGCTAAAAATCCGATATTTGAAATTAAGCTGAGTACTAAAAGCAACATCCGTTTGTTTCTTTGAGCATTTTCAATCCAGATTCCAGCAAAATAATCTACTACGATTGTTACGAATAGAATCAAGATATAAATTGGCTGAAACACTGCATAGAAATAACAACTTGCAAGTAGCAAAAGCCAAATTCGTCCACGATGGGGCAAACTAAAATATGCTAATGTAACAACTATGAAGAAAAATATAAACTGTAGCGAATTAAATAACATTGATTGCCGGTAAGTATCTGTTTACAAATTATATGTTCAAAGTTCAGCTTAATTATTAAAGTTTCAAAGCATTTTAGCTTAGAATCATCAGTTTTCGACTTTTACAAATGTTTTTTTTATGATATTTGAATTTTAAAATGTAAAGCCCTATATTTGTGATAATAAAAAGGCCCTATAGCTCAGCTGGATAGAGCAACAGATTTCTAATCTGTAGGTCTTTGGTTCGAATCCAAATGGGGTCACAAAATAAACATCTGATAATGAAGCACTTACAAAATTATGTAAGTGCTTTTTTGTTTCTAAAATTACTAACATGCAATACACATTTGTATCTTAAAATAATTAAACATTTTCAAAAAATATATTTTAAAATTTAAGCCTAACAATCTGCAATGAGATTTTCAGGCTTTATTTTTGTCTGCAATGCTATTTAAAACTTTAATGCATCAATAATTCGCCGTACCTCAGAAACATCCCAAGCTGAGATTGAGCGACTTCTAACTTGGTAATTTCCTACGGTCATTCCAGCTTTCTCAAAGATAAAACTGAAACGAATGCCATTTTCATTAATGATTGGCAAAATATCATTGACAATTAAAATATAGTTCTTTGAGGTATGCTAATTTAGCCGCACGGTTAATTGTAAAAGATTTAACTAAATTCTTCGAAACGAAGGATGATTTACTCACCCTTTCGTTAGGAAGCCGTTCTGATTTTTTCTCAAGACAAATTTAGTTTGTTAGACCCATATTTTTCTTCAAATTTGTCTGGAATCTCATAGTTTATACCAGAATGCCTTCTTTTTCGATTATACGGGGTCGCCCGTGCGATATACTTCGATATATTCAAATATTTCAGTATATGCATCAGCAAAATTAAGAAATGTTCCTTTTTGCATCAATTCTGCCTTAAGCCTACTGAACAAACCGAGCGTCGGTCGCTTTCGCCCATTGCATTATCATAGTGGTTATCCTTTCTGGTCATACTTTGACAGAATTCATGTTTTTTAAGCAAATTTCTAAAATGCTCTGAGGCGTATTGTCCACCACCATCTGAATGAATAATCAAACCTTTTGGTAAGTTTCTTCTATCAATAGCTTTATTTAAAGCGTTGATTATTAGTACACTACGCATATTTTCTGCTAAGTCCCAACCTACTATCTTTCTACTAAACATATCTTGCCAAATGGCTAAATAGAGCCAGGAACCATCTACTAATGCAATGTATGTAATGTCTCCTACAAAGACCTCATTAGGTTGATTTGGAACTGGTCTACTTAATAATAAGTTAGGACTTCGCCCTAAGTTGTGATTAGAATTGGTCGTTTTTGGAACAAAACTCTTGGACGGTCGGCCGCTGCCGCTGAATCGCCACTAAACTTTGTTTTTTCATCAAAGTTTGGGTCTGGTGGCGACCGATTTTGATACCTTGAGATTGTAATTCTTTGCTAATTCGTACTGCTCCATAACGGTTAAGATGTTCTTCAAATACTTCCTTTACTTTCTTAGACAGTGCTGCTTTTGTTTGGCTCAGTATATGGCTTTCTGCTCGTTTCCATGCATAAAACGAGCTAAAACTAATTTCTAAAATGGTGCATAATAACCGAACTTGATATGACAAGGACAATTCTAAGACAATTTCGTAAGTTTTTGTTACGTTCCCCGACCGAAAATAACTAAGGCCGCTTCGGCGGTCCGATTTTTTTAAAATATCACGTTCTATTTCAGCTTGTTTGAGCTGTTTACGAAGGTGTTCAATCTCTGTATTTATCTCTAATTCCACTGGCTTTTCTTGACCATTTTCTTCCGAACGCCATTTGTATAGCAGATTTTCTCCTATGCCCATTGTTCGTGAAACTTCGGCAACACTTCGGCCTGACTTAACCATTTTTAAAAGTTCCATTTTGAAACTTTCATCGTATTTACGACGCTTTTTGTTGATACCTGTCTTTTCCATTTGAACACAAAATTAAGAGAGTTTTGTGTGCGGAAAAATTAGACAATCTCATTCTACATTTCATCTTTAAAACATTTTTTTAAAGACTTTGTGGTAACCTTTTAAGTTCTCACGTCCCCTATAAACATCATAATATCTTTATTGTAGCATTTTTAAATAGTCCTAGTTTAAAAAGGCTTAAAAGTATTAGTATTCATTTTGATGTAACTTTTGCAAAACCAACTCTTAAATCACTACTTTTTAACAAAATATAAAACCTCGGTAATCGTTGCCATTTTGGAAAGTATAATCCCTTTGCTGTCTAAAACATAAATTGTAGGCGTTCCAATGATAGCATAGTTTTTAAAATTAACGCCGTTCATACCTCCTACATCAAGGTATTTGGCAGCCCACGGAAACGACGCTGCGGTTTTTGTAAAAGCAGCTGGGTCTAAATCGCTGGCAATACTGATGATTTTGATGCCATTGGTTACTAAGTCTTTATAATTAGTTTTCAAGGTTGCTATGGCATTTTCACAATGCCCACAGTCCGATTGGTAAAATAACAGTAAGGTGTATTTTGAATTTAAGGCATCCGTTTTTAAAACGGTGGTAGTACTATTTCTCACAGTGTTAGTTAGTGTTAAGTCGGGAGATTTTTTTCCGATTGCTAACTGATACGATTGAATTATTTTTTCTAGTTTTTCTGTTGGGTTTTTTATTCGGCTGTCTTTGATGATAAAAGCAACTATTGCATCTTGGTCTTTAGTCCATCCAAATTTTTCGGTTACCGAGGTAGCAGCATCTATTAAATCTTGATATACTTGTTGGTTTTTGATGCGTTTTAAATTGCTGGCTACATCGGCACCAAAAGTTTGGTGATAGGGACTTTCTTTTACATACGCTTCTATGCATGAATTTATAATGGAAAACCACATGGAGCTGCCGTATAAAGCATCAAAATCTATTTGTGTAAAGAAATTTTTGGCAATGGTTTTCGTCTCATTACTTTCCCAAACTTTAGCCAATTTTTCTTCTTGTGCCAGTTTAAATTGCATATATTTTCCAGCAAACAAGGTTGAATGGTTGATGGTATCTGCTAGACTTTGGAGTAGTTTTTCAACACGCTGTTTTTCGGTTTCTAGTTTTTTTAAAAACAAATCTTCTGGTTTATATAATTTACTTAACTCTTGGTTTAATCCTAATCGCTTTTTGTATTGCACCACATTATCAAACCAGCGGTTCAAACCATCGTTTTCGGGCGAATTAAGAATTTTAGTGTTTTGGGCATATACATATTCCATATCGCAAATGAGTGTGGGCGATTCTTTGGGCGATAGCACAAAATCATAACTCAAATAAGCCTTGCCATTAATAGTAAGATTTACCAAGCCCGTTTGGGGTTGTTTGGTTTTGAAGGCTAGCGTCCCTATGCCGTTTTGGTCTAATTGCACAGTGCAAAGCGTGTCTTTTCTAATCCCGTGTACGGCTACAATAACCGCTTCTTTATTGGGATGTTGGGATAGTTTTAAAGTAAGTTCTTGTGCCGAAAGGTTCAGCGAAATTAATAGCACGAAAAGTTGTAATACTAGTTTAGATTTCATTTATTTTCATTTTAATTCATCCGAAGATTTATTATTTTGTGCCTTTAACCTTATAATTTTTGCGAAGCATTAAATAAGCCACTTGAATATAGGCCGTATAAAAAATTCCCTCTTTGAAAAGAAATACTTTAGAAGGACTTTGTGCCTGCATTATTGTTTTATCTTGAATTGTAGGCATATCAGTAGTATTATATGTTTCTAATAAAAGCTACGCTATCTTTTTAAAAGATAGCGTAGCTAAAAAAAATAAACCGCTTTGCGGAAATAATTAAATTATCAAAATAAACCAAATTACTCTGAAATGCAACGAACAGAGAGCCCATTTCTGCGGTAGCTCCAGCTATTTGTAAATACCTCATCTCTATTGAAGTAGAAGCAGTAAGCATCGTTGGAATAAATCGTACTACTCCAGTAGACACCTCGGGTACCTACGTCGCTTAGTGTAGCATTGTTGTCGCTGCGTTGCCCAGCAGCAGGAAGGTATAGTTTTTGCCCTATCAAAAATCCATTTCCTGTCCAAGTAAACGTATTAAAGGTGGCAGTATTAGGGGCGCCCCATGTACTAACAGTTCTAAATAAGCCAGCCCACTGGGCTTGGCTTGGTACTTTAAAGCCAGAAGGGCAAGGATCGTTGGACGCTTTAGCAGGGTCTACTCCTGCTGTGCCATCTCCCCAAAGTGTGTTACTCTGTGTACTTCTCCAGTCACCCTGGGGTAAAGTAGTTGTAATAAATCTATTGGCTACAGGAGCCGCTACTGGGCCTGCTTGTGTTGTACTGTTGCGAAGCTGATGCCCATCCGTTTGGCGGCCCCATTGGTATATGTCGCCTAGCGTTCCAACAGAGCCATCGGCATTACCCACTAAATAAGTAAATCCATCAAGACCAGTAGCAGCCCCTAAGTTGTGAGTTGCGAAATCTTTTGTAATTCCATTAACGTTCGCATATACACCAGTAGCAGTAACAAAGCCGTTTCTAATAAAGCTACAATTAGGCGTGGTGTTTAAAGAATAGTTGTTAGATCCTACAGCAGCTGGTGTTCCTGAAGCAGTAAGCACAATAGTTTTAGTGCCTGGACTAGCAAAAGTACCAGCTCCATCAAAGGTTACCCCATTAGCCGTGGCAGAGATACTATACGTACCTGCAGTGGTCACTGTAGCTGTAATGGTTTGCGTTACACCTGATACAGGAGTACCTACTAACAACGTGCCTCCGTAAGCGGTAGAACAAGAGTATGCAGAAACTACTGCGGTTCCATTAGAAGAAAGATCAACAGGAGGGTTGGTGATTCTACTAAAGTTACAGTTTGGTGAAGTGTTTAATGTAAATATGCTTGCTGTTGGCGTTCCTGTAGCGGTAAGCACAATAGTTTGAGCGCCTGTACCTGCAAAAGTACCACTTGCTGCAAAAGTTACCCCATTAGCCGTAGTGGAAATATCATACGTACCAACAGTTGTCACCATAGCCCTAATGGTTTGCGTTACACCTGATACAGGAGTGCCAACTACCAATGTTCCTGCAGAAGCGATAGAAGAGTAAGCCGAAACAACAGCTGTACCGTTGGAGGTTGGATCAGGAAAAGGTATGAAGATTTGTGGCGTACCAACAACTTGTGCATTTGCGGCAAATTGCATGAATATGAATAAGAAAACTAATATTTTTTTCATAATTTTTTTTATAATTACTTTAATTTTCGATTTTTAAAACCCTGCAGCCATAAAACAGTATACCGTTGTACCCATTACGATGAACGTATATAAAGTTTGTTTACCTGAAGTAGTTGAGCCATTATTAACAGACTTGAATGTAAAACCACTTGATGAAAATGTAGAAGTACCGCTCGTAGTTCCTTGTACGGCTAAAGTATAAGTCCCTCCGTCTTTAATCCCTGATAATGTAAATGAACTTGGATTGTTTGAGCTATATGCTAAGTTGCTTTTGGTGAAATCAATAGTTGAAGAAGATGCTGCATTGTGCGCAGTAGTATTAGTAGCTGCACCATTTACCTCTAAAGCTACCAATGTCCCTACGCTTGTTAAACTAGAACCTGTAACAGTTGATTTTAATGTTGTTCCTGATAAGGTTTCTGCGGCTGCTGTTACGGTAACATCTGCACTGCCATCAAATGCTACTCCGTTGATATTTTTAGTTGCCGCTAATTTTGTAGCAGTTCCTGCATTACCTGTAATGGTTGTTTGATCTCCAGTGTTTGTGCCTGTGATTGCAGTAAGTCTCGTAATTTCAGTATCAGATAGTAAAGATTTTCCTGTTACCTTATCTACTTTATTAGTTAAGGCGGTAGAAGTTGCATAAGAACTCAAATCTTGATCACCCGTGTTACTTCCTGAAAGCGTTGTCACGCCTAACTTTGTTTTGATACTTGCTTCGGTTTCATCTCCTGTATTGGTACCAGAAATGGCGGCCAATTTGGTTTGTTCTGTTGTGGTATAATCATTAGTTGATAAACCTTTGCCAGTTACCTTATCTACTTTACCTGTTAAATCCTGATCACCCGTGTTAGTTCCTGTTATGGCGGCTAACTTCGTTTTTTCTGTAGTGGTATAATCATTCGTCGACAAATCCTTTCCGCTCACTTTATCTACTTTGTTAGCTAAAGCAGTTGAAGTTGCATAAGAACTCAAATCTTGATCACCCGTGTTACTTCCTGAAAGCGTTGTCACACCTAACTTTGTTTTGATACTTGCTGCGGTTTCATCTCCTGTATTGGTACCAGAAATGGCGGCTAATTTGGTTTGTTCTGTTGTGGTATAATCATTAGTTGATAAACCTTTGCCAGTTACCTTATCTACTTTACCTGTTAAATCCTGATCACCCGTGTTAGTTCCTGTAATGGCGGCTAACTTCGTTTTTTCTGTAGTGGTATAATCATTCGTCGACAAATCCTTTCCGCTAACTTTATCTACTTTGTTAGCTAAAGCAGTTGAAGTTGCTGTAGAAATAGGTTTTAATAAATCAGTTGTATTATCAACATTTGCTAAACCTACCATTGTTTTATCAATGCCATTAACAGTTCCAGTGAAAGTTGGGGATGCTATTGGGGCTGCTCCTAAATTTGTTAAAGCACCACTGGCAGTTGTTGCTCCTGTTCCTCCGTTGGCGATAGCCACAGTACCAGAAACACTGGTTGCAGTAGTTGCTGTGGTTGCCGTTGAAGCATTTCCTGTTACGTTTCCAGATACATTTCCAGTCACATTACCTACAATTCCATTGCTAAACGTTTTAACCCCAGCAAATGTTTGGGCTGTTTTAGTAACGATTCCCGGATTAGTTGCATCGGCTGGTGCCAAATTTAAGACCCCATCACTAGTAACGGTTGCCCCTTGCGAGGAAGCAACATCACTTACCGCTCCAATAGAGGTGAAGCTCGTAACGGTTGTTGAGCTCAATATGACCCATGCCGTACCTTTGTAAAAATAGTAATCACCATTAGTGCCACAATCCGTACAAAAGGTAAGTAGCCCCTGTGCAGGACTTGGAATGGCCCTCATCTGTGCATTGGTCATTCGTGGCAGCAAAAAGCCCTTGGTAGTTGATTTTAAATCCAGAATGGCCGAAGAATTAGTGCCTCCATTTGGATTTATCTCTATTGATTGTGCAGATGCAGCAAAAGATGTTAAAATTGATAAATACGCGAGAAATGTTCTCATGATTATGTTTTTTTTCTAACGATTGGTTTTAAAGTTTAAGTGATAAATGTCTGTCTCGTCCTGAATCAGCTTGACACCAAAAGATTAAAACCATGAACATCAAGCCGGACCTGGAATGCCAAAAAAGTAGTGTGGAGAGTGGGGATAAATTTTCCGAAAAATAACAGAAAATATTTAAAAATAAAATTCTTTAAATGGTATTTTCATGCATTTTTAATTCTAATTTTCTTCTAAATTTTTTAATTATCAATAATTCCTCTTTTCCGTTCCATCAGTGTCTCCTGCAAGGGACACTGATGGCATTGGTCTATCCAGCTTAGACATCTTGAAAATGGGTTAAAACTACGAGTTCATTCACTTCATTCAAATCATAGAATCTTGCCGATGAATGTAAATAATCTAAGTAATCACTCGCTAAATTCCATCTTCCAGTAACTGGATTTTTGTGAATATAATCTAATTTTTGAATGATAAAATTTTGAATAAAACACTCTTTAGCATCATAACTTTCTTTAAAAACTTGGTGCAACTTCCCTTTTTTACCTTCCTTTGCTTTCACGCCTTCTTCCAGTTTTGCTAATAATGCTGTTTTACCTGCCTGCTCTAATCTTTTCACTATCTCATAAGCCATAAAACGCTTAGCATTACTGATGATTTTATAAAGTTCTGGTGCTTCTTTTGGTAGATAAAGCATACAATGTAAATGATTTGGCAAGAGTACATATCCAACAATTTTGATGTCTTTTTCAATCAAAAGATTAAACCAATTATAAATATTGTCATACAACTTGGTTTCCTCAAAAAGCGGTAGCCATTTATGGCAAGTAAATGTCACAAAGTAAATTGTTGCTCGTTGGTTTTGTCTTACCTTTACTGCCATGTTTTTATTCTTGGTGTTCTTAGATTCTTCCTATTTGCTTAGACCAATGCCATCAGGGTCTCGTGCCGAAGACCCTGATGGAACGAAAA
>Ga0209189_1003320_pt1 | contig 10840 bp, 11 predicted proteins | sample C_130820_EF_Meta_FD_187308 | JGI IMG/M metagenome (GOLD analysis project Ga0209189, IMG submission 187308) | Freshwater microbial communities from Lake Croche, Canada to study carbon cycling - C_130820_EF_MetaG (SPAdes) (version 3) | ecosystem: Environmental > Aquatic > Freshwater > Lake...
TGCGGAAGCCCGCCGGGGCCATGGATGGCGCTCGCATTCGCGCCGCGGCATCCCTTCGGGCCTGCCTCGGCTTGTGCGAGGCTCGCCTGGACGGCGAGCCCTCGCAGCTCGGGGCAGGCTTGGCTTGCCCCGCAGCTGCGGAAGCCCGCCGGGGCCATGGATGGCCCGGCGGGCGCTCTATTTAGAAAGAATTGAATTGCTCGAACTCGTCGTAGGGCCGATGTTCGAGGTTCACGAATCGCGTGAAGTCGTGCTGCCAGAGCAGTTTCACGTCGCCGATCGGACCGTTGCGCTGCTTCGCCACGATGATCTCGGCCTGCCCCTTCACTCGCTCGCGATCTTCGTCGGTGGTCTGGTAGTACTCCTCGCGGTGCACGAACATGACGACGTCGGCGTCCTGCTCGATGGCGCCCGACTCACGGAGGTGGTTGAGCCGTGGCTTGTTGTCACGCGACACTTCCGCCTGACGGTTGAGCTGTGCGAGGCAGAGCACGGGGATGTCGAGTTCCCGGGACATCATCTTGAGCCGCCGGGCGATCCTCGCCACCTGCTCCTGTCGGGGGTCCCGCGGATTGTCGGGTTCGATGAGCTGCAAATAGTCGATCACGACGAGCGACAGCCCCTGACGGCGCTTGAGTCGCCGTGCCACGGCCGCGATCTCCGTGAGCGTCCGCCCCGGGGTGTCGTCGATGAACAGGGGCGCGGAACTGATCTCGGCCGACTTCTGCACCAGCCGGCGGCGGTCCTCCTGCGAGATCGTGCCGTTGCGCAGACGGTGCCCGTTGACCTGCGCGGCCGAGCAGAGGAGCCGGTCGGCGAGCTCGAGACACGCCATCTCGAGGCTGACGAAGAGCACCGGCTGACGGGCCGCGATCGCCACATGCTCGGCGATGTTCATCGCAAAGGCCGTCTTCCCCATGCTGGGCCGGGCCGCCAGGATGATCAGTTCTGAGTTGTGGAGGCCGCCGCAGAGCGTGTCGAGGTCGGTGAAGCCGGTCTCGACGCCCCCGAGCGCGTGCTCGTGCTTCATGCGGGCGTCCATCCGCACCATCACATCCTCGAGCACGGCATCGATCGGCTTCGCCTCCGCGGAACTGCGGTGCTCGAGGATTTCGAAGATCTTGGATTCCGCCCGGGCCAGCAGTTCGCGGGGCTCGTCGGGGGAGTCGTAGGCGTCGCGCAGGATGTCGGTGCTCGCGTCGATCAACGAGCGGAGCATCGACTTGTCGCGAATGATCTGCGCGTAGTGCGTGGCGTGCGCCGCGTGCGGGACCGCCCCCAGCATGTCGGCGATGGCGACCGCGCCACCCACCCGCTCGAGATCGCCTTTCGAGCGGAGCCGCTCGAGAACGATCGTGGTGTCGACCCGCTTGCCGCCATCGTGCAATTCGAGCAGGTGCCGGTAGAGGATCTCGTGCGCCTCGTCGTGGAAGTCCTCGGGACGCACCACGAGCGCCACGTCGTCGCAGACGTCGGGCTTGAGCAGGATGCTGCCCAGAACGGCTCTCTCCGCATCGACGTTGGCCGGTCGGTTGCGAGCCTCCGCCGCCGCCGGAGCCTCACCGCCGGGCACGCGTCGCGACCCGCGTCGCACCCCTTCCCGCGCACCGGCTTCCCGAGACGCCATGGCCGTGCCTCCCTGCCATCGATCGACCGCTTACTTCGTGCCAGCATCACCGCTGGCGGGCACCACCCAGACCTTCAGGTCGCCCTCGACCTCCGCGGCGAGCCGGACCTTCACGGTGTACAGTCCGACCTCCTTGAGGGGGCCCTGGAGAATGATCTGCTCGGGCGACACCATGAGGTCCTGCTGCTTGAGCGAACGCGAGATCTCGGCCGCCCCGACGGAGCCGTAGAGGTGCCCCTCGTCGTTCGCGTTGGCTTCGATCGTGACGCTGGTGCGGGCGAGTTCGGAGAGCAGCGACCGCAGACCGGCGAGCCGCTCCTTCGCGATCTCCTCGAGCTTTGCGCGGTGCTTTTCCACCATCCGCTTGTGGTGCTCGGTGGCCACGGTCGCAAGCCCCTGCGGCAGAAGGTAGTTCGCGGCGTAGCCCCTCTTCACCTCCACCACCTCACCCTGCTTGCCGAGGTGCTCGACGTTGTGGATGAGCAGGAGTTCGATGCCGCCCCGCTTGCCCTTCGGGAGGCGTGCGGACGGGTTCGCGGCCACGGAGGGCTGTTCCTGGGTGGGCATGGGAGGCTCCTGAGGACGGGGAAGATGGATGTCGGTGTGGTTGTGTCGAAGTGGCGAGCGACGGATCAGAACGGGATGTCGTCATCGGCTCCCGCGGAGTGGGACGGCTCGCTGGTGAAACCGCCGACATCATAGCCGCCCGCCGGATCAAATTCTTCAGCGGGCTGGCCGGCGGGCCGACCGGCGGGCCGAGACCTGCCGCGGGGACCGTCGCCCCCGCCGCCGGCTCGCGATCCGAGAAGTTGCATCCGTTCGCCCACCACCCGGAGCTTGGAGTTCTTCTTGCCGTCCTTCTCCCACGTGTCGAGCTTGAGCCGGCCCTCGATCATGAGCGGCGATCCCTTCGTCACGTATTCTCCGGCGATCTCCGCCGTGCGGCCCCAGAGCGTCACGTCGACGAACGTCGTCTCCTCCACCCACTCGCCGCTGGCGTTCTTGCGGCGATCGTTCACCGCGAGGCCGATGTCGGTCACGGCGGTGCCGTTGGAGATGTAGCGCAGTTCCGGATCGCGGGTCACGTTGCCGAGCAGGATCACCTTGTTGAAACTCGCCATCAGAACATCCTCCTTGCCGAGAGTGCTGAACTTCTGTACAACTGCCGCCAGGTTACCGTCCTCTGGCGGATGGTGCAAGCGTCCGAGAGGGAGCCGTCACTCCGCGGCTGCGGCACCGGCAGATCCTGCCGCGGCCACGGGAGGTGCGGCGGACGAACGGCGCGGTGCCGCCTCGCCGGCGAGCGCGTGTTGCACCAGCGCGTCGGCGATCCGGGGATCGACCTTCAGGATGAGCTTGCGGATGATGTCGTCGTTGATTTCGCACTGCCGCTCGAGCGGCGTGATGCCGCCGCCGGGCATCGTGAAATAGGCGAGCCAGTAGATGCCTTTCTTGTGGCCGTTGATGGGATAGGCCAGTTTTCGCTCGTCCCACAACCGGGATGCGAGGACGGTGCCACCGTTCTGCACGATCATGTCGCCGATCTGCTGGCTGGTGGCGCCGGGGTCGCGGGCGTATTTGGCGGGATCGAGGATGAACATTCCCTCGTACGTGTTCGTCTGCTTGGCCGGCATCTCGTTCGTGCTCCTTGTCGGGGTATGGTCGTGGTCAGGGGGTGGGGGCTTGGCTCGCGGGGTCGGTCAGTTGTAACGGTTCATCGCGGCCTCGATGCCGAGGACGCTCCAGTCCTCGGCGGCATCGGCGGCGCGTTCCAGCATGCGATTCACGATCTCCCGGTCTTCCGGCGTGAACCGTCCGAGGACGAAATCGGCCGTCTTCCATCCTGCCGCGACCGGCCCGATGCCGATCCGCAGCCGGGGCACACGGTCCGTGCCGAGCCGGGCGAGCACGTCAGCGAGGCCGTTTTGCCCGCCGCCCGAACCGGCCGCCCGGAGGCGGATCGTGTCGAGCGGCAGTTGAAAGTCGTCGCACAGCACCAGGATGTCTTCATGATCGATTTTGTAGAAGTCGCGTGCCGCCAGGACGCTGGCACCGCTCAGGTTCATCCACGTCAGGGGCCACAACAGGATCACCGACTGGCCGCGGATCGTCACCTGGGCGGTCTCGCCCTGGAAACGCGCCCGGCGCACCGGGGATCCGCACCGCCGGGCGATGATGTCGAGGGCCGCGAAACCGACGTTGTGTCGGGTGCCCTCGTACGCCCTTCCCGGGTTGCCAAGCCCCGCGATGAGTCTCACGTGTACGTCCGGGACCGGAGCCTGCAGGCCCGCGCTCAGGCGGCCGTCAGCCCTCGGCCGCTTCTCCCTCTCCTTCCCCGGCCGGCTTGCGGCCGATCAATTCGGGTTCCGCGGTGCCGGCACCGACCGCCGGCTCCTCGATCTTCTTGCCCGGCAGCGTGCAGCTCACGATCGTCTCGTCGCCTTCGTGCACCACCCTGGCCCCCTTGGGCAGTTCGAGGTCGTGCGACTTGATCGAGCCGCCCAGTTCGAGTCCGCCGATCTGGGCGTGGATCTTCTCGGGGATCGTGTCGGGCGTGCACTCGATCTCGATTTCGTGCACCAGGAGCGTGACGATCCCTCCAGCCCGATGGCCGGGAGCCTCGCCCTTGAGGTCGATCGGCACCTTCACCCGAATGCGGTCCGACTTGCTCACGCGGAGCAGATCGACATGGATCGGCTCGATGCCGTAGGTGTCCCACTGGAGCTCGCGGACCAGGGCACTCTCCTTCACGGCCCCCTTGAGGTCCACGATCCGGCTGCCGTGCCGGATCACCGCCTCGAGGGCCTCGCGCTTCGCGGCCAACTCGACGCACTTCTCGCCGTGTCCGTAGAGAATGGCCGGCACGAGCCCCTGGCGGCGCAGCCGGCGGCTCTCCTTCGTGCCGTTCGCCTTGCGGGGGATGACTTCGAGGCTGTCGCTCATGGAAACTCCTGGATGTGAGCCCGGTTTCGAGCCCGGTATTCTGCCACGCCGCCTGCGTTTCGCAAGCCAGCCCCGCGACGGCCGGGGAAACCACCGTGAGGCGGGCTGTGGCCGGTGGTCCGTGGGGCAGGCCCTCCACATGCCCCGCATCCGGCCGCCCGTACTATTGGAACATCATCGAGACGGACTCGTTGCGGTGGATCCGCTTGATGGCCTGGCCCAGGAGGCTGGCGACGGAGAGCACCGTGATGTTCGGCAGCATCTTGCCCGCGGTGAGCGGGATCGAGTCGGTGATGATGATGCCGGCGAACGGGGCCGAGCGGAGACGTTCGATCGCAGGGCCGACGAGCAGGCCGTGGGTGGCGGCGGCGTAGATCGCCTTGGCACCGTGGGCATGCACGACCTCGGCCGCGGAGCAGATCGACCCGGCCGTGCTGATCATGTCGTCGAACATGAGCGCCACCTTCCCCTCGACGCTCGCGCCGATGACGTTGGCGCTCTTCGTGGTGTCCGCCGACAGCCGTCTCTTGTCGATGATCGCCAGCGGGGCATGGAAGCGGTTCGCGTGTCCCACGGCCCGCTTGATGCCGCCCACGTCGGCGCTCACCACCACGATCTCATCGGGCTTGAGGTCGAGCGTCTGGAAGTGGTTGTTGAGCACCGGCGCCGCGTAGAGATGGTCCACCGGCACGTCGAAGAAGCCCTGGATCTGGGCGGCATGGAGGTCCATCGCCAGCACGCGATCGGCGCCGGCGCGGGTGATCAGGTTCGCCACCAGTTTGGCGGTGATCGGCACGCGGCCGGCATCCTTGCGATCCTGCCGCGCGTAGGCGAAGTAGGGGATCACCGCGGTGAGCCGGTAGGCGCTCGCACGCTTGAAGCTGTCGATCATCACGAGCAGTTCCATCAGGTGCTCGTTCACCGGGGGCGACGTGGGCTGGACGATGAACACGTCGCGCCCGCGGACGTCCTCGTCGATCTTGCAGGAGATCTCGCCGTCGGGAAACCGCCCGAGCGAGAGCTTGCCCATGGGCAGGTTGAGGTAGCGGCAGATGTCCTGGGCGAGCGGCTGATTGGCCGGGCCGGCGAAGATCTTGAGGTCGTTCATGACGGCACTTTCCCTCGCGGCGTGCGGTTGTTCAAGGTGCGGGTGTGCAGGGCCGCGGCGACGGCCGCGAGTTGTTCCGGGGTGTTGACCGAGAGCGTTTCACTCGCATCGAGGCAGGCGACGGCATCGACGACCAGCCCCTCGCGGAGCAGCATGCCGGGGCAGTCGGTGATGTAATACTCGCCGGCGGCGTTGTCGGGCTCGAGGCGTGCGAGCGCTCGGAGCAGATCGCTGGCCTCGAACACGTAGGTGCTCATGTTCACCTCGTGGATGGCCCGCTCCTGCTCCGTCGCATCCTTCTGTTCGACGATGCGCACGAACCGTCCCGTCGGGTCGCGGACGATCCGTCCCAGGCCGGTCGGATCAGCGGTCACCGCGGTGCCCAGCAGGCAGGAGGCACCGCGAGCCGACCACGCGGAGAGGAGCCCCGTCACGCTTTCCACCCGAAGCATCGGCGAATCGCCGCACACGATCACCACGGGCCGGCGGCTACCCGGCGGGTCGGCAGCGACCCGGGCGCGGATCGCATCGGCGGCCGCCGCCACGGCATCGCCGGTTCCGCGTTGCTCGCGTTGCAGGGCGAACGACACGCCCGGCGTGTCGGCGAGCGCCCGCTCCACCAGATCGGCGCGGTAGCCGACGACCACGATCCGATCGCCAACGCCGGCGGCGGCGAGGGCCTCGAGCACCCAGGTCACGAGCGGCCTGCCGGCGGCCTCGTGGAGTACCTTCGGCAGGTCGCCGCCCATGCGCGTGCCCTTGCCGGCGGCGAGGACGACGGCGATCGGCGGCGGAGGCATGGCGTGGCGTGGCTCCAGAAAGCGGAAATCCTAGCAGACTCGAACGCGGCGGCGAAGTTGTAGCCTGCCTGCGGGCGGCGGGCGATCGACAGACGCGGCGATGCGACGTTCCAAAGGAGGGTGATTCCCGTGGCGAAGAAGGTGGTGAGGATCGAGGGTCCGGCGTCCGAGACGCTGGGCGAACTCTCGGTGTGGGCGACCCGGTTGCAGGGCGGCCTGGGCGACGGGTTGCTCACCGTGGAACTCCGAGCCGGAACCAACCGGGTCGTCGTCCTCCCGGATCGGGGGATGGGAATCTGGAACATGACCGCCGGCGGGGCCGAACTCGGGTGGCGATCCCCGGTGGACGGCCCGGTGCACCCTCGATCCGTGCCGCTTGCCGAGCCCTCCGGCCTGGGCTGGCTCGACGGGTTCGACGAACTCGTCGCCAGGTGCGGTTTGGTGAGCAACGGCGCGCCGGATTTCGAGTCGGACGGACGGTTGAAGCACGGTCTCCACGGTCGGATCGCCAATCTCCCGGCGCACGACGTGCAGGTGACGCTCGACGACACGACCGGCACCGTGACCATCGACGGCGCCGTCGACGAGACCCGGTTTCTCGTCCACTCCCTGCGGATGACGACGACCCTCACGCTGCACGCAGGCCGTCCGCGCATCGAGTGGACGGACGCGGTCGAAAACCGCTCCGATCGCCCCGCCACGATCCAGATGCTCTACCACGTGAACCTCGGCCCGCCGCTGCTCGGAGCGGGGGCCGAAGTGGTCCTGCCGCTCGCCGAACTCGCCCCGCGCGATGCCACGGCCGCGGGCGACGTGCCGACGTGGAATCGCTACGTGGCGCCGCAGTCGGGCCGGGCCGAGCAGGTGCACTTCATGGCGCTCGTGCCGGACGCGGCGGGGCGGGCGACGGCGCTCCTCGTGGCGCCCGACGGCGGCCACGCGGCGAGCCTCTCGTGGCGGGCGGCGGAATTGCCCTGCTTCACGCTCTGGAAAAACCAGGGCGGCCTCGCCGACGGCTATGTGACCGGGCTCGAGCCCGCCACGAACTACCCCAACCCGCGGTCGTTCGAGGAGCGTCGGGGTCGAGTCGTGCCCCTCGCACCCCACGCCGGCATCACGTTCGACCTGGCACTGGAGCACCTCGCGGGCGCGGCCGTCGCCGCCGAGCGGCGGCGGATCACGTCCACCGGTCGGGAGTCACCTCTTCTTGAATCCGCGCCGCGGCCCGCGTGGAGCATGACGTGATCGCGGCCGGCCCCGCGGCGGCTCCTCCGTCGTCCGACGCGGCGGAGGCGGAGGAGTTGGTGGAGGGGGCGGGGCGAAGTGGTGGACGAGGGCGGCGGCCACCTCGGTGGGCGTGTAGCCCTGTTCGAGGAGCCGTTCGACGAGCGGAGTGCGCTGCGGAAAATCGCCCCCCTCGAGCGTCACGCGCAGTTTTTCGAACAGCGCGTCCGACCGGCGGCTTTCCACCGCCTCGGCCGAAGGCACCTGCTCGCGACGGATCTTCGATTTCGTGAACCGCTCGATCGACTGCAGTTTGTAGATCCCCGCACCCGAGACGAGCGTCACGGCGCGGCCCTTGCGGCCCGCCCGGCCCGTGCGGCCGATGCGGTGCACGTAGTCCTCGGCGTCGTAGGGCAGGTCGTAGTTCACCACGAGCTCGAGATCGTTGACGTCGATCCCCCGGGCCGCGACGTCGGTCGCCACCAGGAAGGAGAACGCCGCCTTCTTGAAGGCGTTCATGACGCGGGTGCGCTGGGCCTGGGCCATGCCGCCGTGGAGCCGGTCCGCCGAGCAGCCGCGGGCGACGAGGGCGTCTGCCAGTTCCTCGACCATGTGCTGCGTGTTGCAGAAGATCACGCCGCTCTTCACGTCGTGAAAGTCGATCAGCCGGGCCAGCGCGTCGAACTTGGCGTGGTGCCGCACCTCGTAATAGACCTGATCGACGAGCGGTGGGCCGCTCACGACCCGCTGGGCTATCTTCACCGTGCGGGCGTCGCGGGAGTGGGCCCGGACGAGCGCCTGGATGGTCGGGGAGATCGTGGCCGAGAAAAACACCGTCTGCCGCTCCGGCGGCGCCGCAGCGAGGATCTTCTCGATGTCCTCGCGGAACCCCATGTCGAGCATGCGGTCCGCCTCGTCGAGGACGAGCATCCGCACGGACGACAGGTCGAGCGTCTGGCGGGCGAGGTGGTCGGTGAGCCGCCCCGGCGTGCCGACCACGATGTGCGCGCCGCGGGCGAGCTCCGCGAACTGTCGCTCGTACGACGCCCCGCCGTAGATCGGAACCGACCGCACCCCCTTCTTGAACGCGGCGAGCTTGTGGACCTCGTCGGCCACCTGGGTGGCGAGTTCGCGGGTGGGGACGAGGATCAGCGCCTGCGTGAGGCTTCGGGAGGGATCGATCCGCTCGATCGTCGGAATGCAGAACGCCGCCGTCTTCCCCGATCCCGTTTCCGACTGCCCGACCACGTCGTGCCCGCCGAGCAGCAGGGGGATGGCGCTCGACTGGATCGGCGAGGTCTCCTCGAAACCGAGTTTCTCCACCGCCTTGAGCACCTCCGCCGAGAGGCCCAGGGATGCGAAGGGAACGTGGCCGGGGCGGGAGGCCGCGGCGGCCGGTCGGGAGGGCTCGGGACTGGTCATCGCGGTGGCGGGCCTTTCAGTGAGAGCCTCTCGTTCCCGTTTCGTTCCCAGAGAGCGTCGAGGGCGGCGGCGAGTTCGGCGGCATCGCCGACCGCGAGCCAGTACCGGTAGCGGAGCGTCGCCCGCGACGGGAGTTTCACCGTCTCGATCGGCGCCATGTGGGTGCACGGGCCCGCCTGCGGGTCGCCCGAGTCGCCCTCGCCGTGCGGCCCGAAATTCCACGGGCCGGTGCCCGCGGGGCTGAACACGGCGATGCCCTGGCCGGTCGCATCGAAGCAGGCCATCGCCTTCCGCGGCGGCGTGGCGCGTCCCCACGGCGGACCCGGTGGCTGCGACTCGTCGCGCCACCGCGCATCGCCCAGGTAGCTTTTGAACCGGGAGAAGGATCGCGTGAAGTAGAGGGCCGGCAGTTCCTGGTGCCGCGGCACGGCCGGCCCCCAGCGGTCGGCCTCCTCCCGGCGCGACTCGAACTCGCATGTCACGGCCACCACCCGCGGCATGCCGGGCTCGAAGCCCGTCCACTGCCGCATCACGCCGGCGGCCTCCTCGTCCGGCATGTCCCAGAGTTTGGGAATGGTTTCACTCACGAGGCCGTCCGCCGTCCGTTCGAGTTTCGTCGCCCGGGCCCACGCGCGGACGCCGCCCCCTTGGATCGGGTTCCAGGTCCACGGGCTCCAGGCGTCATGCTGCCCTTCAGCTTTTCTGTCGAGCGATCTGCCGGCGTAATAGGACTGCTGGATCAGGCGGCCGGGGTCGGCGATGTTGACGGCGTTGCGGGGGTGGTCGCGCCACGAGAGCCAAGTGATCGTCGCCCCCTTCCCGGGATCGATGCCGACCCGCACCGTGCCGTTGTCGATGTTCGTGGTCTCCGACAACGCCGGGGCGGACAGGAGGCCGGAGCAGGCGACCGCCACAAGGATTCGTCGAGTCAGTCCCTGTCCCATGAAGCGCGACCGCCGGGCCGTTCCCGGCCCGGCGGTCTTCGAGGTGATGGAGGCGGCGGGAGTCGAACCCGCGTCCCGTGATGTTTCAGCGCAGACGTCTACGTGCGTATCCGGTCGATTTGGATCTCGTCCGCGCGTCCCCGGCCGGCAGGGTGCGTCGCGGACCAGCCCGGAACGTGTTTAGCCCCGGCCGTACCAGGCGGTGGACCGGGGCGAGTCGGATTTGGCGACCGATTGGGAGGCCCTTCCGACTGGGGCCATCGCTCGGGGCGGCTTAATTAAGCAGCCAGAGAGAACTGAGCTTCGGCAATTGAAGCTTGGTCGACTTTTAACGTGGCCAGCCGACCAACCACGACACGCAATCTGAACCTCTTGCCATCCGGTCGAAACCGGTACGCCCCCTGGGGGAGAAAACCACGACTTGTGATCGGTCGCCGAACGGACCCGGGCCACGATGGCGTCGGACGAAACCGTCCCGGCGACTTTTCCATTGTAGGAAACTTCACGGGGTGTATCGGTCGTGGCACCGGGGGCCCTGCATTTTCAGGACAAAAGCCCTCCCGGGCGCAGGCCGGCGGTCTGCGGCGCGGGGATACTTCCGATGTCGCGGCAGATGCCGGACAGATCCCCCACCTCCCGATTTGACGCCCCTTCCATGGCCTCCGTACGCTTCGTCATGCCTTTGCCCCGCTTCAGCCGAGCCGCTTCTTCGACCCGTGGAGCCACGCCCATGGTCGCCCAGAGTTTCGCCAGGACCCTCTGCCCCGTGGTG